>Ga0210401_10001067_pt1 | contig 32717 bp, 22 predicted proteins | sample IncBWH32MmetaG_FD_150866 | JGI IMG/M metagenome (GOLD analysis project Ga0210401, IMG submission 150866) | Forest soil microbial communities from Barre Woods Harvard Forest LTER site, Petersham, Massachusetts, United States - Inc-BW-H-32-M | ecosystem: Environmental > Terrestrial > Soil >... | reverse complement strand
CACTCGCAGTATACCCCGCTGGCGCGGCCGGCATTAGCAACCGGTAGCACTCAAGAGCAACCGATCGCAACAGATATCACTGGTTAGCAATGGCTCCCCGGAAAACGTGGTTTCCAACTAACCTCTCCAGGCCCTAAATGCAGCGATCCGCATGCTTCAACAAAATCAGGCGGGCGTTGACATAGCGGTCCCATTGTGGGACCATGGCATCGGCCCTGGGTGCATGTTGTCAGCCACAAGGCGATTCGGAACTTCTGCGAAGAGCATCCGCACGCTCGGAGCGCCATGGACCGTTGGTATCGAATCGCCAAACGGGCGACCTGGTCTAGTTTCGCGGACGTGAAACAGTCGTTCAACACGGCGGATTTTGTGGCCCCGCACGTTGTCTTCGACATCGGAGGCAACAAGTATCGGCTCATTGCGGAGATGAACTTCACGCGAAGGGTGCTGTTCATTCGATGCATCATGACGCACAAGGAATATGTGAAAGGAGCGTGGAAATCATGAGCGCTACACTGACCGTCGACCCAAAGAAATACGCCCGGCTCGCAAACCGTATCGTCGTCAAAGCGATCGATAGCGAGGGAGAGTACGACCATATGGTTGCCGCGGTGGAACAATTGATGGACAAGGGCGAGGAGCGCTTGTCCCCTGAGGAATCCGCACTCCTGGAAACCATGGCGATATTGGTCCAGGCTTACGATGATCGCCATCACCCTCTGCCTGCGGTTGCTCCCAACGAAATGCTGGCCTACTTGATGGAGACCAGCGGACGAACGGCCAAGGATCTGCTGCCGGTCCTCGGCACGCGCGGCCGGGTTTCAGAGGTGCTGAGCGGAAAGCGCTCGATTAGCAAGGAGCAGGCAAAAAAACTCGCGTCAGTGTTCAAGGTCACCGTCGATCTCTTCATCTAGCTCGTCGGACAGACCTGACTGGAATGCGTGTACCTCCGTCTGCAAAGTCGGGCTGTCATCGGAAGTTGGATAGTACTATTCCCGGGCCCAGGCGTTGGCTCCCCGGCCTGAATTCGAACAGTGGTTAACAGCTGCTGGGTCCTAAAACAAATACCTCTCATTTTGCTTGACTCCCGCCCGAACCGAGCAACGAATGTGATCACCAATTTGAGACCCGAATGAAAAGATTGAAAGGTAGATCGCCGTCGGTACGAACCTGCAATATCCAGGGCTTTGCGTTGGTTGGCCAGGCTCCGCGCTATCCGATGAAAAGCCGAAACCACGCACTACTTCCTTGCCGACGTGCGCCACGTCGGTGGAAGGGCAATTCAGTCTTTAAGGCAAAGGTCACCGTTTGAGGATAAGGCAAGGCGCACAACTTCGGGGTCGCGCCACAGGCATTGACGTTCGCCTTGTCAGGGGTAGTGTTGGCCTATCACTCGCTCGGAGATCATCCTTAAATCGATTCCGCCGTCGGTGCATGTCAAATAATGCTTAAAAAAGGCTCCGTTTTGCCCACATTGCTGCTGGTTTGCCTCGACTGGATTTGCAGACGGATTCGATCTCCTGGTGCGCTCGAAAGATCCTGTTCCAGTCCCAGGTAACGCAAGGTACGGCGCAGATCATGTGGAGCAACACGCAGACCTGCTCTATATCCGTAGGTCCTGGCGACTTCGTATACCGCTTGCGGCGTCAAGGAAGGTCCACTGATCTTCCTCGCTTTGTTAACGGCCCGACAGACTCGGCCCGGTCTGATCCCAGCCGGTGCGAGCCAAGCGTCGACGAAGCCCTTGACCCAATCTGGCATGGGAACGGTTCGAATCCGGCGATGCTTGCCCATGAGATCCACGATTAGCCAGCGGCCGTTGCGTTGCTGTAAGTGATCGATCATCAATTGCCCGATTTCACCGCGCCGCAACAAAGAATCCCTTGGTCCCGAACGCCTTTCAACGTGTCGGCGCCTGGAAGACAAATCAGCGCCTCGGCTTCGCTGACTCTCAGCCAATTGCCAAGTCGTCGTCCAAGCCGTCGAGGGCCTCGAATGCTGCGTACGCCGGCAGCCGTTTGAGGATACAGCAGTCCGTTATGCGCTGCCTCTTCGGGCAGCTTTGGCAGTGCGAAGATGTGGATGGCCACCGTGGCCGGAGCATACGCATCTTTCTCCATCGCCGCTCGATACTGCTGCACCACCGTCCGGCTGAAGGGTCGGCCTAGGCTCAGCGAAGTACCATTCGTGGAAGTGATCGAGGGCAGCGGAATATACGCGCTTGGACGCTTCTGCGGGCATCGCCTGAACAGCGAGATTTTTGAACGCAGCCCAACCGGACGTGGGCATCAACACAAGTTCTGTTTTAAACATAGACGGGATTCTTCGTGAGCGCGAATACAACTCTACACGAGGAGTTGCAATCTGTATAGATAGTGCAGTACCACTAACCTACATCAGTAAGTCGATCAGATCATTTGCTTGATAAGTCGCTCAGCTTAACAACCATCTGGAGTTTGATTGTAATCGCTTTGTGCGCATGTTCGGCCGCCGTGGCTTTTTGTAGGCCATCTTCAGTAAGGGAAAAGAGAGACGCAGCGTCGGGTGGCAGAGGACCGGGACCTGGCCGCCGCCCCAGTCCTTCTTTGAAACCCGCTAGTTTTGGCCGGGATGATGCCGGTCCGCTCCGTTGGCGGTTCTTGAAGTAGTAGGCATGGCCAGTTCGCTGAACTGATTATGCAGGGAAAACGGGTCGAAAGCGGGCGAAACCGCTAACTCTTTTTGTTTGGTGAAATGGAAATGTAGTGTTGGCGTCCGCTTCCATGGCATGGAAGAGGTTCGTCGGTTCGAACCCGACCAGGTCCACCAATCAAAAACAAAGAGTTTCGCACTTCTAAACCCTTCATTTTTCTCGGCAACACCTTTTAGCCGCGCCGCTGGTTCCGCGGAATCGGATATTGTATAGAGTGCTAATGCGCCCTATTGTTTCCATCTCTGCCATCTTTGCCGTCCTTGTCGCCTTCGCCCCGCCCGTTCTGGCACAGCTTGACTGGCCTACGTTCGGCCACGACCCCGGTAGCAACCGCTACTCACCTCTTCGGCAGATCACGCCCGAAAACGTCACGACATTGAAGCGCGCGTGGACTTATCACATGAATCCGCAAGGCGTGCAAGCTGGCATGTCGGGCGCGAGCGGCGCGACTTCGGAAACGATACCTCTGGTCGTTGGCGGCATGATGTACCTGACCACGCAGTTCAAGCGCGTGGTTGCGCTCGAGTCCGAAACCGGGAAAGAACTCTGGGCCTTCAGTGTGCCCGACGGGAATCCTGCACGGCGCGGGCTCGCATACTGGGCAGGAGATAACCAGAACCCGCCGCAGGTCTACTTTGGCACCGATACTGGGAAACTCTACGCCCTGAACGCCAAGACCGGCAAGCTCTCCCCAGGCTTCGCGAATGAAGGCGTACTCGATATGAAGCCAGGAGCCTTAAACGGACTGCCTGGCGCGCCCTTCGGCCTCTCTTCGCCGCCGATCGTTTACAAGAACCTCATCATCACCGGCGCGCTGGTGCAGGAAACACCCAGCGTCGGCGCGGCGGGCGATACCCGGGCCTGGGACGTTCGCACCGGCAAACTGGCGTGGACGTTCCATTCGATTCCGCGGCCCGGCGAGACAGGCAGTGATACCTGGGAAGGCGATGCCTGGAAGAACCGCTCCGGCGCCAACGTTTGGGGCTTCTTCACGCTCGACACGCAGCGCGGCATTCTCTACATGCCCTTCGGCGAGCCCACCACGGACTATTGGGGCGGCGACCGTAAAGGAGCCAATCTCTTCGGAACTTCTCTCGTGGCTGTTGACGCGCAGACCGGCAAACGCAAGTGGCATTTTCAGGCGGTCCATCACGACACCTGGGATTACGATCTCTCCGCGCCCCCTGTGCTGTTCGATATCAAGCAGGCTGGCCGGACGATACCGGCTGTCGCGCAGGTCACGAAGATGAGCTTTGTCTACATCCTTAACAGAGTCACTGGCGAGCCGGTTTACGGAGTGGAAGAACGGCCCATCCCACAGAATGACATACTGCCTGGCGACACTACCTGGCCCACGCAGCCCTTCCCAGTGAAGCCGCCGCCGCTCGCGCGCAACAGCTTCCAGCGCTCCGACATTGCAACAGTGACGCCGGAGCTCCAAAAATTCTGCGAGGCGCTATTTGACAGCGTTCCCGGCGGAATGCACTCTGGCGGTCCGTTCACGCACTATTCGACCACACCCAGCGTAATCTTCCCCAGCTCGATCGGCGGCGGCAACTTCAACCCTTCATCCTACGACCCGGCGCTTGGCTATCTCTTCGTCAACACGCAGGACCTGGGTAGCACCAACGTTATGGTCCCAAGCAAGGACGGCAAAGCCTTCGACCGTGTGCCTTATAAAGGATCGATGCGGTTCTGGAAACAGGACGAGCGTCTGCTTTGTAATCAGCCGCCGTGGGGACGATTGACGGCCATCAACGTCAACACGGGCGAGATTGCGTGGCAATCCATTCTGGGCGTCAGTGACAATCTGCCCGAGGGCAAACGCAACACCGGCCGGCCGAATTTGGGAGGCTCCCTTGCAACGGCGGGAGGCCTCGTTTTCATCGGTGCGACCGACGACAGTCGGTTCCGCGCCTTTGATGCAAAGACGGGCAAGGAACTCTGGACCGAAAAGATCGAGGCCGGTGCGCATGCGGCTCCGATCAGCTATCAGGGTAAGAGCGGAAAGCAGTACGTGGTCATCGCTGCTACGGGAGGAAGCCAGTTGTTCGATCCCAGTCGCGGCGATTCGTTGATTGCCTTTGCTTTGCCGTAGCTGTCATCAGAGGCTCGATTCCCGGTCGTCCTAATTCCACGCTAGGATAGACCCATGCGATTTCTTCTTTTTTCAACCATCATCGCCTCGATGAATTTCATGCTCTCTGCTCAAGCGCCCACCCAACCAGCCATGACCTTGACGATTCCGGGATTTCCCGACGGGGGCCAGATACCCGTGAAGTTCAGTCAGGCCGCTCCGGGCGTTGCCGTCGGCGAGGGTACGTCGCCGGCGATGAGTTGGGCCAACGTGCCTGCCGGGACGCAGAGTTTCTTCCTCAACATGCACGACATGGATCTCGCCCGCAACAAGACGACTGACGATCAGGCCCATTGGGTTCTTTGGAACATTCCGGCGACTGCGACCGGATTACCCGAAGGTGTACCCAAGGGATCCCAACTGCCCGACGGAAGTTATCAGATCAGCGCCACAGGACCCATGTATCGCGGTCCGGGAGCCGGCGCGAACGGTCCGTTCCATCACTATGTGTTTGAGCTTTTTGCCCTGGACATCAAGCTGGACGTGAAACCATCGGCCGACGCTTTCGAGACGCGCGCCAACGTAATGAAAGCTATTCAGGGTCATATCCTGGCGAAAGCTGTCTACGGGGGTCTGTTCCGGCGGCCGAAGTAAGCACGATACGAACTTGCCGCGGCAATGATTAAGGAAGGCGCCGATTATGGATCCGATGAGACGCAACATACTCGTATCGGTCGCCGGCGCCGGCCATGGCCGTAGCGCCCTGCATGTTCGCTCAGCAGACTGGACAAGGAGGAGCTGCCATGCCCTTTTACGAAAAAGGCCCCGTTCGCATCCACTATGAGGAGGCCGGTTCCGGTTTCCCGTTGCTGCTCATCGCCGGCGGGGGATTGAATTCGACCATCGCCGGCTTGACCGGCGGCAGCCCCTTTAACCCCATCGAGGAGTTTAAAGGAGAGTACCGCTGCATCGCGTCCGACCTCCGCAACGCCAATGGCGGCCAGTCCTCCGGACCGCTCGAGATCGACCGGCCGTGGGATGCATATACCGATGACCATCTCGGTGTCATGGATCACCTGGGCATCCAGAAGTTCATGGTGCTGGGCTTCTGCATTGGCGGTCCCTTCATCTGGAACCTCTTGCGGCGGGCGCCGGATCGTATTGTCGCAGGCGTGCTGGCGCAGCCTAGCGGGTCGCGTCCTGAGATGCGCGACCTTTTCTACGAAACCAATATGAAGGGCTGGGGTCCGGAATTGGTCAAGCGCCGGCACGACATCACGATGGACACGGTCGACAAATTTCTGACCAAAATGTACCGTGCCAACCCCGACTTCGTCTTCACAGTGACCCGCGATTTCGTTCGCAATTGCCAGACGCCCGTACTGATCCTCCCGGATGATATCCCGCAGCACCCGTACGCCGTCGCCATGGAGGCCGCGATGCTCGCGCCCAAGGCCGAAGTGAGCATATTCCCGTGGAAGGAGCCCAAGGAGCGGATTCCCCTGGCGGTCCGCCAGATACATTCCTTCCTCCGGGCACACCGCCCTGCTTCTGTCTAGACGGCGGCGCATCTTTACCGGTACGCGTGGAATCCTGGAGGACGAAGCGTCAAGCACGCCAGCTAACGTTTCCTCCGCGGGAGACGGGATCGTGTTTGCCATAATAGAGGTAATCCGCGCCCATGTCTCGAGCCACCGATACGTTTGTAGAACAGAACCAGACCCGCTTCCTCGAAGAACTAAAGGATTTTCTCCGCATCCCCAGCATCAGCACTCTGCCTGAGCATAAGCCCGATGTCCAAAGGGCTGCCCACTTCGTCGCCGATAGCCTGAAGCGCGCCGGCATTGAGAACGTCGAGATTATCCCCACCGCCGGCAATCCACTGGTCTATGGCGATTGGCTGCACGCCCCCGGCAAACCTACCGTCCTTTGCTACGGACATTACGATGTCCAGCCGCCCGATCCGTTGGAGCTATGGCAGAGCCCGCCCTTCGAACCGGCCGTGCGCGACGGCAACATCTACGCCCGCGGCTCGGCCGACGACAAAGGCCAGATGTATATGCACATCAAAGCCGTCGAAGCGCTGCGCGCGGTCAATGGCACCCTCCCCGTAAATCTCAAATTCCTGATCGAAGGTGAAGAGGAAATCGGCGGCGCTTCCATCGCCAGCTACGTCGCAAAAAATCCCGCCAAGCTGAAGGCCGATGTCGCGCTCGTTTCCGATACGGCCCTTTACGCCGAGGGACTTCCCACCCTCTGCATCGGATTGCGCGGCCTGGTCTATATGGAAATCGAAGCCACCGGCCCGGCGCGCGATCTGCATTCCGGGCTGTATGGCGGCGCAGCTCCCAACCCGGTTTTCGGATTGATCGAGTTGCTGTCGAAGTGCAAAGATCCGCAGGGCAACATCCGCATTCCAGGGATGTATGACGACGTTGTGCCTCCCGCCCCGGCTGAGAAAGAGAGTTGGAAGCTGTTGCCGTTCAAAGAAGCTGATTTCCTCAAGAACGAGGTCGGCGCCACGGCCCTGGCGGGCGAGCTTGGCTATTCCGTTCTAGAGCGAATCTGGGCGCGGCCGACGTTCGAAGTCCACGGCATCGCTGGCGGATTCACCGGCGTCGGCGCAAAAACCGTGATTCCGTCCAAAGCTACTGCGAAGGTGAGCTTCCGGCTGGTTCCTAACCAGAATCCAGACAAAATACTGCCTTCGTTTCGCGAATTCTTGCAGAAAAGCGCCCCGGTCGGCGTTCGTATTGACCTCCGGGTCCTCAGCGCCGGCCCGGCTGTAATGGTGGATCCGAACCATCCGGCCATCCAGACCGCGGCTCGCGCATTCGGTGAGATGTTCGGCCGCCCCACCGTATTTACGCGCAGCGGAGGCTCGATTCCCGTGGTAGGCGATTTCGCCAACCACCTGCACATCCCATCCATTCTGATGGGCTTTGGGCTTCCAGACGACGGCCTGCATTCGCCCAATGAGAAATATCGTCTGGAGAATTACTATAAGGGCATCATGACCATCGCGCACTTTTTCGAGGAGTTTGGCCGATAGACAACTAAGGTTTCCTTTGGCAGCGAAAACTCAGAATCCGGCTCCGGCCGAAAGCGTGGTTCGGTCTGCTGGGATCGTCTCGGTGGCCGTGGCCATGTCGCGTCTGACCGGCTTGGTACGTGAGATGGTCATGGCCCGGCTGTTCGGCGCTGGCTTCGTTTATGATGCCTTTCTGCTGGGCTTCCGCATTCCGAATTTGACGCGCGACTTGTTCGCCGAAGGGGCACTTTCCTCTGCCTTTGTACCCATTTTCACCCAGACTTTGGCGCAAAAAGGCCGCAAAGAAGCAGCCGTTCTGTCGAACCTGGTCGCTACCGCACTGATCCTGCTGGTGGGTTCGTTTTGCATTCTGGGGGTCATTTTCAGTCCAATTCTGGTCCATCTGCTGGCCGAAGGATTCCGCCAGGTTCCCGGCAAGTTTGAGTTGGCCGTGAAGATGACCAGGATCATGTTCCCCTTCCTTCTCCTGGTAGCACTGGCCGCCCAAGCCATGGGTGTCCTCAACGCCTGTAATCGCTTTGCGGTGCCCGCCCTCGCATCGACGTTCTTCAACATAGGCTCGGTGGTGTTCGGTTTAGCGCTCGGCTATTGGCTCGGACCGATGCTCGGTGTCGAGCCAATCACCGGCATGGCCATAGGCGTCGTTCTGGGAGGCGCGCTGCAGCTCGCCTGGCAGATACCGTCGCTGCGTTCGGAAGGCTTTGGTTTTCACCCTGCCTTCGACTGGAGCCATCCCGGATTAAGGCACATCATCCGCCTGATGGGCCCGGCCATCCTGGGCAATGCCGCTGTGCAGATCAATGTAATGGTCAACACCAATTTTGCCTCGCGCATTCCAGGCAACGGTCCGGTAAGTTGGCTGGGCTATGCGTTTCGTTTCATGCAATTGCCGCTTGGACTCTTCGGTGTCGCGATTGCGTCGGCAACCTTACCCTCTATATCGAGAAGCGCCGGCGCCGGTAATTTCGACGAATTCAGGCGTACTTTGTCGAGATCGCTCGGCATGGTGTTTCTATTGACGCTCCCCTCTTCAATTGGCTTGATCGTTTTGGGCGACACAATGATCGGCGCCATCTACCAGGGCGGTAAGTTTCAGGCTTTCGATACGCAGCAGACCGCTCTGGCGCTTTCCTGCTACGCGGTCGGATTGGCCGGATATTCCGCGCTCAAAGTACTGAATCCCGCGTTTTATGCCTTGCACGACGCGCGCACGCCCATGCTCATCAGTCTGATCTCCATCGCGATCAACTATGCCACCGCATCGCTGCTGCTGGGCCGAACCAGCTTAGGGCACGCCGGCCTGGCGCTCTCCACTTCCGCGGTTGCGATCTTTGGAGCCGTGGCTTTGTTCGCTATCCTACGCGGCCGCATTGGGGGCATTCATGGCCGGGCCTTGCTGACCAGTATTTGGAAAATCACCCTGGCGTCCGCGGTGATGGGCGGAGCGGTATGGTTTTCCAGCCACGGGTTTCAACAATGGCTCGGCGTTAGCAAGCTGGGACGTCTGGTGGATCTGGCGATTTCGATCCCATTCGGCCTTATTGTGTTTTACGGGGCTTGCCGAATCCTTCGAGTTGCAGAGCTCGATCTGGCCACCCGGGCGCTGGCCGGCCCGATTCTGCGCCGATTACAGCATTAACCCTTCTAAAAATCCTGCACCCCGGAAGCAAAAAATAGGGTAATCTTTCATCGCCGACGTATATACGCGGCAGAAGGAGATTATCAATGTTTAAGAAACTTGGGTTGTTGAAAAAAATGGTGTTAATGAGTGCGGTTCTGCTTTCGCTCGCTTATCCAAAGCGGCCGGTGGTGATGGGTAATCCATTCCCCCCATGCCCGCCTGCCTGCGAACGGCGTTAAGCGACTAAACGCTTGACAGTTCAGCCTAAACTGTCGTACAAAGGCCCCGGAGGTGCTATCCTGCGGGGCCTGACTTGGATGGAGCAAATCCTTTGGCTTACATCTCTGTGTGTTCGCGTCGGATTAGTGACGCGCCTGTTCCTCGTCAACCCTAAACGATACCGATGGTTCATCGGCTATCTGATGGTGGCTTCGATTGGCACTTTGTATCTGTTCACTCTCACACTGCGCAGTACGACGTATGCGATCGCCTGGATCGTCGTACAAATCTCGTCCTTAGTCCTGTTATACGCAGCGGCGCTCGAGATCTACGCTAATCTCGCGGAGCACTTTGGAGGTGTAAACCGTCAGGGAAGAATCGTCGCTTACCTCCGCCGCATATTGAACGGAATTATGGCTTTATCCCTGGTTGCGTGCGTCGCTCTTACCGTCTTTGATGCGCGTGCCATGCTCGATAGGGAGCTGCTCTCAGTGAGCAGCGCAGTCACAGCGACGTTCCTGTTGATGCGCATCGCTACGTCGACGCTGGCAGTGTTTTTAGCGGGCACTGCATGGTATTTCTCGCGCTTTCGCGTTACTCTTCAGCCGAATCTCCGCATTCACGGCATCTTGTTTACGGTATGGATGGCTGTTTCAGCGGCGGCGATGTTCTGGCGCAATTTGGATAGATCGAGCAACGATTTGATAAGCCACGCATACCAGTCAGCTTCGGTATTGATTTTCGGAGTCTGGACCGTGGCCCTTAAGAGAAGCGGAGAATCAATAGCTGATCGCTTGTCTGTAGCCGACGGCCAAGAGCGGGACGATCGGGAAATCCTGATCGCGTTCCTAAGAAGGCTTACGCGGCAGCGCTAAGCAAGCTGCCCAGTCGCTCGAAACAACGCTGAACCCGTCCGCTGTCCCGCCGCGGGATACCGATATAGTACAGCACGCCTTCCAGCGCCAGCTTCACCAGCATCTTCTGCATCAACCAGGAAGCTTTGTCCAGCTCAATAAATGCTTCGCCGTCGTTGGGAGCCATCCAAAGGGGCAGTGCGCGGAGATCCCGGCATAGTTCACCAAGATACTGGAAGTAAATGGCTGCACGTTCTCTTCTAAAATGGCCGACGTGCGAATACTGTTGGCGGCTGAGGAAGTTCACATCCGCGGCGGAAAGCAGCTTCAACATTGGCCGATATTGCTCGAGAAAAGAGGAGAGATTAGGCGTCCCGATGGATTCGGGGCCGACGGGGGCTACCCCTGGCGGGTCATCGTTGACCAATCGCAGCACAACATTTACCTGATTCTTTTTACACTAAGTTCCAGCAATTGTCAATGAATTACGTCCTGTATCTGATGCGGCTTCGGCCGGCAAAGCTTTAGGCCGGTGCGCATTGATCACAACGGAAGCAAATATTCTCGATTGGTGCAACTCCAACGTGCTGTATGATGTTCGTGGACAGGACAGGCGCTACGTCACCCAATCAACATTCTAGATCTGCTCGCGAGGTGGTAAAATCTGAAGAGATGACCGAAGAGATAGAGCAGGTCACCCGCCTGCAGTCCCTCGATTTGCGAATCGGTGAGCTGGAGCGGGAAATAGCCACCCTACCCAAACACATCACACAGATCGAAAAAGCGCTTGATTCCCACCTGCGCAGGTTGGAAGCGGATCGCGCGGCCCTGGCCGGCAATCAGAAGGAACGCAAGCGCTTGGAAGACGACAACAAAGTGGAGAACCAGAAAATCTCCAAGTTGAAGGACCAGATGCTGGGCGCCAAAACCAATGAGCAATACCGCGCCTTCCAGCATGAGATTACCTTTTGCGAAGACGCAATCCGCAAGTCAGAGGACCGGATTCTGGATCTCATGGCCGAAGCCGAGCCGCTGGACGCCAATGTAAAGAGGGCCGAAGCCGCCCTCAAGGAAGAAAAGCAGCAAGTCGAGGCGGAGAAGACCCAAGCCCGCGAGCGCACGGCGGTGGATCAAAAACAGCTCGAGCAATTGCTGGCCGAGCGCAAAGTTTTGGTCGGTGCCCTGAAGCCGCAAACCGTCGCGGCCTACGAGCGAATCCGAAAGAAATGGCACGGCGTGGCCGTGGCCGAGGCCGCCGAAGGACGCTGTTCGGGCTGTCATATGGTACTGCGACCGCAGTTCTTTCAAGACCTGCGACACAGCGACCAGGTGATGTTTTGTGAGAGCTGCGGCCGCATCCTTTATTACAATCCGCCGGTCAGCTTCGAGCATGATTTGGTGGCCCAGCCGCAACAGTAAATTGCGGCTCCGCCGGAAATGTTCGCCCCGTCGCGCTAACATGCTTGTCATGGCCCGCCTTCTCGTCGCTCTAATCCTTTTCTCATTGATTTTGCCCGCCCAGACGATTATTCGCTTGGGCACGATCATTCCTAAAGATTCCCCCTGGGACGCGATCCTCCTCAAGATGGGCCAGGAGTGGACGAAGGCCTCGGGCGGCAAGATCGAGCTGAAAATTTATCCCGGCGGCGAGCAAGGCGACGAGCCAGAAATGGTCCAAAAGCTTCGGATCAAGAAGCTGCAAGCAGTGGCACTCTCGGGGGCCGGGCTGAGTGGAATCGACGCCGCAGTTTCCGCGCTCCAGATTCCCATGATGCTCAGCTCGTACGAAGAGCTGGATTACGTCCGCGATCATATTTCGGATCGCCTGGAAAAGGGACTCGCGCAGCGGGGTTTCATAGTTCTCAACTGGGGCGATGCCGGCTGGGTTCACTTTTTCACCAAGCTGCCGGCCGTGCATCCCGACGACATTCGTAAGATGAAGCTATGCGTGCTACAAGGGGACAACAGCACCTTCGAGCTTTATAAGATCAATGGATTTCGACCAGTGTCGCTGGCCGCCACCGATATTCTCACTGGTTTACAGACCGGATTAATTGACGCGTTTCAGTCGCCTCCGTTGGTGGCACTGAGCAACCAGTGGTTCGGCGGAGCGAAGAACATGTTGGATATCCAGTTCGCGCAACTCGTGGGCGCGACCGTTATATCGAAGGATGTGTGGGACAAGATTCCGGCGCCGCTACAAAAGGAGATGATGCAGTCTGCGCGCACCGCCGGCGTGTCGTTGCGCGAGGAGATCCGCAAAGCCGAAGCCTCTTCTATTCCTCTGATGCAGCAGTTCGGTCTGAATGTAGTTCATGCCGATCCGAAGGCCGTGGCCGAATGGCGCCAGCTTTCTGAAGCCATCTGGCCGAAGTTGCGAGGCACCATGGTGCCGGCGGATCTATTCGACGAAGTGAAGCGGCTGCGAGACGAATATCGGAAAGCGCATCCGGGCTCGAGCGCCGCGGGCATGCCGTGAGCGTCGCGACACCGCCTCCTGAAAACGCCGCACCCGCCACGCCGCTCGAGATTGTCGAAGATTCCTTTTCCATCCTGGCTCTGTCGCTGATGACCTTGCTGCCCGTAATCGAAATGGTGTCGCGGCAGTTCCGCTGGCCCGGAATTCCCGGATCGGCCGTTGTCGTCCAGCAGCTCACCTTGTGGATTGGCATGCTGGGCGGTATGCTTGCGTCGCGCTCTGATCGTCTATTGGGGCTTTCGTCCAGCGCGATGCTGCCGGATTCGTGGCGCGTGCCCGCCAAGATCCTTTCGGGCGCCGCGCTTGCGGCTGTTTCTACCTGCCTCGCCTGGGCCAGTTGGGTGTTCGTTAAGACTGAGCGTGAATCCGGTAGCGAGCTGCTTCCTGGCGTGCCGAAGTGGACTGCACTCGCCATTATGCTGGTCGGCTTCGCCGTGATTGCGTTGCGGGCGGTGTTGCATGCCAGTCCAAATTGGCAAGGCCGCCTGCTCGCTGCCCCCGGCCTGGTCATCCCGGCCCTGCTCGGCTTCGTCATTCCCGTCGGCGCGCCCGGCGTTATGCCGTTAGCTCTGCTGATGCTGGCCTTCGTCACTTTTCTGGGGCTTCCAATCTTCGCCGTATTCGGCGGACTCGCCTTGCTGCTCTTTTGGAATAGCGGAACGCCCGCCGCATCGGTTCCGGTGGAGATGTACCGGCTGGTGGCATCGCCGCTGCTGCCTTCCATCCCGTTGTTCACGCTGGCCGGCTATTTCATGGTGCAAGGCGGGGCAACGAAGCGCCTGCTGCACGTCTTTACGGCGCTTTTTAGCTGGATTCCCGGGGGCCTAGCGATCGCCACCGTGGCTATCTGCACTGTCTTCACCTTCGCCGGCTCGGGCCTCACTATCTTGTCGCTGGGAGGACTCTTGGTGCCGATGCTGATCAAGACCCGTTATCCCGAAAACTTTTCCATCGGATTGCTCACCGCTTCGGGGTCATTGGGCTTGCTGTTTCCCACCAGCGTTCCTGCGATTTTGTACTGTGTGTATTCAAATACTCCGCTGCCGCGATTATTCACCGGTGCGATTTTGCCTGAACTGCTCATGGTCACCTGCGTGGCTGCCGTCGGCATTTACATGGGATTGAAGCACAAGGCCGTGCGCGAGCCTTTCGTACCACGCGAAGCCGCCGCGGCAGTCTGGAACGCCAAATGGGAGCTGATGTTACCGGTGATTATGATCGTCGGGCTATTCGGTGGTTTTGGGACCCTGACCGAGGCTGCGGCGCTAACGGCCTTCTGCGCCTTCGTGGTCGAGGTATTCATTTATCGTGACCTGAAGCTGAACCGCGATTACCGCGAAGTGTTCGTCGAGTGCGCGACCATTGTTGGTGGCATTCTGCTGATTCTGGGCGTGGCGCTGGGCTTCACCAACTATTTGATCGACGCCGAGGTGCCATCGAAACTCATCGACTGGGTGCGGACGCACGTCCAATCCAAATACGTCTTTCTGTTATTGCTTAATGCGGCCCTGCTGGTGGTTGGCGCGCTGATGGACATCTTCGCCGCGATCTTGGTGGTAGTGCCGCTGATCAAACCTCTCGCTGCCGCCTACTCCATCGATCCGGTACAGATGGGCGTGATCTTCATCGCTAATCTGGAGCTCGGCTATCTACACCCACCCGTTGGCATCAATCTATTTCTCTCCGCCTACCGGTTCAAGAAGCCGATGGGCACCATCATTTGGGCAACGCTCCCGTTCCTGTTCATCCTGATGGGCAGTGTTCTGCTGATCACCTATGTGCCGTGGCTGACTACCGCGCCGCTGCGCTGGTTCGGCAAGTAAGAATTGCGACTCAAACGGGCACACGGCGTATTCCGTGCATCTGAGAAAAATGTTTATCGAACGCGAAGGCGCTTGACAGGCGCAGCCTTTGCATAAGAGCGAAACTGGTGCAGTCGGTGAAGCTCCATCCCTTGTCACGATGTGACCGAAAGATCTTCCAAGCTTTTTCTATGTCTTGGAGATTCAAGTAGGAGAGCGTGCAGGAACGGCCGCTCCACAGGAAGTGCCCAGCTCGAATCGCCGCTTGGATGCTGAAGCGTGCTTTCAATAGAGTGAGGAGTTCATCCACGACGTAGTCGGTAGTAACCAATTGCTCCTGGTTCTGCTCATGCCAAAACCGCGCTGCTTCATGCCGCGGATCATTAGGGATAAACAAAGCTGCCCAGGCACTGGTGTCAACGAAAATCATTCACAGGATTCGCCGTAGAGAACCTGGTCATGATGTTCCTGGGATATCCACTTCTTGCCTTTGTCTGGCTTCAACTTCCAAATGCTGGCAAGTAGACGGGATAGCTCTCGTTTTTGCTTGCTGTCGCCGCTTCGGCCAACTCGTGGCCGCACCGCAATGTCGCGAGGGTGGATACCGACCAAGCAAGCTATCGGGCGTCCGCGAGAGGTGATGATGACGTCTTCGTTCGCCGAACGTCGCAACAGTTCAGACGTCTGATTCTTGAGTTCACGAACACTGGCGGTCTTCATAGATCGAGATGGCTACGTCTGTGGCTACATCATAACACGTCGAACTTTGCGGAGCGAAGCCCGGATTAGGGGTCGTGGTGGGAATGGTCAATGTTTCATTTGTGCTAAGATCCGGTCTTGATACCCACCTGGGAGTAGGAATCAAGTGAAAGCATACGAAGGCACAGACGTCAGAAACGTTGCTCTGATCGGACACGGACATAGCGGTAAGACCACCCTCACGGCCGGTCTTCTTTATACCGCGGGCGCAACCAATCGGTTGACGCGCGTCGACGAAGGCAATACCGTCACGGACTTTGACGACGACGAGATCCAGCGCAAGCTGTCCATTTCGACGGCCGTGGCGTACGCCGAATGGGCCAAGAAAAAGATCAATCTGATCGACACGCCCGGCTTCAACATCTTCATTAACGATACGAAGGCTTCCATGGTCGCGGCCGAGGGCGCCTTGGTGGTGGTGGATGGTGTTGCGGGTGTGGAAGTGCAAACCGAGAAAGTGTGGAGCTTTGCCGACGAGTTCAAGTTGCCGCGAGCCATAGTTATCGACAAGCTCGACCGCGAGCGCTCCGATTTCGACCGCGCTTTGGGGAGCGTCCAGGGCGTTTTCGGACGCATGGCGGTCCCCATTCATTTACCGATAGGGTCCGAGAAGGACTTTAAGGGCGTGATCGATCTGATTCGGATGAAGGCCTACACCTACACCAACGACGGCGATGGCAAGGGTAAGGAAAGCGACATTCCGGCCGATCGCGCGGATGCCGCGCAGAAAGCGCATGAGACCCTGGTCGAAATGGTGGCGGAGGGCAATGACGCTTTCATGGAGGAGTTCTTCGAGAAAGGCACGCTGCCCGTCGAGCACATCCAAGAAGGACTTCGCCAAGCCATCCGCGAACGGCGGATTTACCCGGTGCTCTGTGCTTCGGGTTTACGCAATATCGGCTCCGATCTCTTGCTTAACTTCATGATCGAGAACTTTCCTGCGCCGACCGAGCACGAACCGCTGGCGGGAAAAATAAATGACAAAGACGCAACCCGCGCCATCAAGGACAGTGAACCGGTATCCGCCTTCGTCTTCAAAACCGTGGCTGATCCGTTTGCAGGCCGTGTTACTTACTTCAAAGTGATGTCGGGAGTGGTGAAGAACGACGCCAACTTGGTGAATGCCCGGACCGGGGGCGGCGAGCGTCTGGCCCACATCGGCGCTCTCGAGGGAAAGACGATGCCGCCAGTTACGGAACTGAGAGCCGGCGATATCGGCGCGGTTGCGAAGCTGAAAGAAACTCTCACCGGCGACACGCTGGGGGAGAAAACTTCGCTGATCAGTTATCCGCCGGTGCACTTGCCCGAGCCATCCATCGCGTTTGCAATTTCGGCCAAGAGCCGGCAGGATGAGGACCGCTTAGGCAATGCCGTCTCCAGAATTCTCGAAGAGGATCAGTCGCTGCGCTTTTATCGCGATCCGCAGACCAAGGAATTCCTGCTCGCGGGAAGCGGCCAGCAGCATGTGGAAGTTATCGTAAGCCGCCTGAAAAAGCGCTACGGCGTGGATGTGGAATTGAAAGCTCCTAAGATTCCGTACCGGGAAACGATCCGCGGGAAGGCCGAGGTGCAGGGCAGGCACAAGAAGCAGACCGGCGGCCACGGGCAGTTCGGCGACTGCTGGATTCGTCTCGAACCGCTTGCGCGGGGCGGTAAGTTTGTGTTCGCCAACGAAGTGTTTGGCGGCGCGATTCCCCGCAACTTTATTCCGGCCGTAGAGAAAGGAATCGTGGAAGCGGCCGCGAACGGTTTTCTCGCCGGATTTCCGGTAGTGGATTTCAAGGTAACCGTTTATGACGGGTCCTATCACGATGTCGACTCGTCCGAAATGGCGTTCAAGCTGGCGGCACGCAAGGCGTTTAAGGCCGGCATGCAGCAGGCTAAACCGACCTTACTCGAGCCGATCATGAACGTCGAAGTGCAGGCCCCGGTGGAATACGCGGGCGACCTGATGGGCGATCTAAACGGCCGGCGCGGCCGCATTCAGGGCATGGACACCAAGGGCAGCACGCAGATCATCAAGGCGCAAGTCCCGATGGCCGACATGCTCAGCTACCAGAATGACCTAATTTCCATGACTCAAGGCCGCGCTTCGTTTCAGATGGAGTTTTCGCACTACGATTACGTCCCCTCGCTGCAGGCCGACAAGATCATCGCCGCCGCCAAGGCCGCCAAGACCGGCGAAGAAGAGGAGGAGGAATAAACGGAGGTCAGCTTCGCCGTTTCTTTCGTGTGCGCTCTGGCTCGACCAGCGAGAATTGCAGCTTGTGCTCCAACGGCTCAACACGGTCGAGCAGCACCTGCACAGTATCGCCGATAGAAAATTCCCGACGTGTGCGCTGGCCGATGATCTTGCGCGTGTTCTCGTTGAATATGTAGCGATCGCCCGGTAGCGTGTCAATCGGGACCAGCCCTTCGACGAACAAATTCTCCAGCTCAACAAAGAATCCGAAGCGAGTGGTGCTGATAATCAGGCCGGTGAACTGCTCGCCTACGCGGCCCTCCATGAACTTGGCTTTTTTCCACTCCACTAGTTCACGTTCGGCGTCGGCGGCGCGGCGCTCGGTTTCTGAACAATCGTCGGCGATGCGAGCCAGTGTCTCGGGCGCAAGGATGTTGCGCTGGCCGTCGAAGAAAGCGTTGAGGATGCGGTGAACGATGAGATCCGGGTAGCGGCGGATGGGCGACGTAAAATGGGTGTAGCTGGTGGCGGCCAGGGCGAAATGGCCGCGATTTTCGGCGCTATAGCGGGCCTGCTTGAGCGATCGCAGCATCAAGTAAGTCAGAATGCGTTCTTCCGGTTTGCCTTCGATCTTAGCGATCAGCTTTTGATAGTTGCGCGAGGTTATGGCCATGTTGTCGCCGGCGATCTCGATATCCTTTCGCCTCATCCTGCCATCGCGCCCGCGCTCGCTCATGCGGAATCGTTTCACAGGCAGCGCCCCGATGCCGAGAGAATAGCCAAAATGGGAGGCGATCTCTTCGAACTCCAAAACGCGCTTAGGATCCGGTTTCTCGTGGATCCGGAATAGCGATGCAATGCCGGCCTGCTCCAAGTGCGATGCCACAGCTTCATTGGCCGCCAGCATAAATTCTTCGATCAGGCGGTGCGCGATGTTGCGAGGGCTGCGCTTGACGCCGGCCATCTCGCCGAACTCGTCGAACTCAATCAACGGCTCGGGCATATCGAAGTCGATCGCGCCGCGCTGGACTCGTTTGCGATTCAGGATGAGCGCAAGCTCTCGCATGAGCTCGAAGCGGCCAATCAGCGGCTGATATCGCTGGCGCAGCGCCGCGTCGCCTTCGAGCAGCGCGTGAACGTCGGTGTAGGTCATGCGCTCTACGCTGCGGATGATGCCCCGGCCAAACTGTTGCCCGACAACGTCGCCGCGATGATCGATTTCGAGCAGCACAGAAAGCACCAATCGATCGACACCGGGTTTCAAGGAGCAGACTTCGGTAGAGAGCTCGAGCGGGAGCATAGGCACGGCGCGATCAGGAAAATAGACGCTGGTGCCGCGCAGCAATGCTTCTTCGTCGATGGGCGTCCCAGGCGTGACGTAATGGCTGACATCGGCGATGTGGACATGCAGCGCGTAATTGCCGTTGGCCAAACGATCCACCCAGACCGCGTCATCGAAATCGCGGGCGGTTTCACCATCAATGGTGACGACGTCCAGGCCGCGAAAGTCCTGCCGTCCGGCCAATTCTTCGCCACGGATGATGTTTGAAACGTTCTGGCCCTGAGTTAATACCTCGGGTGGAAACTGGTGCGGGATGTGATGCTTGCGGATTACGATCTCGACGTCGACACCGAAGTCGTCGGGATGGCCGAGTACTTCGATGACACGGCCGACGGCGTGTTCGCCGTCTTCCGGGAATTCCAGGACCTCGACGTTGACGATCATGCCGTCGAGGTCGCCGGGGCCAGAGACAGGAATCGGCGCGACGCCAACTCGGTCGCGGTTGCCGGATTTGGGCGGGATCTCCATGCCTTCAGGAATGTCGATCCACTGGCGAATGCGGTCGTCATGCGGGATGACGTAAGATCCGCGCTTGCGGAGCCGAAATTCGCCCACCACGGTTGGATGGGCGCGCCGGAGGATTTTGACGATTTCACCGTCGGCACGGCCGTCGTTCTCGATGCGCGCGATGTGGACCACCACGCGATCCCCGTGCATGGCGGTTTGGGCGGAATCGCGCGGAATGTAGACATCGCCGCGCAGCCCGTCGATGGGATGATCGGGGGTCACGAACCCATAGCCGTCCCGGTGCATGTTCAGGCGTCCAGTCACGTACTCGCGGCTCAAGCGCGTGAGCACGAAGTGGCCGGATTTCACTTCGACCAAGTCGCCGTGCTGCTCCAAGCGGTCGAGAGCGGTGTCGAGCTCTTCCCGGGAAGATCCACGGGTCCCGAGCTCACGGACGAGCTGTTTGAAGGTGGCGCGCGCATGGGGAAGCCGGGCAATGTGGTCGAGGATGGCAGCGTCGGTCACGCCACAATTATAAAGGGCGGTGCCGCGGTTCAACGAAGCGCCGAAGGATTGACGGCGAAGTCCGCCGAGGGTGAGATGGTCTGATTGCGAATGCGGTCGGTCACGCGGAGCTTCAAAAGTGAACGATGCTAGAAGTTGCACCGGGCAGATCGCCCATTTGTTCGGTGTAACTGAGGACCGTATTCATAGGATCGGGGTCAAGATATTGAGCTGAATATAGAATCTAAGTTTTTCGTCATTCGCGAAAATCGCGCCCGGCTGCGGCCGCATTTGGGCGTCTCCGATAATGAGGATCCCAACGCCGGCATCGTTCAACGGCGCCCGGTCGCCGCGCCAGTTAGCCAGCGCATACTTGTCCGTTGGGTCGATGATGAGGCGATACTCGACGGCGTTCGTGTGATCGACGAATTCAAGAACTACGTCGTTCCCGATGCCTTCGAGATAACGGTAGCGCCATTGCTCGAATGGATACAGGGAGGAGGTTCCACCTCCTTGTTCCAAAGGGCGCTGGTAGCTTTCACCGCGATGTGATTCGATCTCATCGGGAGGGCCATACGTGATGTAAATCCGGCCTCAGTCCGTTTTCCAACCTGGAATTCCGATGGGGAATCTTTCGTTGGCGTAGGCGAGGCGGCGGTAGTGCTCTTCCTTGAACTCGTTTTCCAGGGTGTCAGGTGTCGGGTCACGCCGCAGCCAGAACTGCTCGACGAATTTCTCGCGCTCGTTATCATTCAAGAGAAGATTGAAAGCGTCGCGCTCCTGATCGGTACTGATGTAGGCGACATCGGTCTCCGCCCACTTGTACGAAACCGTCTGAGCCGCGAGCGAGGAGATGAAGTAAAACAGAGCAAGCGTCGAGATAACTCTCGACGCGATATGGATGTCAGGCTTCATGTGGTACGCCGTTGGGAGCCATCGGCAAGGCGCGGATGCGGACGCCGGTCGCCTGATAAATCGCATTGCCGATGGCCGGAGCCAAACCGACGATGGGAGTTTCACCGGCGCCCGCAGATGGCAGATCCTTGCGGTCGAGCAGGATTGTTTCGATCGCCGGGACGTCGCTGAAACGCGGCAGGCGATATTGGCCGACGCGCGGATTTAGAATGCGGCCGTTTTCGAATTCGATCGCTTCGAACAGCGCACCGCCGATGCCCTGGATTACGGAGCCTTCCACCTGGTTCTTGAGGTGCTCGGGGTTGACAATTGCGCCGCATTCAAAGGCTGTGACGACCCTCTCGATCTTGACCTTTCTATCGGGCTGGGAGATGGAGATCTCGGCGCAAGTGGCGACGTAGCTGCCCTTCTCGACGCCGCAAGCTAGGCCGAAACCTCGCTTAGGCTCGGATGTCGCTTGGCCCCAGCGGAATTTTTCAGCCGCCGCTTGAAGCACCGCTCGCAACCTCTCGTCTTTCAGATTCTTCAATCGGAACTCGAGCGGGTCCATGTCGAGCACGGCGGCGATTTCGTCCATGTGCGACTCACGCGCGAAATGGTTGGCAGTTGCAGCGAGGCCGCGGTAAGAGCCCTGGCGCAGGGGTGTTTCGGTGGGATGGAACTCGATCTTACGGTTCGGGATTTCGTAAGGCGTGTCGATACCGGACGGCCCGGAATTATAATTGTGGAACTCCCAGGCGGTGATCAGGCCGTCCTTCTTGGTCCCGCTGCGGATGTCAATCACGCCCGCTGGACGGAAGTAGGCCCAGGTGAACTCGTCTTCGCGGGTCCAGATTACCTTCACGGGTTTGCTAGCGGCTAGAGCAAGGCGGGCAGCTTCGATTGCGACTTCTCCGGTATGCTTGCCGCCGTAACCGGAGCCGGTATCGGGCACGATTACGCGCACGTGATGTTCCGGGACCTTAAAAGCTTCAGCGAGCTCACCTTTGACGCCGAAGGGACGCTGGGTACCGGTCCAGACCGTCAGTTTTCCACTGTTCCATTCAGCGACCGCGGCGCGCGGCTCGAGCGGCGTGTGAGCGATGTAGGCGATCGTGTAGGTGGCAGCGAGCTTGTGATCGGAGGATTCCAGACCCGGGTCCACCGAGCCCTGTTCGGGACTCGGGGTGGCGCCGCCGCCGCGCGGTTGGGCAGGATGGGTTTTTAGGTACGCGAACAGATCTTTGTTGGACGGTTGGCGATCGGCTTTCCAGATAGGGATGAGGCCGGCGATTGTGTTTGAGAGCGTGAGTTCATCGGGCGCGGCGACACCCACGAAATTTCCGTCCCGGACGATTACCAGGCCGGGATTGGATTCCACCGCCTTGGTGTCGAGCGATTCCAGTTTTGCATTGAATGCGTAGGGGCGAAGAACTCGGCCGAACAGCATCCCCGGCCGCACGATGTCAGTGCTATAGCGATGGGCGCCGGTGACCATATCACACGCATTGACCTTGGTGACCGAGGTTCCGGCGATGGTCCATTTATCGGCGGGGGTGACGGCGGCTCCGTCGACGGTCTTCATAAGCTTCTGCCCGCGAGTCAAATCGCCGAAGCCGATGGTGTCGCCGCTGGTGGAGTTCTTGACCTTGCCATCGGCGACCGAGATGGATTTGCGGTCTACTTTCCATTTCTCAGCAGCGAGATCGATGAGGGTCTCGCGCGCGGCGGCGCCCACCTTCTTCAATTGAGGGGCCATGGTGGGAGTGGTGCGGCTACCGAAAGTGCCCATATCATAAGGCGTCAGATCGGTGTCGCCCATGACGAGCTTGATGGAGCTCATGGGCGCATGCAGTTGTTCCCCGACGGCTTGTGTGAGCGCGGTGCGGGCATTCTGGCCGACTTCCACTTTGCCGGTGTAGATGGTGACGGTTCCGTCTTCATCGATGTGGAGCCAGGCAGCGAGTTCGGCGGGGCGCGCGTCGGCTCGGAATCCTTGAGTGCGTCCGGATTCCTGAGCCAGGGCTTCGCCATCGAAGAACAGCACGAACAGGAGTCCGCCGCCGAGCAGCTTGAAGAGATCGCGCCGCTCGAGTTCAAATCGGTAAGCGGGGCCAGTGAAAAGTTCGTAGCTTTCTGGCTCAAGCATGCTGGCCTCCGTTGATGGCCTTTTCGGCTATTTGCATGGCCGCTACGATGCGCGGATAAGTTCCACAGCGGCAGAGATTGCCCTCGAGCGCGCGCCTGATATCGGGTTCACTGGGGTGCGGAGTCTTCTTCAACAAGCCTACGCCGGAGAGGATCATGCCGGGCGTGCAGTAACCGCATTGCATGGCGTCGGCCTGGATGAAAGCCTCTTGCAGGGGATGCAGGCGGCCGTTTTGCGCCAGACCTTCGATAGTGGTTATCTCTTTTCCTTCGACCTTGGAGACGCGCGTTATGCAGGAGCGCACGGGCGCGCCATCGATGAGGACGGTGCAGGCGCCGCAATGGCCTTCGCCACAGCCGTACTTGCTGCCGGTGAGCCCGAGTTCGTCGCGGAGGATCCAGAGCAGGAGGCTGTTAGGGTCGAGTTGGATCCGGTAATGCTGCTGATTGACGACGAGTTCCATGCTTAGATTTTACGCCCGGGGCGGGGAGCCGGGCGTTCGTAAGAGTACGAACGCGGCACGCACGAGTGCGCGCGCCACACGGCGCTACATGGGGACGTCTTCGCCGAGGTCGTTCGTGCGATTTTCGAATTTGGTGAATTCCTTGAGGAACACCAGGTTCACCTTGCCGGTGGGGCCGTTGCGCTGCTTGGCCACCAGCAGCTCGGCTAGCCCCTTGAGGCGCTCGTCTTCCTGCTTGTACACTTCTTCGCGGAAGATGAAAGCGACCAGATCGGCGTCCTGCTCGATGGAGCCGGATTCGCGAAGGTCGCTCAACTGCGGCCGGTGATCGCCAGGGCGAGTCTCGGGCGCACGATTCAATTGCGATAGCACCAGCATGGGGACCTTTAGATCCTTGGCGAGTAGCTTCAGGCCGCGCGATATGGTGCTGATCTCCTGGTTGCGATTCTCGTAGCGGCCTCGGCCGCTCATCAACTGCAGATAATCGATCACGACCAGCGACAGGCCGTGCTCGGCTTTCAACCGGCGCAGCTTGGCGTGGATGTCCATCATGTGGGTGCCCGAAGTATCGTCGATGAAAAGCGGCGCTTGAACCAGCTCGGAAGCCGTCTTAGCGAGCCTCCGCCGTTCGTCCTGATTCAAATATCCGGCGCGAAATTTCTGCTGGTCCACCCGCGCGCCGGCGCAGATCATGCGGGTCAGAAGCGACTCGCGCGACATTTCGAGGGAGAAAACGGCCACGGTCTGTTTCTCGTTGGGCTGGGACGCGACGTGCTGGGCGATGTTTAACGCTAGTGCGGTTTTGCCCATGGAAGGGCGCGCCGCCAGGATCACCAACTCGCCCGCGTGCAGACCGCCGGTCATTTCGTCCAGCTTGAGGAATCCGGTGCTGAGTCCTTTGATCCGCTTGCTGGGGTCGAGGAAAGCATTGATGCCGCCATCGAACTCTTCGAGGATACGCTGGGGATTGACGAGCGCGTCCTTAGCTCGCGTTTCACCGAGTTTGAGGAGAGTCTCTTCGGCGCTGGCGAGAATCTGGTCGGGCTCCTCTTCGCCGATGATGCAGCGGTCGATCAGCTTTTGCGACGTGAAGATGATGCGGCGCAGAACCGCTTTGTCGTTCACGATGCGAACGTAGCTGTCGAGGTTCGCGAGAGCCGGGAGTCCTTCGTCGAGCGAAACCAGATAGCTGACGCCGTCCACCGATTCAAGCTGGTTCTGCTTCATCAGCTCATTTGCGACGGTGACGCGGTCGATACGCTCGCCGCGATTGTACAGTTCGCCCATACGCAGGAAAATGCGGCGGTGCTTCTCCAGGCTGAAGTCTTCCGATTCGAGCGAGCCGGCGACCTGGATGTAAAGCGCGTCGTCCATCAAAATGGCGCCCAGGACAAAGCGCTCGGCGTCGAGGTTAACGGGCAATCCTCTTTCGAGGGCGATGTCAGGAGAAGCAGCCATATTCAGGGGACCGTTCTACAGTAAGCGATGAGTTGGGAGATCGCCTACATATATTTCGCTGTAGCGTTGTGAGGCAGTTAGCCTGTGGAAGGGCAGTGGGAAAGTTGTTGGTAGAATGGGCCGGGTTAAACCCTTGCCGGCCAAGCCCATGGAAGCGCTTTTCCACAGAACAATTCTAGCAATTTATGTTTGGAACGAAGTGAGGAGCTTAGGAAGACGTACGGGAGAAAAGTGAAAGGATGCCCGAAAGGGAGCTGTTCTTTTTATTGGCCGGCTCCGCGCCGCCGATTAAACGGTCGACCAAGCCAGCCACGCCTTTGCCGAAGTTAGTGTTGAGGGGGAGCGGCTTGCCCTCCATGAGCGCTTTCTGGATAGCTTCGTAATCGGTGGGCAGGATATGGAAGATATCGGCATGCAGGGCCGTGCCGATGACATCTTTGCTCAGCCCGACGTGGCGATCATAACGATTCACGATCAAGCGAATCTTGTATCGCCCGATGTTGTTGCTGTCCATATAACTAAGCGCGCGCTGGACCGCCTGGAGCGCGGTGAGTTCGTTAGTCGTGACCAACAGGATCTCGTCGGCAAGCCGGGCCTGGCTGAGATTCCAGTCTCCATACACGCTCCCGGTATCGAGTACCACCAGATCGTAGGTTCCGCGCGCATACTCGATGATGCTGCTAGCGTCGGACAGTTCGGCCATGCCTTCAGTCATCACTTCGGGCGACAGCAGGACATCCACTCCGTTACGATCGGTTACCATAGCCTTCCACAGATCGGCGTCTATCTCACTCGAGCGCGCCAGCACATCCATAAAACTGTAGCTGGATTTGATCTTCAGCAGAAACGATAGGGTTCCTGCCAGGGGATCGAGGTCTGCCAATAGTATGCGCTTGTCGGCCTGACGCTTCAATTGGTGGGCAAAATTGCTGGCGATGGTGCTGGCGCCACAGCCGCCTTTGGCGGGCATGACGCAATAGACCTTGCCGGGACTCTTGCTGCGGCTGGGTTGGAGGCGCGAAATCTTTTGGAGCGCGGCTTCCACGTGCTCCGGAACGAAGGGATGGATGAGGAAATCGCTGGCGCCCTGTCGGAGACATCGCAGTACCTGTTCGTGATCGTTGCCAGAGAGAACGGCGACGATTGGGAGCTTCGGATCGGCTCGGAGAAGGTCAGGAATGACAGCCAGACTACGATCCGGAGCGTCGTCGACTTCGAGGAAGCAGAGATTAGGCTGCTCGACGGCAATGGCCTCGGTGATTTGGCGCCGGTTGGGAATTACGTTCAATTCAGCGGCTGCGAAATTCGGGAGATAACGGGTCAGAAGTGGAGCTAAGTCTCTAATTATCTGTTGCTTGGGGCAGATAAAGAGAGCCTTCCAATTACCGGCGAACTTAGCAGCATCGGGCTGGGACATGAGCTCTGGCGGGACTTCGTCCTTCGGAGTCCTACTCGATCAAATCGGCTATAAGTGATGATAACATGAGAGTCTTTCCCCGCCGCGCCAACTAGAATTTCGAACGCGCTCGCCGATGAGGCCAACTGGGGATATCCTACCGAGATGCCGTGAACGGGCGTCGTGTCCCCTGAAAAGAAGAAAAACGATGAACGAAGATCTCGTGAAAAAGAGAATTGCCGTATGTGACACACAGCCAATCACGGCACAAGGGCTGAGAAACCTGCTCGCTACGAGCGAGGATCTCGAGGTAGTGGAAGCGATGAACTCGCTCGAAACCGCTACGGCTTTCGTGCGCGCCAACGCCCCCGATATCGTCGTTGTGGACAAAGGATTTGGGATGCGGGCGGTGCTGGACTGGATTCACGATCTCAAGCTGGCCGACTCAACGCCGGCGATCACCGTGTGGGGTGTATCGATGACCGAGGCCGAAGCCTTGCGGTTGCTACAGGCCGGGGCTCGGGGTATTGTCCGCAAGACGGCCGACCTGGCAAGTCTGCTGACGTGTCTGCGCACGGTGGCGAGCGGGCGGAGTTGGATGGAAGACTGCGTATTTCGCGACTCGGCCCGCCAAATCGGTTATCCGCGGTCGGAATTGACGGCGCGGGAGCATCAGGTCCTGGAGCTAGTTGAACAAGGTTTCAAAAACAAAGAAATCGCGCTGGAACTGGGGATTAGGCCCGGTACTGTAAAGATTCACTTGAAGCATATTTTCGAAAAGACCGGAGTGCGGGGCCGATATGGTTTGGCGATCAGCGGGCTGAAGGATAAGGGAATAGTTTCGATCGCGAGCTGAAGCAGACGGGAGAAGGCAGAAGTCTGAAGTCAGGAGTCAGAATGGCGCCCGCTCGAAGTTTCCAGCACCTGTTCGGGTGGCAAAAAGCTTATCAATTTGTCCTGGGTCTTTACCGTTTGACGGATTCGTTTCCGAAGCACCAGATTTACGGCTTGACGAGCCAAATGCGAAGAGCCGCTGTCTCCATCGCCGCTAACATCGCGGAAGGTTTTCGAAGACGCGGCAAAGGCGGCAAAGAGTCGATGTTATTTGTTTTTGTTCCATGACCTTAATTACGCTGACACCACTGTGCTATTGAACGGTCTCGAAGAAGTAGGCACATCCAGCTCAGAAAGGTCGACGGGGTCACCAGTCCGTCGGACCGCCAGGTCAATCCTAGTTCTTAACCGCCATTGTCACAGTTGGGCTGACCGCTGGTGACGCCGCCAGCGACGTCAGTGTCACGGGCACTTGATCGCCTGCCGTGACACCAGCCGGAATGGTCGCCTGCACGAAGTAAATGCCAACCAGTTGCGGCGCCAGCCCGCTGAACTGGATTTGCGCCGCTTGGCCTCCAATCGAGAGAGATACTGGCACAGCAGTAGCGGATGTAGCCGGTCCAGAGCTTCCGGCAGCAACTGTCTGCTGCAGTTCACCCAGGCCCGTGCAGTAGACCGTGATAGAATCCCCTGCTTTCGCCGCATTGCCAGGCGCAATCACGTTGCCCTTCGCATCCACGATCATGCCCTGGCTACCGTCGGTCGTAAATATGGCTGGACTCGCGGCGGCGAGATTCACCTGCACCGGTAATGAGTACGCATCGGCGCGCTGCAGCAAGATCTGTTGCTGCGCGTTGACCGCAATTCCGTATGGAATGATCGCCGACACTTGGTTGGGTCCTGTCGAGGCGAGGGGCATCAGAGTTCCGGCAATCAGGATGCTGGTATCCCCAAGACTGGTGCCGTACGGGGCCGCCGGAGCTGTTGCTGTTTGATCCGACAACAGCGTTCCCCTGATGGTGATTAGGTTACCGGGAGTGAGCGGCCGGAAAGAAATGTTGCTTGCGGCGTCCGTAACTCCACCCGCTGCTATGACAGGCTGTTGCTGGCTTAAGTCGAAACCTCCCAGCACTTGCTTCGAGCCCCTGAGTTGCATGTCCTGGCTCGTAGCGCGAATTGTGACCGTCACGCCCGCAGCTTTTCGTGCAGTCTGCCACGTGGCATCCCAGCGACCACCAGTGAGCGACTGTAACGCGAGGGGTGGATCGCCATTGGAAAACTCGGCGATCACTGAACCATTTTGCAGGGGCGTCCCACAATCGTCCTGAATCTGGCTTTGGAGCACTACCGGCCAGCCCGCTGGAACGCTGAATCCATCTCCCAACGAGGTGAGCGTCGGAAGCAACTGGGTGGCCTGGCAGGCGTCGCCCCTGTCGAGCCTGCGGCTCGTCAAAGAAGAACTGGGGATCGCAGTTTGCGCAGTCACGACAATCGTAAGCCTGATCGTGCGAACCCGTAAATCGTCGAATTGAAGAGTGATCGCGCTATGGTACACTCCAGCCGCCAGCCCGCTCGTAAAAGGCTGGACGACGATCTGCGTCGGCTGATCTGGCGTGACTACACCCGTTAGGGGAGAAAATTGCACAAAGCTATCCCTCACCGAGGCTATGAAAGCCTTCGGAGCGGCAGTGAGGTCGTAGATCGAGACGATTTGCGAGCCGGGAGATTCCGCAGCCGCAGCGGCGTTAAACGTTAGTTCATTGGGTGTCAGCACAGCGCCGACGTCGGTGCCGGCAGGCAGAACCCGTAGCACCGCCGTCGCCACCTGCGGGCTATTGGCCGCGCCGGGAGATCGCACTTTTATCAAACCGTAATATTGCCCAGCCGCCAAACCGGCCGGATTGACAGCAACGTTGACCACCGGTGGTACTATGGACGCGGTCGACGTAGCTGCCGCCAGCCAGTTACCTCCCGTCACCGTGGCCGAATCCGCGCTAAGATTCAGCATACCGCTTCCGAATGTAAGAACGCCGAAGTTCAGGGGCGGGACAACGCCTCCCCCAGCGACCGCCGTGAACGAAACTCCAGCCTGAGAAAGCAGCAGCGCCGAGGCATTCGTGCTGATGGTCATTGTCACTTGAATGATCAGCGACCCAACGGTGATAGAGCTAATGGCAATCCTGCTTGTGTATGTGCCTGCTGGGAGTCCAGAGGGATTGGCAGTAACCGTAAGCGTGGCAGCTTGAGACGCAGTGACTAGTCCGGAGGCCGGTGCGACGGAAAGCCAGGAAGCACCGGGAAGAACATCAGCATGGTAGTAGAACCCTCCGCCACCGGTGTCCAGCAAGCGCACAGACTGTGACCGGGCTCCGGCGCCTGCAGGGAAAGGGAACGTAAGGTTGGATTGATCTACCGCTAACGACGGAGCAACGCCTGCTCCGACGTTGAACAAAACCGGAATCGAAATCGTGCGCGGTGAAGCAACATCACTCTGGATTTTGATCGTTCCCGAGTAGGAGCCGGCGGCCAGCTCAGACGGGTCCGCAATTACCTGGATCGTACTAGGAGCCACACCGGCACTCGCGTCTACTGAGAGCCACCCCTTTCCGCTGGTCGTCGACACCGACACGCTGTACGGAACATATGGAATCGATGAGGAGATGGTCAGGACCTGCGCCGTGATTGGGATGCCCGCACTGGAACCGGAAAACTGAAAGTTCGCGGGCGCCGAGCTGAGTGAAGGAGGTAACGCCAGTACCTCGCGAATTCTGTTGTTAACGGTATCGGCGATGTAAACGTTCCCGTTGGCGTCGAGCGCGACGCCGCCCGCGAAGATACCAGATGGGAAACAGCAAAAGTTGAGTTCCGCGGAGGTGGCCGGTCCGCCGTCGCCAGAATAGCCGTAGCCAAAACTGACGCCATTACCGATGCCGGCCAGCGTTGCTATGCTGCCCGTTGGCGACACCTTGCGGATTCTATAATTACCAGAGTCCGCGATATACAAGTTTCCTTGGCCATCAATTGCTACACCGGTGGGATAATCGAGAGCGAAATCGGTTGCTCGTAAACCGTCGCCCGAATAGCCGACTGAACCATTGCCGGCAAAGGTGGTGATAACACCCGCTGGTGATACATGGCGGATCCGGTTGTTACTGGAGTCCGCAACATAAATACTTCCTACGCGGTCGATCGCTACACCGCTGGGATAGTTCAGGGCTGCCGCGGTGGCTGGCCCGTTATCGCCGGCATAGTCCGTTTTGCCGTTACCCGCGATCGTGGTAATGATGCCGTCCGTCGATACTTTGCGGATTCGATTGTTGCCGGAGTCCGCAATGTAAATATTTGCTGCGTCGTCGACCGCCACACCGGTAGGAAAATTGAGGGCCGCTGCGATGGCTGGCCCGTTATCGCCAGAGTAGTCCGATTCGCCATTGCCGGCAACCAAGTTGATGACACCCGCCGGTGACACCTTGCGAAGATTATTGGCAAATGAATCTGTGAAATACACGTTCCCAGCTGCGTCGATCGCCACTCCAAAGGGCACCATTGATGCGGCAATCGCTGGCCCGCCGTCGCCTGAACTACCCGGCACACCACTGCCGGCAAATGTTGTGATGACGCCCGCCGCTGAGACCTTGCGGATTCGAGCGTTACTCGCGTCCGCAACATATAGGCTGCCGTCCTTGCTAACTGCTACTGAAGTAGGCAGGCTTAAATTCGCACGTGTGGCCGATCCACCATCCCCGGAGAACTGAAACTGGCCGTTACCGGCAATTGTCGTGATTCGCCCATCAATGGAGACCTTGCGCAGATGACCATCCGTCTCGCCGATGTACAGATTTCCGGCCACGTCTAACCTCACGGTGAATGGCAGAATGGCGGCTGCAGTCGCCGGTCCACCATCGCCGGAATAGTCCGATTCGCCATTGCCGGCAATGGTAGTGATGACTCCCGACGGTGAGACCTTGCGGATTACGTTGTTGCCGAAGTCTGCAATGTAAATGTTTCCCGCGCCATCGACTGCCACACCGGTAGGAAAACTGAGGGCCGCCGCGGTGGCCAGCCCGTTATCGCCAGCGTAGTCTGATGTGCCATTGCCCGCGATGGTGACGATGATGCCGTCCGGCGATACCTTACGGATTCGATTGTTACCAGCGTCCGCAATATAGAGATTACCAGCGCCATCTAGTGCCAAATCGGCAGGGCTTTGTCCAAAATCTAGTTTCGCGGACACAGCCGGTCCATTGTCGCCAGAGTAGCCCGATTTGCCATCGCCTGCGACAGTCGTGACTATGCCGTCGGGCGATACCTTGCGAACGACATTGTTATAGGTGTCTTGCAAAAACAAGTTTCCAGCGGTATCGACAACGATTTCCCCGAGAAGATAGAATGCTCCTGGGTTTGCTGGTCCGTTAATTTGGTCATCACCAGCAAACGTGGTTATGCTACCGTCCCGCGACACCTTACGAATAACGAAGTTGCCAGTGTCCGCAACAAACACGTTTCCCGCACCGTCGACTGCCAGACCGTTCGGATTGGCTAGAGCCGCATCGGCCGCTGGTCCGCCATCGCCAGAGAATCCATACAAGCCGTTACCCGCCACAACGCTTAAGATCCCGGACGGGCTGATCTGGAACACGCGGTTGTTCCCTACATCGGAGAGAAGCAGATTGCCGGACGCGTCGATGGCACAAGCACAAAACGATAACCCGTTAGCGCCCAAAGGCGCGCTCAGTGCTGGAAGGGGCGTCTTAGGGAACACAAAATCACTGCCTGCAACGGTTGTGATTACTTGCTGACAAAGGCAACAGGTCGTCGCACACATCAACAAAACAACCGAATTACGCATATTGAGACAATATGCTACACCGCAGTCGTATCCTCGTCAAGCGGACTGGCAGATTGGACGGATTGCTGGACTTGGCGTGAACGCAATTCCCGGGCACCCGTTAGGCTGCCCGAATAAGCTGGCGAGAGCGGATGAGCAGCGTGCTCTGATTGGATACGATTGGCGGCAGCAAATTTGGTGACCTCTCGACGTATCCCAGCGATACGATCCATGAGTGACATCCAGACACAATCTTGACGCGGCCGCTGAGGTTTCCAGGAGCGAGATGGCTCCGAAAGGAGATAGAATTGGTCCCTCTAGAGGCGTGGAAGAATGAGCTGCAAAGTTTCTGTGCGCCAAGCCGGGGACGTTTCAATTGTGGACTTGGCGGGCCGAGTCGCATTGGGTGAAGGCGGCAGCCAGATGCGCGATGCTATGTAGGAAGCTCGCGCAGAGCGGCACGAAATAGATTCTTGTGAATTTGCAGGACGTGGGCTATCTGACAGCCCTAGACTCGGCGAGCTAGTCAGTGCTTATGTGTATTAGCTCAGACTTGATCTGACATGGGTGGTTAATCAGGCAGCCGCATCGGCGGCCGCGCCGTCGCCTGCGCTCCGCTGCGCAGGGCTCCGCTCCGGCTCCGGCGCTGTGGGCCGGAACGAATC
>Ga0210401_10001066_pt1 | contig 32719 bp, 26 predicted proteins | sample IncBWH32MmetaG_FD_150866 | JGI IMG/M metagenome (GOLD analysis project Ga0210401, IMG submission 150866) | Forest soil microbial communities from Barre Woods Harvard Forest LTER site, Petersham, Massachusetts, United States - Inc-BW-H-32-M | ecosystem: Environmental > Terrestrial > Soil >... | reverse complement strand
GCTTGGATCGGATTTGAAGGTGATTTACCCCTACTGGACAGGCCCCGGCAGCATCAACCGGGAATATCCTGCACGTGTCGCGCGGCTCGATCCTTTGCCGGACCGCTCTTGGGGCGTCGCCGTGGAATTCCTGCAGAATCTGCGGGACAAGACCGCCTGACCGGGCCGTTGCACCCCATCGACGTTCACGCTCTCCCACATGGCGCAAGGATTCGCCCGGCCGCCCGCCGCATAAAATTTAAATATTCCCTGCCGGTTGAACTACAATCAGTGTCCTGAAGCGGCCAACATTACGAAATTCGATTGGCCGCTTACCAAAACGAAATGGCGAATACACCGAGCCTTTTTCCCGATCCGACGCGCGAAATCTTTTTTGATATCGAAACGTTGCGCCTGTCGCATGAGGTAGAGGGCGGCTGGTCGAGCATCGCGCGCTTCGGCCTGGCCGTTGCCGTGACCTGGGATGCGCAGAATCGTTTCCGGCGCTGGTTTGAGGCGGATGCAAAAGAGCTCGTTTTGGAGCTGGGACAGTACGACCGCATCGTCTCCTTCAATGGCGATCGCTTCGATTTCGAAGTGCTCAGCGCCTATCAACCGGTGAAGCATCTGCTGGGCAAATCCTTCGACCTGCTGGTCGATTTGCACCGCCGGCTGGGACACCGAATTAAACTCGACGATCTGGCGCGGGAAACTTTGGGGAATAAGAAAACGGGAGACGGCGTGGAAGTGGTTCAGTGGTGGCGCGCCGGCCGCAAAGAAGAGGTTTGCAAGTACTGCGAGAACGACGTGAAATTGCTGGTCGACCTTATGGATTTTGCGCGCAGGAATAAATACGTGGTGGTGAATTCGCGCCGGTTGCCGGTCGACTGGCCCTGAGGTGTGGCGTTGGCGCATAGCATTGGTCGCGCAATATTGTTCTTGGCGATCGCGGGAATGTGTCTCGCCGTACCGGGTGTTTCCCGGGCCGCCGACAAAGAGAAAATTGACTGGAAACCGATTCCCAACGCGATCCTGCAGGTGGATTCGCGCGCGCCGAAACTGTGGAATGTTTTTCAGGCCGGAAAAAAATTCGATCCGTTGCTGTTGCAGCTCGGCTCCCGCTACCTGGTGATTTACGTGCGCAACATGGAAGTTTATGAATTAAAACCGGAGCAGCTTGGACACAAGGGCGAGGATCTTTTGTGGCGTGAAGCGGACAAGCCCGCGAAACCCGTAGCGACCTCGGATTGGAGCATCAAGGATGTCGGCTCGGCGTCGCGCATTCTGTTGAAACTTTCCGAAGAAGGCCGCGTGGTCAATATCGAAATTCCTCAAATGCCCGATCTGCGGCGCGGAATCTACTGATCGATGAGCGCCGCGCAAGATCCAGGCCAAGGCGGCATCCATTCCGGCGTTCTTGACGCCGAAACCATCCGCTCCAGTTCCCTTTACAACGAAGATCTCGCGCCGATTCCCGCCTCGCGCCGCAGCTGGGGCACGTACAACTACGCCGCGCTGTGGATCGCCATGAGCGTCAATATCCCCACGTACATGCTGGCAAGCGCGATGATCGCGGGAGGAATGAGTTGGAAGCAGGCCATCTTCACCGTGTTTCTGGGAAACGTTGTGGTCCTCATGCCGATGCTTCTCAATGCCCATGCGGGAGCAAAGTACGGAATTCCCTTCCCGGTGTTCGCGCGCGCGTCGTTTGGAGTGCTGGGCGCGAATGTTCCCGCCGTCCTGCGCGCTCTGGTTGCCTGCGGATGGTTCGGGATTAATGCCTGGATCGGCGGCGCTGCCGTAAATGTAATGGTCTCTGTTCTAATTCCCTCTTGGCGGACGTATTCTCCCGGCGTGTGGATCTGCTTTGGCGGCTTTTGGCTGTTGCACGTCATTGTGATTATGCGAGGCATCCAGACGCTGAGGTTCTTGCAAGGTGTGACCGCGCCGTTTTTGTTGCTCATCGGCGTTGCGCTGCTCGCGTGGGCCGTTGTGAAAGCGGGCGGCTTCGGAACCATGCTGTCGGCGCCGTCCAAGTTTCAGACGTTCGGAGAGTTCTTTGGCTTCTTCATTCCGTCGTTGACGAGCGTGGTGGGATTTTGGGCGACCGTGGCCCTGAACATTCCGGATTTCACCCGTTACGCGCGCAGCCAGCGCGCGCAAGTGATTGGCCAAGCTCTGGCCCTGCCGACAACCATGACGCTCTACTCCTTCATTGGCATTGCCGTCACTTCCGCAACGGTGATTATCTTTGGACAGGCGATCTGGGACCCCGTGCAAGTGCTCTCGCGGCTTGGAAATCCATTTGCCGTCATCATCGCGATGGTGGCACTGCTGCTCGCCACTTTGAACGTCAACGTCGCGGCGAATCTGGTCTCGCCGTCGAACGATTTTTCCAACCTCTCGCCGCGGCTGATCAGTTTTCGTACGGGAGGGCTGATTACGTGCGTAGTGGGCGGCCTTGTCTTCCAACCCTGGAAGCTCCTCGCAAACTACAGCAATTATGTTTTCGGGTGGCTCCTGGGATATTCCGGATTTCTCGGTCCCATCGCGGGTGTGATGATTTGCGACTACTTCGTGGTGCGCAAGAAAATTATTCTGGTGGAGGATTTATACCAGCGCCAGGAATTTTACGAATTCTCCAGCGGCATCAACTGGCGCGCCATGGCGGCGCTTGCGGCCGGAGCGGGTGTGGCATTCATCGGGCTGATTGTGCCGGCGCTGCGCGTCCTTTACGACTACGCCTGGTTCGTGGGATTCGCCGCGAGTTTCCTTGTGTACTGGGCCCTGATGCGCAACTTGACGCGCAAGTAGGACAGGCTTTCAGCCTGTCTGGCTTGAACTTCAGTCCTTGCAAAAGAGCGAGAGCGACAGGCTGAAGCCTGTCCTACTGGGGCGCTGCCCCGGGCGCCATTCTTTTTACTCGCATCTTCCAGCTTTCAAATGGCAGGCCCGTGTCGATCTGTTTCATGGTAATGCACTGGTCCACCGGGCACACCAGCGCGCAAAGATTGCAGCCCACGCACTCCTCTTCGATGATGCGCGGAACGTGCACGCCCATCCCGTTCGGATTCTTCTTGCCGTTGCCCGCGGCCTTATACGTCTCGATGCACTGATGAGCGCCGTCTTCGCAGGCCACGTAGCAGAGCTGGCATCCGATGCACAGATCGTGGCGAATGTCGGCGACGATTTTGTAGTTGAGGTCCAGGTCTCCCCAATCCTGCACATTCGGCACGGCGCGTCCGCGAAAATCCGCGATGGCGCCAAAGCCGTGATCGTCCATGTAGGCAGAGAGGCCATCGATCATGTCTTCGACGATGCGGAATCCGTAGTGCATCGCCGCCGTGCACACTTGGGTGATGGACGCGCCGAGCGCGATGTGTTCGGCAGCATCGTTCCAATAGCCAATTCCGCCAATTCCCACAATCGGGATCTTCACCGCTTTCGCCACGCTGGAAACCAGGTGCAAAGCGATCGGCTTCAGCGCGGGCCCGCAATAACCGCCGTGCGAGGATTTCCCGCCCACGTCGGGTTTCGGCGCGAACGTTTCGAGGTCCACGCCGATAATCGAATTGAGCGTGTTGATCAGGCTGACGGCGTCCGCGCCTCCCTTTTCGGCGGCTCGAGCGATGCGCGTGATATCCGTGACATTGGGCGTAAGCTTCACGATCACCGGCGTTTTGGCGGCCTCTTTTACCCACGACGTGATCATCTCCGTGTATTCGGGCACTTGCCCCACGGACGAGCCCATGCCGCGCTCGCTCATGCCGTGCGGGCAGCCGAAATTCAGTTCGAGTGCGTCCGCGCCGGCGTCCTCGACGCGCTTCACCATTTCGTGCCAGCTCTCGCGCTTGGATTCCACCATCAGCGACGCGATCACTAGATTTTTCGCGTACCGCTTCTTCACTTCCGCGATTTCGCGGATATTCACTTCGGTCGGCCGGTCGCTGATGAGCTCGATATTGGTGAAGCCCATCACTTTCGTGCCGTTGTAATCCACTGCGCCATATCGCGAGGACGTATTCACGATCGGCTCGCCAATGGTCTTCCAAACCGCGCCGCCCCATCCCGCGTCAAACGCGCGCATCACCTGCCCGGCGGTGTTCGTCGGCGGACCGGATGCGAGCCAGAAAGGATTCGGCGACTCGATGCCGCAGAATTTTACGCGCAGGTTTGCCACGTTTCACCTCCCGTGCGGTGAATGGTGACCGGTGATTGGTGACTGGTGGGTCGTGACTCGTGATTCGTGATTTGTAATTCGTCCATTTGATTTTTCATTTTTCGCCTTAGACCTTTCGCAGAGACCGATACGCAAACCATCCGACAGTCGCAAACATTCCCAGCCAACCTAAGATGCGGAAGGTGGCGGCGATTTGCGTATCGTGCTCCAAGAGTCCCGCATGAGAAAATAAATAAAACCAATCGTGGATGACGTCTTCGGAATCACCGACAGTGAGAAGCGGTAGCTCCTGGGCGCGGGCGTCGGCCATGTAGGTCGCGATCGGGAGGAACTGCTCGAAGAAGAAGAAAATGCAAAAAGCCGTGCCAAGCACCTGGCGCCGAAACATGAAATAGGTTGCCAGCGCGAACGGAACAAATAACTGCAGGAATGTTCCTCCCGCCACCATAATCCATTCGCCGCCAAAAAACCGGAAAAGCAGGTGTCCGCCCTCGTGGATCGGAATGAAAACGAGATCAAACCACTGAAACAAGTGGCCCCCCAGGAGGGCATTTCCAATCAGCAGCACGTAGAATCCGAGCCAGCCGTAAAACGCGGCGCGCGAAACCGGTTCCCAGTCTGCCTCGAGCGCGTCGAGAAACGGAAACCTTTCGCTGAGCGATGCTGGAATTTCCATGAGAAGCTAACCCTTCTTTTTCACCCAAGTACCTATCACCAGAGCGCGCGCGATTAATTCAGCAAGGAACGCAAGTTTTTGGTGGCGCCGGCGTCCCGCCGGCGGTTTTTATTAGACGTCACGTCCGGCAAAATCGCCGGCGAGACGCCGGCGCTACGACACATTGCGCGCTGCCGCTCCAAGCCACGCATCGATTCCCCGCCCCGCGGCCATGCCTTCGGCGACGGCGTCCACGACTTCCCTGCCGCCGTTCACGCAATCGCCGCCCGCAAAATATTTCGCATTGCCGGTGCGGCTCTGCGCGTCCGTCACCACCGTGCCGTTCTTGCGAATTTCGATTCCCTTCACGGCGCGCAAAAAGTCGGTGGCCTGCTTTTGTCCGACTGCGCGCACGACCATATCCACATCAATCGTAAATGCGCTGTTGGGGATTGTTTCCGGCGATCGTTTTCCCCGCTCATCGGGCTCGCCGAGGCGCGTGCGCAGGCATTCGATTCCAGTCACTACGCCGCCCGAGCCGGCGATGCGCACCGGCTGCGTCTGCCACAGAAAATTCACACCGTCCTTTTTGGCCAGCTCATATTCATAGCGGAACGCCGGCATTTCCTGCTCGCTTCGCCGGTAGATGAGGTACACCGGGTCCGCGCCCAGGCGGCGCGCGGCCGTGACCACGTCGATCGCGGTGTTTCCCGCGCCGATGCAAGCCACTCGCCGGCCGATGGCCACTTTCGAAAATGGCAGCGACTTCGTGGCTTCGATGAATTCCAGCGCGCCGCACACTCCGTGCAGGTCCTCGCCGGGAATATTCATGGCCCAGGTTTCTCCGAGGCCGACTCCAACGAAGATGGCGTCGAAATCTATTTCCAGCTGCGCGAAGCTCAGGTCCTTTCCGATTTCCACATTCTGGCTGAACGCAACGCCCAGCGATTTCACCATTTCCACTTCCCGCAGGGAATCGGCGACGCGCGTTTTGTACGCCGCAATCCCGTAGGTATTCAGCCCGCCGGAAAGTTCCCGCCGGTCAAATACGGTCACGCTGTACCCTTTGCGCGCAAGAAGCGCCGCGCAGGCCAGGGACGCGGGGCCGGACCCAATGCAGGCCACGCGCCGCCCATTCGACTGGCCCGCATGGAAGAGCTGGATCTTGCGGTCCAGCACGTGGTCCACCGCGAACCGCTGCAGCCGGCCAATCTCGATGGCCCTCTCGCCTTTTTCGACCATCACGCATGCGCCTTCGCAAAGCACTTCGGTGGGACAAACTCGTCCGCAACTTTCACCAAGAATATTCGCCTCCAGAATGACCCGCGCCGCGCCGCGCGTGTTCCCCGTCATAATGCGCTTGATAAAGCCGGGCACGTCGATTCGCGTAGGACACGCCTGTATGCAGGGAGCGTCAAAACAATAGAGACATCGGGCGGCTTCGATGGCCGCTTGGCGCGGGTTCATCGGCGGCGTGATGTCCGCAAAATTCTGCTCGTATTTTTCCGGAGACAATTTCGGCGCGGTCTCGCCAAGTGGCATGCGCTCACCTCAAGTTCGGATTCTGCCCTGAAACACGCAACCCGGTGGACCAATTTTCCCACCGGGCGCAGGGTCTGGAATTCCAGCGCCATTCTAGCATTGGGAAACAATGACATTATGAAGCGAATTGAAAGAAACGGCGCTATGGGTAACCGCGCGTTGCGGGGCCATCCCGCGTCAGTTTACGCCTTCCACGGTGTAAAGCTGATCCAGGCTCCGGTCGTATTGCATGGCAATTGATTTCCCATCGGGGGTGATAGACGCCGGAAAAAACTCCAACGCTCCCACGGAGTCGGCAGGGGAAAGCTGCTTCCAAAGCTGGCGATGTCCTGTCGCGAGCTCAATGCGATAAACTGCGGGCACGGGATGCTGCTCGCCCGTGTAAACATACTTTCCATCCACGCTCCATCGAAGGGGGATGTCGTTGTCCACAATGCCGCTGAAGGTGCCGCATTTGCCTTCGTCCACATGGCACAAATTCCACGCGCCCGTCTGGTCGTTAACGGCGAAAAATTGTTTTCCATCGGGCGAAACGGGAATCGCGAATTTCGTGCTGAATCCCTCGGAAGTAATTGGGCGGATCGCCCCGCCGCCAATCTTTTGGATGGAGAAGCGAAAACCGTGGCCAGGCTCGTTAGCGGAGAAAATGACTTCCTGTGAATCCGGCATCCAGCCGATACCAGAATACCCCTCAATGGTCTGATTTAGCCATCGACGCACCTCTCCGGGTCCGGTCGGGAGCACCTCAACTTCCGGCGGTGTTTTATCAAGGAGCGCCAAGGCCCACGCACCGTCCGGGGAAAATCCGAGCGCCGCTCCCTCCCCCAAACGAATGACGGGGGATCCGTCGGTGGTTCGAAGACATAGGGTGTAAAACCCACTGGACTGGCTGGCGCCGTCACTGAATAGGATTCGCTTCCCGTCACTCGACAGGGAGGGACTGAAAGAATTGTCCAGCCAGGAAAGGTCACGCTCCTGTGCGCCATCGACGCTGGCGGTGACGGAATACTTGAAATCGTTGTGCGAGACCAGAAATCGCCCATCTGGACCAATATCAAAAATCCGTGTCCCGCCTGGTCCCGCGAACACGTTGCGGGTTTTGCCGGACAGTGTCACCGCGTGCAACGTGAGGTCGCCACTGGCTTTTGATGCGGAGAACCAAATCTCATCCCCTCCGGCTCCCCATGCCAGCCCCTGTTCCCCCTCCCACCCGTCCGATAAGAGTGCGGATTTTCCGCCCGCGTCGACGACCATCACGCTGCCGCGGTCATCCCCGCGAACGGGATGGAACAAGAACGCCACCCTCTTTCCGTCCCGGGAAACGCGCGGCTGCGTAATTGATCCGGCAGTTTCGAAAAGTGTCTTGCCGCTGGGATATTCCAACCGGTACTTTCCCGAAACAAGGCGAACGACGGCAAGCGACTGGCCATCCGGAGAATAATCGGCAGCCGTAACGCCCTGGAGCATTTCTCGGGGCGCGCCGCCGCCCATCGGCATGGTGGAAAGGGTGCCTTGAAATTCGAAATGATCGATCGGCCGGACGCCTGTCAAAACGGCAAGGTCGCCCGAAGAACTGATGGAAAGCAGGACACTATCCTTGACATCCAAGGGGCGCGATTCGGGGAATTCTTTGCTGACAACATAAGTCTGTACTGGATTGCCGTCCCAAGCGGCGGTGTACACGATCGTCTTTCCGTCGGACGACAGCCGGGCGGAATATACTGTGCCGCGACGATAGCTGATTTGATGGAAAGCCGGATTTTGGCGCGCAGGATTCATCGCGCTGCGAGCGACCCATCCTGCGAGTACGGCGGCCAGAACCAGGGCGGCGACTGCGGCGCGGCGCCATGTCAGAGCGCGCGGCGCTTGGCCCGGCGCGATAGCAGAGCCGGTTGTGCCCGATAGCGACTCAAGCGCAAAGCCTAGATCGGAGGCAGACTGGAACCGCTGCGCCGGTTCCTTTTCCAGGCAGCGGTGCACGATACGCTGGAGCCCTGGAGAGATAGCCGCATTCGTCCCGCTCAGATCCGGCGGGTCTTGTTTCAATATTGCTGTCATCGTTTCGGCAGTGGTGTCGCGCTTGAAGGCTCGCTGGCCGGAGAGCATTTCGTACAGGATGGCGCCAAGCGAAAACAGGTCGGAACGGTGATCGGCCGGGGCCCCGCGAACCTGCTCGGGAGACATATACCCGACCGTGCCCATCACTATGCCTGGCTCGGTGTGAACATCGGGCATGGTCGCCCCGTTCATGGTGGCCTCCGCGTGGGCGCCCTGCGGCAGGCCCTGCTTGGCCAACCCGAAATCCAAAATCTTCACGCGGCCTTCTCTGGTGCAGAAGACGTTCTCCGGTTTGAGGTCGCGATGCACGATTCCCCGGCCGTGAGCCGCGGCGAGCCCATCGGAAATTTGCTTGGCGTAATCGAGCGCCTTGCGAATCGGGAGCGCGCCCTCGTTCAGCTGCTCGCGCAGCGACCGCCCTTCCAGCAATTCCGTTACGATGTAGCGAATTCCGTCCTGAAAGCCGATGTCATGCACCGCGAGGATATTGGGATGATTGAGGGCCGCAATCGCCCGCGCCTCCTGCTCGAAGCGGCGAAGGCGATCCGCGTCGCTGGCGAACGATTCCGGCAGAACCTTGATCGCAACTTCGCGTCCGAGACGAGTATCGCTGGCGCGATACACTTCCCCCATGCCGCCCGCGCCCAGAGGTGACTGGATTGTGTAGGGGCCAAGTTTCGTTCCAGCGGTCAGGGCCATGAGTGAACCGGATTATAGCCCGATTTCGGGCCGCCGCAGCGATGGTCCACCATTTCGAAGCGACTCAATCTGCATGGAACCGTGCCCTCTCCGTCCCGAAATGCACGGGACGGAGAGTCCTCTACAAAACCGAAGCGCATTCGCGCCGTTGATTTTGTAGAGGCGCCCGTCATTGGGGCGGGCAGTTTTTCGCTACAGCGGCAATTCAAACGGATGCATTCGCTGTTTTCCCCGTCTCGGACTGAGATGCTTCGTCGCTTTGAATCCTGTGCGAAGCGCTACCGAGTCACGTTGAACTTGAAATGCAGTGCGGGAATTTTGTTGCCAGGGTGATCGTCGGCATACGTCAGCTGCGGCATGCGGTACAACAGTTGGGATTCCGTCGGCGGTCCTTGATAGATGCCCGGGAAAAGATCAATCAGATGCGTGCCCGGTTCGCCCGCTGCTTTGAATGTGAAAGTTACATCGCCCTGCGAATTAAAGCCGCAGGCATATCCCATGTACGCATTATCGTACGTCGCCGCATACATGTTGTCGTACTCGGTCCAGCCGACGCCTTTCAAATGGATCGTTACCGGAGTTCCCGCCGGACCGAAGGCCGGTTCCATGCTGACGATGGTCGTCTCAATCGCGAAATAAGCGCGCCCGAGCGACTTCTCTCCCTCGCGCAGTTCGAGCCCATGCTCCCCGCCCAGGTCCTCCGGAATCGTCACAGGGAATTCGATCTTTCCGTCCTTTCCCACTTTCACTTTCGCGATCAGCTTTTCCTGCGGCGCGAATCCGTTGCCGCCTACCCGATTTCCAACGTACGTCTGCCAGAAAAGATCCAGTGTGGAGTTGGCCGGAAACCCTTCCCCACGGAGCGTGGCTTGGGCGCCCACTGGCCCCTGGGTTGGACCAAAGCTGAGCTTCCCATTCGCTACGAAAACCTCAGGCCCCGGCAAAGAATACGGCTGGTATTCGTCCGCGTAAGTGGCGGGCGTCGAGGACGGACCTGCTGTCGTGCGGAAAGCGAATTCTGGACGCGGCAGGTAGGCATTCGGCGCTTGCTCATAATTGAGATAACTCTGTCCCTGCCATCCTGTGTAAATTTTTACGAAATGATCGCCTGCGGGACCCGCCGCGCGAAAGCGCGCTACGGCCGAGCCGCGCGTGCCGGCCGCAGTGACGAATCCAATCCCCCGATTATCCCAGTTGACGACCCAGGTATTTTCCATGGTTCGCCAGCCGAGTCCTTTGACGCGCAATTCAATCGGCGTTCCGACCGGACCTGACGCAGGGGTCAATTCAAAGCTCTGGGTGACTTCGACTCCATTTTGCGCGACGACTCTGCCGCCGATAGTGGCGAGGACGTCGTGTACGCCGCCATAATCCTCAGGAATTGCAAAGGTGGCATCCAGACGGCCGCCGGCGCCCACCTGAAATTTTCCGAGGGACAGGTTGGTCTCGGAATATTTTCGCCCACGAAAGTAGTAATAATCCTCGATCACCCAGCCGCCTGTCACCGTACTCCACTGGAGGTCCACGGTTTCGCCGGCAGGCAAGCCCTCAGCGGCAACTCGAACTTTTGCGCCGACGATCGCTTTATCGTATTTCAATTCAAGTTTCCGGATGGCGGCAGTATCCGGCGTTGCGGCTGCGTGTAAGACTGCGGATTGTGCGGAGGGAAAGGTAAGAAGCAGGCATGTACAGAAAACAAAACGCCGAACAGCGGCAACATCGAAGCGGAGTGAACTGCGAACCAAAAACTCCCCCGTCACTGAACGATGGTTACCCACGACGGTTCGCCACCCCTGGCCGTCCATTCCGCCGTCCGGCCGTACTTATCGGTGGCCGTCGCTGAATAATGAACTGTGCCGGTCGGGGCGTCAGGCGGTACGGTCCACTTTGCGGTCCACATGCCGGGACGGATCGGCATGTCCCTTCCAATTTCGCTCTTGTGCGGAACTGCGCGATACAGCGCAGGCAGGTCGTAAGTCTTCCCGCCGAAATTGATGTGCACCACGACTTGAGCCGATTCCTCGGGCTTATTGGTTCCGCCGTCGACGGCATACAAACGGAATCCCACGAAGTCGCCTCTCTTGAATCGATTCCTCAAGGTGCAATTATCCGGGTTCTGCGGCGCCGCGAAGACGGCGGTGTCCGCAAACAATATCAACTGTCCGACGGGTTTGGCTGCGGAGTCTTGCGCGGCCATGGGTAAGGTGGCCAGCATTCCCAGGAAAATCGCGAAACAGGGCAGCACAAAGGGCGAAGGTATCTTTCTCATAGACGCGAACTTAATTCATTTCTGAGTTTCTGTCCAGAAAATTGAGCGGCGCTGTAGCACAGGCACTCTTGGTTATGCTACTAAAACCATGCCGCAGAGGCTTGCCCGTCATTCCCCGATTATCCTAAGATGCATCGACGCTTTCAATCCGGCGGTATTGGGGGAACGATGGGGTTCGACACAATGATCCGCAATGGCACGATCGTTACCGCCACGGATACATACGCGGCCGACATCGGCATCACCGGCGGACAGATTTCCGCCATCGGCAAGGATCTCCCCATCGATAACGCTGCGAAATTGATTGACGCCCAGGGCTGCATCGTCATCCCCGGCGGGATCGACGTGCACACGCATCTCGACATGCCGTTTGGCGGCACCACCAGCGCGGACGATTTCGAGACCGGCACGCGCGCCGCGGCCTTCGGCGGCACCACCACGCTCATCGATTTCGCGATTCAATACAAGGGCCAGACGTTGCGCCACGCCTTCGACACCTGGATGAAAAAAGCCGAGGGCAAGGCCGTGGCCGACTACGCATTCCACTGCATCATCACGGAACTGGGCGACACGCAACTGGAAGAAATGGGCGCGCTGGTCCGCGAAGGCGTTTCCTCCTTCAAGCTTTTCATGGCCTATCCCGGCGTCTTCATGCTGGATGACGCGACGATCTTCAAAGCCATGCTGCAAGCCGCCAAGCACGGCGGCATGATCTGCATGCACGCGGAAAATGGCGGCGCGATTGACGTACTGGTTCAGCGCGCCCTGGCCGAAGGAAAAACCGCGCCGAAATATCACGCCCTGACTCGTCCCACCACCGCCGAAGGCGAAGCGACTTCGCGCGCCATCGCCCTGGCGGAAATGGCCGGCGCGCCGGTGTACATCGTGCACCTTTCCTGCAACGACGCGCTCGAAAAAGTGCGCGAGGCGCGCGATCGCGGGCTCCCCACCTACGCAGAAACGTGCCCGCAATATCTGCACCTCTCGCTCGATAATATGGACGTCCCCGGCTTTGAGGGCGCGAAATACGTCTTCACTCCGCCCCTGCGCGAAAAATGGAATCAGGAAAAACTCTGGCAGGGACTGGCGCGCGACACGCTGCAAGTCGTCTCCACCGATCATTGCCCTTTCTGTTTCAAGGAACAAAAAGAATTGGGCAAAAATGATTTCACGAAGATTCCCAATGGCGGTCCTGGCGTCGAGCACCGCCTCAGCCTGATTTATTCCGGCGGCGTGCACGGTGGAAAATTTTCGGCCAACCGTTTCGTGCAGCTGGTTTCCACGGCACCGGCCAAACTGTTCGGTTTGTACCCGCGCAAAGGCACCATCGCCGCCGGCTCGGACGCCGACATCGTGATTTTCGATCCCAACGCGGAGCAAGTGATCAGCGCCAAGACGCACCATATGCGCGTCGACTATTCCATGTTTGAGGGAATCCGCGTAAAGGGCGTGACGAAGACCGTCCTCTCCCGCGGCCGTGTCATCATCGACAATGGCTCATTCACAGGCAAGCCCGGCGCCGGCGAATTTCTTCGCCGACGGACGTACTCGGGCGCCGGTTAGTGACACTATTCGAAGATTGCGAGATCGTAAAGGGTCAGGCTCCGGTACGAAGACTGGAAAGGAATTGGCCCAATCCGCGTACCGGCGTTCAAGCCCATACATCCCCCTCTTGCTGTAGCCGGCGCCGATCACTTGTCACGCCTAAGCCATACCCGATTCATTTCGACATTGCCAATTCACGCCTGCGAAGTTAGAATTCGCCCTCGAAAGAAGAGCTTTTCAGACGATCGATATTCCAAGCCTTACAGAATCCCCTCATGAGGCGAGCTGGAGGCCATATGAAAAAGATTCTGCCCTTCGGCGTACTTGTAATTCTTCTCTTAACGCACCCAGCCTGGAGCCAAGACAATCCCGGCCTGGCGAAGAGGTTCACCAATCAGGACGTCATTAGCATGGTGCAGTTGGGGATCTCCGACGATGTCGTCATTGCCAAGATACGCACTTTGAGCGCCGCTGGACCGGACTCCGTAAGCTTCGATACGAGTACCGCGGGCTTGAAAGCACTCAAAGCCGCCAATGTTTCCGATTCCGTGATCAAAGTTATGATCAATCCGGCGCCTCCGTCCACGGCGCTGGTCACGACATCCGCCCCCACGATGCTCGATCCAAATTTGCCGCCCCCCGAAGTAGGAGTGTTCTGGAAAAATGGAGTTAATTTCATTCTTATCCAGGGCCAGGCGATGACCAACATGAAAGCTGGTGGCAAGGCTGGCAGCTTTTTCACGGATGGGCTGAGGAACCAGCATTGGGATGCCTACGTCGAGGGACCCACATCCAAGAACGTTGTCCGGGAACACCGCCCGTCTTTTTACTTATACGTCCCGGAAGGGGTAGATGCCTCCGATTACGTGCTGATCAAACTTAATAAGAAAGGCAATCGGAGGGAATTTCAGGTTGGTTCCTTCGGCGGGATTACCGGCGGCAAATCTGGAGTTCAACACGACAAGGAAATTCCCTTCAAGCCCGAGCACGTCGGGATCAGAACCTACAAAATCAACCTGGATGCGGAATTTAGCCCGGGAGAGTATGCCTTCTTCATGGGCACGGGACAATCAGCTACGATGTCGCCCTCCAGAGGGGGTAACCGGTCAGGAGGCGTCGCTTCCGGCCGGATCTACGACTTTACTATTCCCGAATGAATTTGCGAATTCTTCGCATTTCGCGGTGCAACCCTGAAAAAGATACATCCGGGAGCCGGTGCGGACAGGCACGCGATCCTCGCAATTGCATTCGACTTCACGACTTAGCTGCCGGAAGACTCCGCAGACCCAAGGATTGCCGACCGCTCTGCTTTGCTCCTGAGCGACGATTGAGGAGTTCCACAATCGCTCCATGCAAAGGGATATAATCCCCTGACACGCCCTCTAACCTTAATTCCGGAGACCGCCCGGCGCCTTCGGCATGGCAAGCACACCCGGTAAGGTGTAGTCAGGAAAACGGAAATGACTGAAAAAATCCTTACTGCAACATTCATCCTGATGATCGAGATGCTCGGGGCCGCCCAAGGCCGCACGCAGACCAATGAACCGGTTCAGACCGCCGCTTCCGTGGCGCAGCCGACTGTTGTCCAGCGATTCGTAACCAAGGATCCCGAATACTTAAAGTTGCTGAATCCGCCTCAGGGAACTGCGTTCCTGCAAACCTACAGTAAATCCTATCGAGACAAGGCAGCCGAGATTGAGGCCAGGGTTGATCGCATAAACGACGAAAATCTGCAGAATCAGGCACGCAACGAGGAATGGATCGCTGCCCACAGAATCGACGGAGACCAATTCTTGTACGAAGCGGAAATGGCCTTGCGCGAGGCCAAGATTTCATTTTCGCAGAGGCATCGGGACGGCTGGTTTGAGATTGGGCGAGTTGCCTACGACGAAAATAACAGCGTTCTGGCGGTGATCCCAAATCCAGCCACGCCCATCGATGCTGCTTTGCGGGTGCCCATAAAAATTGCCACGTTAAACGAGATTTACGCGAATTTTCACGAAATCGCCGCCCCGGAAATCGATCGCAAAGCGCATGAGTACGTAACCAAATCGGCGGCCGGCTCCACCTGCTCGAAAAACCCGGACTTGTGTTTCGACTTTGCAAAACGGGATATTGAACAAAACCTGCGATCCGAGCGAATTGTGGTTGCCGCGCAAGGCGACCTGGAAACAAGCAAAATTGACCGCCTGCTCCTCGTTGACTTTGACACGGAGACGGTCCTTCTCGACCTCGACCCTCACATTCAGGCGCTCAGCAACGCCTCGTGGAGATTTTCTATCGGACCGGCACCTACCCCGCCCGCCGCGCCGGCCTCCGCCGAAGCACTGGCCCAACCGGCACCTGACTCCTCCCCGGGTGTCGGACCTACGCCTGACCAAAATGCGCAAGCCGCCAGAAACGGAAACAACACCGAGTCCGGTGCGGACTCCTCCGCGTACTCAAAAACACCCGCGGCTCCAGCGAAGCCTCCCGCCAATATCACTGCGGCTACAATCCTGACCAAGACGAATCCGGAATATCCTCCGAAGGCCCGCGACGCCCGCATCCAGGGAGACGTCGTTCTTCATGCCAACGTCGATAAGGAAGGCAAAGTCACGGAGGTTCAAGTTTTGTCGGGAGACGACGTGCTGGCGCAATCGGCACTCGAAGCCGTTCGACAATGGCGTTATAAGCCGATGCTGGTCGATGGCCAGCCCAAGGAATTTACCACCACCATCACTGTAACGTTTTCGCTTCAGGAGTAATGTAGGGTTTTTCAAAAACTCTTTATCGATTAATCTGTGAAGGAAATCAACTCCCCCCTTCTTGACCGCCGGCCCTGCGAAATCCCTTGCTGCTGAATTTTGCAACTCACCTTGCAACTCACGTCAACGAGCAGCTTCATTCCTTCATTGAGGGGTGTACTCTATGGTACAACGTCTTTATTCAGATATCTTTCAGGTCGGTCTGCGATAATTCCCATGTCAACGTAGCATATCGCATGCGTTGCGTTGATGCGCCGTGTCGGCGAGTCGGAGCGCCGATACCGACACGGCGCGCTCCTAAGCCTGAACTATCGGAAGGTCGTCCGATACCGGCGAACATCCCCGCACAACGAAATCCTTTACTGCCGAAAAACTCCGTAAACCCAGGGAATGCCCATCGCACCCTTCTGCGCTTGAATGACGATGTCGTCACCCTTCTGGAAGCGATCGAAATCATTCTGGTCCACGGCGATATGTTCAAAGCGCCGGCCGTATCGCCAGGAGGTGACAATCAGGCGGCGGCTGCGCGGGAACGCGCCAGTGGCAACCTTTCCCACGACGGTTGCGGGAACGCGAATGGGGCGTGAAGTGTCCAATTTTCCGTTCAGGAAAAGAAGGCCGGCGAAAATCCACGGCACGGGAATCATGCCGAAATAAATCCGCTTCATGACCTCTACTTCCTCGTGCCTGCGGGCGCGATAGTCGATCCAATAGCCCAGCGCGAGAGAACAGAAAAATACGATGCCGCCGAAGATCTGAATGGTGTCGAGTTCGAGGGCGGGAAACAGCTGGCTCGCGGCCACAAAGACGATAATGCCCACCAGAAAAAAGGCGGTGCGCCGCACCAGGCGTCGCCGCACCACCAGTTCGGCCGCCGCGGAAGTCAGTCCGCAAGCGGGGCACTGATCGGCAATGCGATCGGCGCCGCAATCGAGGCACCGCGTCATAACGAGGGCAAACTCAGCAGGAGGGCTTGGAGCTGCGCCTTCCCATTTTCCTCTGCAACATCGAAAACAACGGCAATCCCGACCCCCGGCTCAACACGAGCGACAGTGCAATTCAAAATCAGGACAGGATCCATAATCAGCCGCGCACGGAACGCCGCTCCGACCCAGAGCGGAGGGTTCAACTCAACGAAGAGACCTCCGGGGCCGATGTCCCGAACATCTCCGGTCAATACCGCCGAGCCCCATTCTATTTCCAGCGTACCCCGAAATTTTCTGCGATGGAATTCGCGGCGGTCGGTTTTGACTTTTGTTTGATCCATATACTGAGGGCTCATCCCTTGCTCCCACGCAGGATGCTATGTGCCGCCCGCCACAGTGTCAAGTTGCGCAGCATACAATTTGGAATATGCATAGGAACGGTATTTGACTTTGCGTGGCGCCGGCGTCTCGCCGGCGATTTTTCCGGTCTTTCAAACGCCCAAAACGCCGCCGGGACGCCGGCGCCACAAAATAACCAATGAGGAGTTATTGATCGCAATTTTTCCCGCGGGTGAGTTCTTCCCGCAGGGGAGCACGCACATCTTCCGGAAGCCGCGAGAGCTCCAGCAAATCCTGGATCTCCCGGCGCGGCAAGCCCGGCACAAGCGCCGCGACGAGTTCCATGGGCGTATGAGGATGGCGCAATAAGGCCACGCGGATATTGACCAGCTTGGACCATTTGTCGTGCCGCGCCACCGCTGCAACAATCCGCGCCGGCAGCGCTTCCCTGGCGAGGGTTTTCAGCAATTGCGATTCGGTCAGAAACGAATTGTCGAGCGCGACGCGCGCCACTTGTTCCGGCCCGTGCGCGACAAGTCCCGCGGCGATGCGCGTCGAGCCGCGCCGCGCCAACATCAACTTCTGCCCCAGGGGCAATTGCGGCAATTGAGTCAGAACACGCTCGTCCGCCAGGCGCCGCAGTTCCATGGAAGAGGTGGGCAGCAGGCTGATGCGCACCAGGTCCATCAAGTGCAACTCGCGCAGCAGACGCATAGCGATGAGGCGCGGCGTGTGCGGATGCACTGCGAGGCTCAGGCGCACGCGATAGATTGCGCGCCACGTCTTGCGCTTGCTGATTTCCTCGAGCAGCAAGCCGGAGAGGTCCTTGCGCTCAAGCAGGAGGCACACGTGCGTTTCGTCGAATGCCGGATTGTCGATTAACGAGCGAAGCACTTCCTCATTGCCCGACCCGAGGAGTTCGGGGATGGTTTCCCTGGCCGCCGTGCGCGCGGCTGGCAAATCGGCGCGGCTTTCATGCGCCATGGGACGCGGCTTGCGGCGGCCAGTCGGAAAGCCGCGCGGCCATGCGCGCGGCCCCGATCGCCGGAGAAATTTCCAGACGCGATATTTTTGCGCGGAGAGCGCCGCTGGCGAGCACGGAGTCCAGGAGCGTATCCATCATCTGGCTGTGGCCGAACACGCCGCCGCATTTCACCAGCGGAAATTCCTCGCCCTTCATGCCCAGGCGGCGGATCACGATCATGGCCAGGTTGCCGAGGCCGATCGCCGAGGTAAACAGGATTTCCTTCGCGGCGCTGTCCTCGGAATTTGCCGCGGCCGCCACGGCCGGGAATAATTTTGGAAAAACATCGTCCGGATTCTTCATGATCCGCAGCATCAAATCGTCCCAATCCGGGGAATCGAGCGCGGCGGGAATCATCTCCGCGAGCATGGTGACGGGCGCATCTGTATCGCGCGTGCGCGCCACCGCGGAAACGGCGCGGCGGCCAATGTCAAACGCGCTGCCTTCATCTCCGATCCACGGGCCGTAGCCGCCCGCGCGCGCGGTTTCACCGGCAGCGTTGCGCCCAAACGCCACCGATCCCGTCCCGGCTATCAATACCACGCCGGGTCCCGACCCCGCGGCCGACTCCAGCGCCACTTCATAATCGGTGGCGACCTGCGTGAGGGCCACCGGAAATTCCTGCGTCAGGAAAACCATCACGCGGCGCACGACGCTGCGCCGGGCCGCTCCCGCGATGCCGGCGCAGACGTTGGTGACGTCGGCCGGGCGAATCCTGGCGGCCGCGAGGGCCTCCCCGGCGGCTTCGCGAAGCGAGGCAAGCGCGCCGTCGAATCCCGATCGCAGGGGATTCGCCGGCCCGCCGCGCCCTTCGCCAATGACGGCTCCGCGTGAGTCAAGCAAAACGCATTCCGTCTTGGTCCCGCCACCGTCAAAACCTAAGGAGTAACCCATGGCACCTCAAAGGTTAGTAGCACAGCCACTCCTGGCTGTGCGAATTTTGCGATCGTCGCCGGTTCGATAATTCCAGTGTGCGACTCCAGACCCGCACAGCCAAATGTGGCTGTGCTACAAAACCCGCTGCGCGCTTGACGCCGCGCGGGTGCGCACCTATCATCGCGACGCCTGCAACATGCGCCTGACCTCTCTGGACCTGGCCGTCATCGTCGCCTACCTGGCCGGCATCACTCTGTTCGGCATCGCGTTCCGGCGAGGGCAAAGGACCGTCCGCGATTATTTTCTGGGAGGACGCACGGCGCCATGGTGGGCGCTGGCCCTCTCGATTGTCGCCACGGAAACTTCGACGCTCACCATCGTCGGCACACCTGCGCTGGCCTTCGCGGGAAATCTCACGTTCCTGCAATTCGTGCTCGGATATTTGGCCGGCCGCGTGGTGATCGTCCTGTTATTTCTTCCTCACTACTTCCGCGGAGAATATTATACGGCCTACCAACTGATGGAAAGACGGTTTGGCGCAAGAGTCAAGGCGGTCGCGGCGTCCACATTTCTGGTGACCCGCGTTCTCGCCGAAGGCGTGCGCATCGCGGCCATCGCGCTGGTAGTGACGGCTGCGCTGGGCACCGGGCAGCGCACTTCTATCCTGCTGATCATGGCCCTCGTTTTGATCTACACATTTGAGGGCGGCATGAAGGCCGTGATCTGGACCGACGTCGTGCAATTCGTCCTCTATTTCTCCGGGTCGCTCGCCGCATTTTTTCTGCTGCTGCACCGGATTCCCGGGGGATGGCAAACGATCATTCAAGCCGCCGCCCCGGCGTACAAATTTCGCATCTTTGATTTCTCGTTCAGCCTGACCAATCCGGAAAAACTCTACACTTTTTGGTCCGGCATGGTTGGAGGCACGTTCTTCACCATGGCCAGCCACGGAACGGATCAGACCATCGTGCAGCGCCTTCTTGCCGCCAGGTCCGAACGAGAGAGCAAACTCGCGCTGCTCGCCAGCGGCGTCGTTATCCTTGTGCAATTCGCGCTGTTCCTGGTGTTGGGGGTGATGCTCTACGCCTGGCACGGCGCGCCCGCCGCGATCGCCGGCCGCAGCTACGATTCCGTTTTCCCGGACTTCATCGTGACCGCCATGCCGCCGGGCGTGCGCGGCGCGATCCTCGCCGCCATCCTCGCCGTGGCCATGTCCAACGCCAGCGGCTCCCTCAATTCGCTGGCGGCGTCGAGCGTGGTCGATTTTCAAACCTTGCGCGGCTGGCGAGAATTGGAAGAAAATCCCGGACGCCTGCTGCGTCATTCACGCTGGATTACGCTGGCCTGGGGAATTGCGCTCGCAGTGCTCGGCACGGTGCAATGGGGGCCGATGCTCGAAGCGGGGTTGACCATCGCCGCCATCACCCTCGGAAGCTTGCTCGGCCTTTTCCTCCTCTCCTTCCTATTCCCGCGAGCAACAGCTCCCGGAGTCCTCACCGGAATGTTCGTAGGGCTCGCCGCAATTCTCTACGCCCACTTTCGCACGCCACTGTTGTGGACCTGGTACGTGCCGCTCAGCGCGGGAATCACTTGCCTGACCGGCGTGCTAGTGAGTCTTGCAACCGGAGCCCCGGCCGCCGCAAGAGAAACCAGATGACCAGCGGCAACAAACTCGAACTCGTGCGCGGCCTGGGGAAATGGTCCTCCGCCGCGATTGTTGTCGGCACCATGGTTGGCACCGGAATTTTTCTGAAGCCCGCGGAGATGGCCGCCGACACAGGATCGTTGTTTCTGGTGCTCGCCGCGTGGGTCGCCGGCGGAGTTTTGTCTCTGTTTGGCGCGCTCGCCTTTGCCGAACTGGGCGCCGCGCTTCCCGAAGCCGGCGGCGAATACGCATATTTGCGGCGGGCCTTCGGCCCGGTTTGGGGATTCTTATTCGGTTGGATGCACTCGATCGTCGGGCGCCCGGCTTCCGCGTCCTCGATTGCGGCGGGCCTTCTCCGTTTCTGCGCCTTCCTCGTGCCCGCCATGGCCGCGCCGATTTTCACCGCTCACATTTCGCTGCCCTTCTCTCAAACCGCATACCCATTCGCTTTCACCTGGGCGCAACCGTGGGCCGTCGCGGCGCTCGCACTGTTTGCATTCATAAATTTTCTGGGCGTTCGGGCCGGAGGACGGGTGCAAGTTATTCTTACCGTCATGAAAATTACATCCGTTGCCGCAATCATCGTCGCCGCCTTCGCACTCGTGCGGCCGGGCGGCGCCGGATTTCATCCATTTTTTCCGTCCGGCTACAGCGCCATTACCCTCACTGGATTTTTTGGCGCGCTATCCGCCGCGCTGTGGGCCTACGACGGGTGGGAAGATTTGAATCTCGTAGGCTCGGAAGTATCGGACCCGCAAAGGAATATTCCGCGCTCTCTGATCCTGGGAGTGCTCTTTTGCATCCTGCTCTATATTTCGTTCAGCCTGGCGGCGCATTGGGCGCTTCCCTACAGCGAGGTTGCGCAATCAGCGCACGTGAGTTCGGACATGGTCGCACGAATCTCCGGGCGCAGCGCGGCCCTCTGGGTGACGCTGGCGATGGTGATTGCGGCGCTCGGCACCCTGAACTCTTCGATTCTTTCCGGCGCGCGCGTGCCCTACGCCATGGCGCGCGACGGCATCTTTTTCCGCGGGGCGGCGGAAATCCACCCCCGGTTTCGAACTCCCGGCGGCGCGATTCTGTTCGAATTCGTAATTTCCAGCATCTTCGCGCTGACCGGCACGTTCGAAGAGCTCACTTCCCTGTTTCTTTTTGCCACCTGGATTTTCTACGCTCTCGCTGTCGCCGCGATGATCAGAATGCGGCACAGCGAGCCGGGACTTGTTCGCCCCTATCGCTGCTGGGGGTATCCGTGGGTGCCCGCGGCGTTTCTGGCGGGGGCGGCGGCGCTGACCATGACTCTGTGGCTGGCGCGCCCCGTTCGTTCGTCTATTGGTCTCGTATTGATTTTTTCAGGATTGATTTTCTACCAGCACTGGCAGCGGAAACTTACTCACCATTCGTAATTCGTTCGAGCACACCGGTAGCGCAGGCTTCAGCCTGTGGGTTTTGGTCCTTGCGGGGACGAACCCCCACAGGCTGAAGCCTGCGCTACCAAACCCACAGCATCAGCGGCTAGCTGCGGCAACTCGGGCGACGAGATCTTTTGATTCGATCGGCAGGACGCGCTTCCGCTTCCCTGCATGGATCGCGCCGGCGAGAATCTCCATCCCGGCGGCGAGGCGCGGCGCGGGGCGCGAGAAATATCCTGCAGCTTCGACAACAAAGACGCGGCCGTCCCACACGGCCGGCAATTGGTTCCATCCGGGCGGCAAAGACAAATTGCGAAACTCAGCCTCCGCAGTTGCCAGGCTATAGCCGCACGGCATAATGAAAATAACTTCGGGCCGAGTCGCGAGCACAGTTTCCCATTCCACACGGAAGGATGGCTTTCCCGCGTGTCCCAGAACATCGATCCCGCCGGCGCGCTCCACCATTTCGGGCACCCAGTGACCGGCTACGTACGGCGGATCGAGCCACTCAAGGCAGAGCACACGCGGACGGTCAAACCCGGCAACGGATTTTTCGACACTGGTGATGCCTCTCTCAAATTCGGCCACAACCGAATTGGCTTGCCCGGTGCGTCCCGTCGCTTCTCCCAGCGCGCGAATATCCGCGCACACATCCGCAAGAGAATGGGGATTGAGCGTCACAACGCGCGGCTGGCGTTCGAGGTGCGCCAGCGCCGCGCCCAGATCGTCGGGCGTGGCGGCGCACACGTGGCAAAGGTCCTGCGTGACGATGAGGTCGGGTTCGATCGCGCGCATCAGTTCAAAATCAACGCTGTAAAGGCTCTCGCCGCGTTCGAGAAATTCTCGCACCTGACGGTCAATCGCCGCGGCGCTCTCGGTATGTGAAATGCGCGACTTGATGAGGACAGTTTTGGATCGCGCCTCGGGTGGAAAATCGCATTCGTGGCTCACACCGACGACCTGGTCGCCAAGTCCCAGGTTGAACAAAATCTCGGTGGCCGAAGGCAGCAGGGAGCAAATCTTCATGCCCCACAATTTATCATGGAAAAGATTCTGATAATTTGCGGATGGCAAATCAGTTCGCGAATTTAGTAGGACAGCCACTCCTGGCTGTCCTCTTTTGCCCCGCTGAGACTGCGGCGGACAGCCAGGAGTGGCTGTCCTACCAAACCACTTCACCGGTATAGCAAGTATTTCGTGCGCACATTGCGGAACGCTTCAAGATCCTTGTCCCAACTTGCCACAATTTCGGTTGGATCCCTGCCATCTACAAGCTGATGTATGGTGTCGGCGTTTCCTATCAGCTCGATCATTTTTGCGGCGTCAAGTTTACCGGGATAAAGTTTCCCGAGAGCCGAGGCAATTTCAATACCCACGCGCATCGTTTGCAGCGCATTGCGATCCGTCAGCACAATTCTGACTCCTTCACAAAGCTCGCCTTTGTGCAAACCGGAATCCGGCGTAAATTTCTCCGCGCCGAATCGCACGCCAGGAATCGCGCGCTGATTCAGGTATGCGGCGAGTTCTTCACCCCGGATCCACGGCGCGCCCAGCAACTCAAATGGCTGCGGAGTCCCCCGCCCCACGGAAACGCCGCCGGCCTGCAGAATTTCCAGGCCGGGATACAGAATTCCCGCCCCAGGGGAGCGCAAATTGGGAGACGGATTCACCCGCGGCAGCCCGGTATCGCTAAAATAAAATCGGCGCGGCCAATTTTGCATGCGGATAATGTGAAGGTCGCAGCCGATCTTTTTTTCCGCGTTGAACATCTGCGCCATTTCGCCGAGCGTCATGGCCATGCGCACCGGCATCGGAAAGTAGCCGACAAAATTGGTGCGATCGCGATCAAGCAAAGGCCCTTCGATGCGCTCGCCTCCCAGCGGATCGGGCCGATCGAGAATGTAAAACGCGAGGTGATGCGCCGCCGCGGCTTCCATCGCGTAACCCATGGTCGTGATGTAGGTGTAGAAGCGCACGCCGGCATCCTGAATATCGAAGACGAGTGCGTCGAGACCCGTGAGCATGGCGTCCGTCGGCCGTTCGGTTTCGCCGTACAGGCTGTAAACACGCAAGCCCGTCGCTTCGTCCGTGGTGGAAGAAACGCGCTCATCGAAATTTCCCCGAATCCCGTGCTCCGGGCTGAACAAAGCCACCAGCTTCACGCCCGGCGCATGGGCCAGAAGATCGATCGTGCTGCGCCGATTGCGGTCGATCCCGGTCTGATTGGTGATGAGCCCAACGCGCTTCCCGTTCAGCGGCGCGAATTTCTGCGCTTCAAGCACGTCAATTCCGGTAAGCGTCTGCGCGGCAACGGCAGGAAGTTGGAACCACAGATGCACACAGATGAACACGGATAAAAACAACCAAAGAGATAAAGGCAATCGAACGATTGGTTTTGTAGATCCTCGCTTGCGCTCCGTCATTTCCGTCATCGCCGGTCAAACATCATTACTTGAACTATCTTTTTCTTTGTTTTATCCGTGTTTATCTGTGTACATCCGTGGTTCCAATCGCATTTGTAACGCCCTGGCGTGAGTGCTATATATGATTGCGGCATGCGGGCGACCAAACTGGAATCCGCGCGATGCGTACATTAAGTCGCTGGCTCCTGCTGCTTGCTTGTTTCTTCATGGCTACCACGGGCCGCACACAAAAATCTCCGCGCGCGCCGGACGCGCCGAAACCGGGGGAACTTTCCTCGGAAGGCCAGCGCTGGGTGGCGCAAACTCTCAAATCCATGTCGCTCGATGAAAAAATCGGGCAACTCTTCGCCGTGTGGGCCTATGGCTCTTTCCTCTCCACCGAAAGCCAAGACTACAAGGATCTTCTGCGCGATGTCGAGGAAAAGCACATTGGCACGTTCGCCATCCAGACGCAAGGCTCGCCACTGGGCGTAGAGCGCAGCCAGGTGTACCCGACCGCCATCCTCGTGAACACCCTGCAAAAGCATGCGAAAGTTCCGCTGCTCGTGGGCGCGGATTTCGAGCGCGGCACAGCCATGCGCGTCCAAGAGGGCACCTCGTTCCCTTACGCCATGTCCGTGGCCGCGACAGGCCGCCCGGAAGACGCTTATACGATGGGGAAAATTACGGCGATCGAGGCGCGAGCCGCCGGCGTTCCCTGGATTTTCGCGCCGGATGCCGACGTCAACAGCAATCCGGAAAATCCGATCATCAATACTCGTTCCTTCGGCGAAGATCCCGCCCGCGTCTCTGAATTTGTCGCCGCCTTCGTGCGCGGCGTCGAGGAAAACGGCGGCCTGGCCACCGCCAAACATTTCCCCGGCCATGGCGATACCAGCACGGATTCGCACCTCGATCTTCCGATGGTCTCAAGCGATCGCGCTCATCTGGACCGCGTGGAACTCGCTCCCTTCCGCGCCGCCATCGCCGCCGGCACGAGCACCATCATGACCGGCCACCTCGCCGTTCCCGCGCTCGAGCCTGATCCCAACGTGCCCGCGACGATGTCTCCCAAAATCATGACCGATCTGCTGCGCGGCCAGATGGGTTTCGACGGCCTGGTAGTGACCGACGCGCTGGACATGGGCGGCGTGACGGTGCGCTATCCGCCCGGTGAAGTTGCGGTGCGCTCAATCCTCGCGGGCGCCGACGTGCTGCTGGTCCCGCCCGTACTGGATGCCGCCCTGCAAGCCGTACGCGACGCGGTGGCCTCCGGCCGAATTCCAATGTCGCGCCTGGACGAAGCAGTGACGCGGGTTCTTCGCGCCAAAGCCAAACTCGGCTTGAACAAATCGAAGCTCGTGGACCTCGACGCCCTGGCGCGCAATTTTGACCGGCCCGAATATGACCGCGCGGCGCTGGACATCGCCGACCGCGGCATCACGCTGCTGCGCGACGATCAGCACATTCTTCCGCTCGACGCAACAAAACCGCAGCGCGTCCTGCTCGTCGCCGTTTCCGGAGACAGCGATCCGTACCCCGCCGGAAACCTCGAGAATGAAATTCGCTGGCGCCTCGATTCCCTGGCCACCGTTCGCCTGGACACTCGTTTTGTGCGCGCCGAAACCGTGAAGCTTCCCGCGCCGGATACCTACGATATTGCCATCGCCGCCGTGTACGTTCGAGTGACCGATCGCAAGGGCAGCATCGGCCTGCCCGACGATCAAGCCGCGCTCGTCAATCGGCTGCTCTCCGCCGGAAAGCCGGTGGTCGTGGCCGGTTTCGGCAGCCCATATCTCGCGGAGAGTTTTTCCTCGGCTAAGACCTATATCGCGGCATTCGGCACCGGCGACATGGCACAGCGAGCAATGGGCCGCGCGCTCTTTGGCCAGACGGCCGTCGGAGGCCGCCTGCCGGTAAATATTCCAGGCGTCGCCGCGCTCGGCGCGGGGCTCAATCTCGCCGCGAATCCCATGGAACTGCGCGAGGCAGACGCGACTTCGGAAGCGAAACTCCAGCGCGCCTATGATGTGCTTGATCAAGCTGTCGCCGAACACGCCTTTCCCGGCGGCGTGCTCGCCGTCGGCTACCGGAATAAACTGATCGTTCATGAATTCGGCCGGCAAACCTATGACGCGAAATCACCGGCCATCAACGTGGACACGATGTACGATGCCGCCTCGCTGACCAAGCCGGTGGTGACGGCGACACTGGTCGCCATGCAAGTGGAAGCGGGCCGCATCGGGCTTGACTTGCCTGTGGCGCGGTTCCTTCCCGAATGGAATGACGGCCCGAACCCCGATTGGCGCAAAACGGTCACGGTCCGCAATCTGCTGACGCATACTTCGGGACTCCCCGCGCACGAAGATTATTTCCTCAAGCTCCATTCCAAGCGCGAGTTCATCGCCGCGATTTGCAGGGAGCCTCTCGAATACGCGCCCGGAACGAAAACGGTTTACTCCGACCTCGGTTTCATTCTGCTCGGCGAAATTCTTGAACGCGCCACGGGCAAAACACTGGATCAACTGGCGCACGAGCAGATCTTCGCGCCTCTCGATATGGCCGGCACGATGTTCAACCCGCCGAAAAACCTGGAGGCCCGCATCGCGCCCACGGAAAATGACACTACTTATCGCAAGCGGCCCCTGCAGGGCGAGGTTCACGACGAAAACGCTTTCGCCATGGGCGGCGTCGCCGGGCACGCCGGATTGTTCACCACGGCAGGGGATCTCGCGGCGTTCTGCCAGATGCTTCTGAACGGCGGCATCTACGGCCACCATCGCCTGCTGGCGCGCGCCACGATTTCGCAGTTTACCGCCGCACAGCCGCTCGCGGACAACGCTCGCACGCTGGGTTGGATGGCGCCGACTCCCAACTCCTCCAGCGGCCGCTATTTTTCGCCGCACACCTTCGGGCATTTGGGATTTACCGGCACGTCGATCTGGATTGACGCGGACCGCGGGCTTTTCGTGATCCTGCTGACGAATCGCGTCTATCCCACGCGCCAAAGCGACAAAATTGCGGCCGTGCGGCCGGCCGTGCACGACGCGGTGATCGAGTCGCTCGGGCTTGCGCCTCAGGCTAAGTGACCCCCTTTAATCCTAGTTCCCCCTTACTGAATGAGTGATTTGCCACCAATCGCTGCAACACAATTACATGCGCCCGTGCGAAGATAGTGTCCCGGCTCAACTTTTGGGATTCAACCATCGGAGCAGAAATCAAACTCATCAGCGCAAGTGACGGAGAATTTAGTGGCACAGGCTTCAGCCTACGGGTTTTGGGACTTGCAAGGACTTAACCCCGCAGGCTCAAGCCCGCGCTACTAAAACCATGATCAGGGCGAAACCAACTGAGCGACGGAATCCGCGCACGCGAGGGATTGACGCCAAATCCACGATCGAGATTCTTCGCGCGATTCATCGCGAGGATGCGTCCGTGGCCAACGCCGTGTCCGGCGCCCTTCCCGCAATCGCGCGCGCCGTCGTAGCAATCGCCGCCGCCCTGCATAGAGGTGGGCGGCTTTTCTACGTGGGCGCGGGGACCAGCGGGCGCCTCGCGGCCCTCGATGCCGCGGAACTTCCCCCGACTTTTGGCACGCCGCCGCGCATGGTCCAAGCTGTGATCGCGGGAGGGCGGCGAGCGCTCACGCAAGCCGTCGAAGGCGCGGAAGACAATCGCGCGCGCGGGGCGAAAGATCTGGCGGTGCGCGGCCTCAGCGCCAGGGACGCCGTCGTCGGCATCGCCGCCAGCGGCGGGACACCCTATGTTCTCGGGGCGCTGGAATTCGCCAAGAGAAAAGGCGCGGTAACCATCGGCGTCACGTCAAATCCACGGACGCCGATAACCGCAATGGCGAAAATCAGCATCGTCACGCCGACGGGGCCCGAAGCGATCACCGGTTCGACGCGAATGAAAGCGGGCACGGCGCAGAAGTTGGTCCTGAACCTGCTCTCTACAACCACGATGATTCGCCTCGGCCACGTGTACGACAACTGGATGATCGGCGTGGCCTTGACGAATCGCAAGTTGCAAGCGCGAGGGTTGCGGATCCTGATGGAGGCTTCCGGGAAGGGCGTGGCCGACTCGACACGCGCCCTGCGTCAATCCGGACACAATCTGGGTGCTGCCCTCATAATATTAAAGACAGGAGCAAGCGCAAGGCAGGCCAAACGCCTGTTGTGCGCTACCCACGGACATGTCCACAACGCACTTAACCGGGCCAAAAACGTCGCAAGCGGCTCGCACAACGCACATGGATAAACTGCTGATCGAAGGCGGAAGGCCGCTCGAGGGCTCCTTGCGCATTAGCGGCGCGAAGAACGCCGCCCTGCCCGCCATGGCCGCCGCTCTCTTGACCGATGATCGCGTGGAACTCGATAACATTCCGCGCGTGCGCGACATCATCACCATGGGGCGCCTGCTTGCACATTTGGGCGCGACCGTCGAAACGCCCGAGATACCCCCTACGGCCGTGATCATTCAAGCCGAACAAGTCAATGGGGCCGAAGCGCCTTATGAGCTGGTGAAAACGATGCGGGCTTCGATCCTTACGCTCGGGCCTCTCGTGGCGCGCACCGGCCACGCGCGGGTCTCTCTCCCAGGCGGCTGCGCGATCGGCGCAAGGCCCGTGGATTTGCACTTGAAAGCGCTCGAGCAGATGGGCGCCGAAATCGGAATGTCACACGGCTACGTTGAGGCGCGCGCCCCGCGCGGTGGCCGATTGCCGGGCGGCCACGTTTTCTTCGACAAAATTACCGTCACCGGAACGGAAAACATTTTGATGGCCGCGTCCCTCGCCCGGGGCGAAACGTTGATCGAGAATGCGGCGCGCGAGCCGGAAGTTACGGACCTCGCCGAGCTGCTGATCAAAATGGGCGCGGGCATCGAGGGCGTGGGAACCTCAACAATTCGCGTGCGCGGAAAAGAAAAGCTGCACGGCGCGACACATACCATCATCCCCGACCGCATCGAGGCCGGCACGTTTCTGGTGGGCGGGGCGATCACCAACGGCGAACTCGAACTCACCGGCTGCGCACCGAATCACCTCGCTTCGGTCATCGCCAAACTGCGCGAAACCGGCGCCGACATCCGCGAAACCGGCCCCGGGACGCTGCGCGTTCGCGGGGCGAAAAAACTCGTCGCGGCCGACGTGACCACCGAGGAATATCCCGGCTTCGCCACCGACATGCAGGCGCAATTCATGGCGCTGGCAACGCAGGCCAAGGGGACATCGGCGATCACCGAAACAATTTTCGAGAATCGCTTCCTGCACGCCAGCGAAATGATTCGCATGGGCGCGAATATTTCCATCGAAGGGCGCCGCGCCGTGGTTCACGGACCCACTACGCTTTCCGGCAGTCAAGTGATCGCCTCCGATTTGCGCGCCAGCGCGTCTCTCGTGCTGGCCGCGCTCATTGCTCGCGGTGAGACTCTCATCGACCGCGTATACCACATCGACCGCGGCTACGAGCGCATCGAGGAAAAGCTCGCCGCTGTCGGTGCAAGCATTCGACGCGTGTAGGGAAACAAGTGTCCGGTAAGGGCGAGTCCAAGCTCGCAACCGGGTCCCCCTTCAAAAATGCAACCTTCCGAGAACCCGACATCGTAGGACTTGGCGCAAGTTGTGACGTGGTGTGGGGGCTGAGGATTACTTACGGTTTGCCGACTAGCCAGGAATTGAGCCGCATCACGTGGGAAGCGGTCGCCACTGAACGTGAGTCCAAGCATCTCGGTTCCGATCTGCGAGGACTTGAGTCGGTGGGAAAACAGGACGTTCGAGCGCATATTTCTTAACGCCTCCATTATTGCCCGAGATGAGTTAAAGCGGCGCGGAGCGGAGCACTAGAAACGCGAATCGGTCCTGAATAAGGCGAGTACATCTGCACAATCAGGAATATCGCGCTGGAAACCGAGAGCGCGGAGACCAACAGGCTTAACACCACGGTCGCGTTGCGAGGGGCGAACAGCCCGAAACTGGTAAAAATAATCGCCAGCCAAAAACACAATGCAATTAATAAGGGCAATGGAACCGAGTTGACACTCTGTTGCGCGATCAACCAACGCGTCTGTGCCAGCGATAGCAGAATACTTAACGTTTGGGCTTTCATCGAGCGTTGCTCATCGTTCATCGGCGAAATTTTCTCAATTGCGTGGTAGAGAAATTCGCGATCCTCGAACAGTTGAACTCCAGAAGTGGGGCCTGCGTCTATGCTTGACACCATGTCTAGTGTGCGAGCGATAGAGCTGCGCAACCCGTCACGCGCTTCTTTTGCCTCCAGCCCGCAAAAGGCCAGCGCACGGTCAAGTAACACGATTCTGCTCGACATCTCCGTTAGTTCGGTGTTCTGCGTGTCTAAAGATGACTTGGCGGAAGCAATCAGTAAGCCAAGTACTAAGGCGGCCATAGTCGCGACCAGCGCCATCCCTAACCTCACTACATCTTTGGAATCGGTATCCCAGTGATACTGCGGCAAAATGGAAGGAAGCACCATCCCAAGCATCGCGCCGCCAAAAACAACCATAAACGTAATCAGGCTGATGGCGCTTGAACTCATGTCTCTTCGCCTCGCATACGAATTGCATGCTCCGCGATGTGCTGCAAATGATCGTTATTCGTAATCAAGCCGATTTCGCAGCGACTTTCTTGTAGCCGGTGAACTTCTCGCCCGGCTTGATGTTCGGGTATTGGACGATGCTTTTCTCGTACTCCGTGATGGCATCGCCCGCCACCCCGAACATCCAGCCATTGTCCAACTTGGTATCGAACAGGTTGTACCTCTCGCCGGGATCGCTGCCGAGGTCGAAGAACATTGGGAACTGAGAGTCCAGAATTGGTTGGTCAATGCCCTCGGAGTGGCGGAACACTGCCTTCAGGCTGAGCCACTTCGAAGACATCGCTTACGAGAACCGGCTGCTACTCAACGTAACGATGGCCGCATCACGGGGAGCGTGGCGACCTAATCTGCGGACAATGGTTGAGGGGCGGTTTCCCGATCATCGCCCAGCCTCCGCACGCTTTCGATTTCGGCCTGGAGTTGACTATACGTTGCCGCTGCGAATGAAGCAGCGCCCTGTGTTAGTCGTGAGCAATGAGTTTTTTGTCGTCCCCGGAACCAACAGCTTTGCTGCTGGTGGCAGTCTTACGCAGAACCGCTTCCAAGTGGGGGTTCGGCTGCCCATCACCGATTCGTTTTCGATACGGCCTTATTATCTACTGCAGTCCGTGAACCTGCCAACTGGCTGGGAGACCAACGAAATCATCGGCGTTTCAATGGCCATTAGAGTACGCAACAAGACCAAGTGAAGATTTAGAGCCTGAAACTCCTATTTGGCTTTTAAATGCAATGACGCGCCATGCCCCGATAAGCGGGGTGGTCTCAATCGGTCGATGCATCACATGCTTAATGGCTTCTTGTAGGGGTCTAGAAAGCTGATTTTATTCGCGGGCGTCAATTGAAATAAAACAAAAGCCCTGTTTAGGTTCTGATCGAACACTGCCGTCCTGATTGATGCTCGATGAAAAATACTGTCAGATCGGCTGGTCATAGGGAGTTGCATCGACCGGTTGAGCTGGCAGGACTTCTCGGGACTTGGTTCTGACAAACCATTTGCGAAATGCCTTGACGGAGCATAACGTCGACCAAATGTGGGCGTTGGTCGATGTGTTGATGCTGACCACTTGGGCTGGGCAAACGGGAAGAAAGCCATTCACGGTTCCCATCTGGCAGGCGTGGCAGTGTTCGACCGGATCCGACGATTTTTTGGACAAGAAATAATGATATGGCCAAAATGAGGAGCATGGGAGAGAGGCGATAATGAAAATCCCGAAGACAATCCTTTGGATCTTGCTCGCCGCCGTGGTCGCGGGGCTTGCGTACAGTGCGGTTCTGCTGCGGCATGGAATCAGCGCTCGCAAGGATCCTTCGCAGACAGAGATCAGTGTTGCGCGCGCCCTGCGGCACATGGCCATACCCAAGCTCGACCGCGAAGATGAGAACCCGTGGAAGGATGTGGCCACGCCCGATGTGATGAAAGATGCTCGCGAGCATTTTGCCGATCACTGCGCACAGTGCCACGGCAACGATGGGAGTGGCAATACGGAAATGGGAAAGTACCTCTACCCACGTGTGCCGGATATGCGCCTGGCGGCAACGCAGAACCTTAGCGACGGCGAACTCTATTACATCATTCGCAACGGCGTCCCGTTGACGGGAATGCCGGCCTGGGGCGAGCCTAATACGGACCAGGATGATGAAAGCTGGCAACTTGTCTTGTTCATCCGCCACCTGTCTCATCTCACTCCCGAAGAAATCAAGGACATGGAAAGCTACAATCCCATAGGGAAGATGGAAAAAGAAGAGGAGCCGGCGGAGGCTCCCAGCGCAACAAAACCAACAGGGAAACCCGACGAGGTGCATCATC
>Ga0210401_10001065_pt1 | contig 32723 bp, 31 predicted proteins | sample IncBWH32MmetaG_FD_150866 | JGI IMG/M metagenome (GOLD analysis project Ga0210401, IMG submission 150866) | Forest soil microbial communities from Barre Woods Harvard Forest LTER site, Petersham, Massachusetts, United States - Inc-BW-H-32-M | ecosystem: Environmental > Terrestrial > Soil >... | reverse complement strand
TGTTCAAGGAGGGTACTGCGCAACGGGAGTTGGTGGATGTAAACGATATCATTCAGGAGATGATCGTTCTCCTGCGGGGCGAGGCAACGCGATACAACATATCCATCCGGACAGCTCTGGCGACGGACCTTCCTGTGGTCATGGGAGATCGCGTGCAATTGCAACAAGTAATGATGAATCTCATCATAAATAGCATCGAGGCAATGAAGAGCGTAGACGGGAACCGGGAGGTGGCCATCGAGTCCCAGCAAGAGAAAGACGGTCACATTCAGGTGTCGGTCAGCGATACGGGAGTGGGGCTGCCCTCGCAGGAGTCAACCCAAATTTTCAATGCGTTCTTTACGACCAAACCCGACGGCACCGGTATGGGCCTGTCCATAAGCCGGTCCATTATCGAATCGCATGGCGGCCGTTTGTGGGCTGCTGGCAACAATCCGCGCGGCGCATACTTTCACTTCACTCTACCCACCAACCCCGAGGCGCACCCATGACGGCGGCAGCCGCCATGGTGTTCGTGATTGACGACGACGCCCATATACGTGCGGCAATCCAAGGCCTGTTGAAGTCGGTTGGCTTGCGTTCGGAAGCTTTTGGGACGGCCCAAGAATTCCTGCGCGGCAAACGGCCGGATGCGCCGAGTTGCCTCGTTCTGGACGTACGACTCCCCGGCGTGAACGGCCTGGACTTTCAGCAGCAGCTCACTGACGCGGGCGTTCATATTCCAATCATCTTCATCACCGGCCATGGAGACATTCCAATGACCGTAAAGGCCATGAAATCCGGTGCCGTGGAATTCCTGACCAAGCCATTCCGGGACCAGGACTTGTTGGACGCGATCCACCAGGCTTTGGATCGCGACCGGCTGAGACGCGAGCAACAGGATAAACTTGCCGATTTGCGAAAGCGCTATGAATCGCTGACCCCGCGCGAGTGCGAGGTCATGAGCCTGGTAGTTTCGGGCATGCTCAATAAACAAATCGCTTCGGAGCTGGGAACTAGCGAAATCACCGTGAAGATCCACCGCGGGCATGTAATGCGAAAGATGGAAGCCGAGTCGCTGGCGGAACTCGTTAGAATGGCGGAAAAACTGGAGCTCCCGCCCGGCAAAAAGTAGCTCCACGCTTTCGCAAATATCGTCCGAGTGTGGTCCGCGTTTCGTCCATCGGAGGGGTATTAGCCGGTTATACCAACGTATAATTGCACGGCTCCCCGCTCCGCCGTAATCTTGGAGCATGATTACCAACGTTACGACCAAATTAGTGGCGATTGTCGACGATGATGACTCGATGCGCGGCGCACTGCAGGGCATGCTGAAAGCAGTCGGATACCCGGCTCAAGCGTTTGCTTCGGCGGAGGAATTTCTAAAGTCGGGGCAACAGCGCCAAACGTCCTGTCTGATTGCGGATATCCGTATGCCTGGAATGTCCGGTTTGGATCTGCAGGCTCACTTGAACGCGGAGCGCTGCAAAATTCCGATCATCTTCATTACGGCACACGGCGACGCAAAGATGCGCATCCAGGCCTTGAGAGCTGGCGCCGTCGAGTTCCTCTCAAAGCCATTCGATGAGGAAGTCCTGCTCGAAAGTGTGCGAGCAGCTCTGGAAAGTTGAGCCTGGCGACGGAACAGCCCAGCCAAGGGCGCAGGAGGTCCTTAATGCCGGCTTACGCGAAGGCTTTCGAAAGATCGGGGTTCGATGACCAGGGCCATAGTCCGCGCAGATTCGAGCAAGTTGTGGGCAACAGCGCCGCTCTGGAGTCCGTGTTCGCGCAAGTCGAGCTAGTGGCGCCGACCGATTCCACTGTGTTAATCCAGGGAGAAACGGGCACAGGTAAGGAACTGATTGCGCGGGCGATTCACAATATCAGCAGTCGCTGTGGGCGCCAATTCATAAGACTGAATTGCGCGGCTATTCCGTTCGATCTGCTCGAGAGCGAGCTTTTCGGTCATGAGAAGGGCGCGTTTACCGGCGCAATCGCGCAAAAGATTGGCCGGTTCGAGCTCGCCGACAAGGGAACCCTGTTCCTGGACGAAATTGGGGATATTCCGCCGGGGCTACAGCCTAAATTGCTCCGCGTCTTGCAGGAACAGGAGTTCGAGCGCTTAGGCAGCACTCGTACCCACCACGTGGATGTTCGGCTGGTGGCGGCGACAAACCGGGATTTAGCGAGCATGGTGAGGCAAAAGGAATTTCGCAGCGACCTCTACTATCGTCTCAACGTGTTCCCGGTCCTGCTGCCGCCGCTGCGGTCGCGCCCCGAAGACATTCCCGCCCTTGTAGCGCATTTTGTGGAGATTTATAGCCGGCGGATGGGCAAGCAGATCGAACACATTCCTCCGGAAACCTTCGGCGCCCTTGGCACTCACTCCTGGCCTGGCAATATCCGGGAACTGCAAAATTTCATTGAGCGCAGCGTGATCCTGACAGTCGGCTCCGTGTTGCAAGCACCCCTGGCGGAGCTAAAGCGCTTCGTCGAAGTAGAATCTCTGGGAGCAATCACATTAGAAGAAGCCGAGCGGGATCACATTCGCAAGACGCTCGAGATCACAAGATGGGTCGTCGCCGGCCCCAATGGCGCTGCGGCACGTCTGGGGATGAAGCGCTCTACGCTCTACTTCCGCATGAAAAAACTTGGTATCTCGCGTTCCAATCAAAGTCCACTTCCCGGACAACCAGGCGACGATGTTAGTGAGACTGGCCTTCCAGTAGATTGAGATCATTTAAGCAGTAGACCTCAGTGCGAAAAGCACTCTTCCGGCATACTTACCTTCTCGCCTTCAGTCATCCCCCAAGCGTTAGACGCAAGTGCTTTTCGAAATAGAAATTGGCTTAACGTTCGCAATCATTTCCTGGCCGTCAGCATCTTGCGATATGTCTTGCCCTCACTCGCTGCCGGGGGGTGATTCGTTCGGCTTAGTGTCAGCGACTTGGACGTCGTGTATAGGGGGTTGGCATCCCTTACCGAGCTACGCCTGAAATTGCCTCTACTTTCCGCCACATACAGATTCAAGAGGTTTGGCAGCCGCGTTGCATATTCAGGTCGCGTGGCTGAAAGCAATGACGGTCGTGGCGAAAATCTGAATAAGGAGAGACAACGATGAGATCGCTCCCGAGCCCGAGGATCTTCGATTCGGAATTCCAGAAAGGAGGAAATATGAAAGCGCACAGAGCCTTACTCGTATTGATGGGAATGATTTTCTTGTTTGCCGGAAAATCGTCCGCCCAGCAGGTGAAAACTGATTACGATCGCAACGCGGACTTCGGGAAATATAAAACCTACTCGTGGGAACAAGTTAAGACGCAAGACCCCCTGGACGTCGACCGGATCAAGAACGCCGTTAACACCACACTAGCGGCAAAGGGCTGGACACGCGTCGATTCCGGTGGCGATGTTTGCATCGTTGCCATGGAGATTACACGCAATCAGCAGACACTGAATACTTTTTACGACGGATTTGGAGGGGGCTGGGGTTGGAGACGATTTGGAGGCGGAGGTTTTGGTGACGCGACTACCACTACAGAAACTTACAAAGTGGGCACTTTGGTTGTCGATTTGTTCGATGCAAAAACAAAACAGTTGGCATGGAGGGGCAGCTCGAGCGACACGCTCTCCAACAATTCTGACAAGAACATCGAGAATCTGGATAAGGGCGTGGAAAAAATGTTCAAGAAATTCCCTCCAGACTCTCCGAAGAAGTAAGGGTGGGTTTAACACGAAAGGATCAGTCCCAACTTAGTTGAGGAGGGTTCGTCATGATCGTGAAATCATCCAGGCAGGTATTGACCGTACTTCTGTGCTGTTTCCTTGCGCAATCTGCCATGCGGGCCAGTTCCTATAGTCCCGCCGGCCAATCCAACGAACAGTCACCAACTCCGGCCGTGCAACAGTCTCCTCAAGAATTGCAGCAGTTGGTGGCGCCGATCGCCTTGTACCCGGACGCCCTGGTTGCGCAGATCCTCGCGGCTTCCACCTATCCAGCCGAAATTGTCGAGGCCGACCGCTGGATGCAAAGTCATTCCAGCCTGAAGGGCGAAGCGCTCGCCGGAGAAGTCGACAAACAGCCCTGGGACCCGAGCGTGAAGGCGCTCACGCAATTTTCCTCGGTTCTTGAAAACATGGATAAAAATCTTTCCTGGACATCATCTCTCGGGGACGCATATGCCAACCAGCAACAGAACGTGATGGATGCTGTCCAAGTGATGCGCCAACAGGCTCGGAAAGCCGGCCATCTGAATAGCAGCGACCAAGAGAAGGTAACGACTCAAGGCAACACGATTGTCATCGAGCCGTCCAATCCTGAGGTGGTGTACGTGCCTGAATATGATCCTTGGCTCGTCTACGGCTATCCCATCGTTGCCTACCCAGGTTGGTATCCGGTCCCCGGAGTCTTTTTCGACGGTCCTGGACTCTACTTCGGCGCGGGGTTTGGAATCGGTTTCTTCGGAGGATTTGGGTGGGGCTGGAATCACTGGGGATGGGACTGGCATGGCCATAGGATGATCTACAACCACAACACTTATATCTCCCACAGCCGCACGATTATTAATCGCAACAATTTTAATCACGCCGGCTTCAACCACGGGAACTTTAACCACGGTAACTCGTTTCACGGAAGCAACGTTAGGAATTCGGGATTTCACGGGTCTTCGGCTGCGCACATGCAGCCAGGAACACGCTCTGGCGCTTTTAGCGGTTTTGATCACGGCGGAAACGTCCGAAGTTTTTCTTCCCGCGGGCAATCGAGCTTTGGAGGCGGCTTTCATGGTGGAGGCGGTTTTCATGGGGGTGGTGGTGGACGTAGGTGAACACGTGCATTCTTGCGGTGAATTCATCGGGACCTAGAGAATGGAGGAAAATATCATGCTGTGGAATATTTCGATCTTGGACCGTTTTGAATGGAAGAAGTTCATTTGGTTCGTGGCACTTGTTGGATTGGAACTCTGTTTGGGACCCTCGTTCGCGCCGGCATTCGCGCAACAGGCTGGGCAACAAACCTTTAGTTCGACCGAAGATGCCGGCCGCGCCCTCTTTAATGCAATGAAGGCGCCGGACGACCACGCCCTCCTGGCGGTCTTCGGAACCGCCGGAAACGAGATCGTTTCGTCGGGCGACCCGATTGAAGATCTTGATGCTCGCACAAACTTCGCGGCCAAATATGAGGAGATGCACCGATTCGTGACAGAGCCCAGCGGAAACGTAACCTTGGTCGTCGGAGCCGAAAACTGGCCCATGCCGATTCCGCTGATTTACAAAAGCGGAGTTTGGTATTTCGACACCCTGGCAGGCAAGGACGAAATCCTGTTTCGCCGGATCGGCAAAAACGAACTCTACGCGATTCAAGCCCGCAGCGATTTGGTGGATGCGCAAAAGCAGTATTACGACAGGGCCCCGTACGGCTATGCAAAGCAATATGCGCAGAAACTGGTCAGCGATGAGGGAAAACACAACGGTTTGTATTGGCAAGAAACAGGCGATCAATTCAATAGCCCGATCGATCCGCTGATCGCGTACGCGCGCCAGAATCGTCCTGCGGATCAGGTTGGCCAGCACGTCCCGTTCAACGGGTATTTTTTCCGGATCCTCACGGGCCAGGGCTCGCACGCAACAGGCGGGGCGAGGAACTACGTCGTCAACGGGAAAATGACCGGTGGCTTTGCCTTCGTCGCCTACCCTGCCGAGTACCGCTCCTCGGGCGTGATGACTTTCATCGTGGACAAGTCGGGGGTCATTTACGAGAAGGATCTCGGTCCCAACACAACAAAACTGGCGCAGGCAATGACCGTTTTTGACCCGGATTCCAATTGGCACAAGGCCGAATGAAGGAGACCTTGGTAGCTATCAACAATAGCGACCATTCTACGTGGGCACGCAAGTATGGACTCGATGCGGTCAGCCTCAGACTGAGCGCTCGGACCTTTTCCACGAATAAGCGTCAGAGGAAACGCTGAAGGAAAGGAGTTCGTCAAGAACATGCGCGATCGAACACTCGTGATTTTATTGACTGGGTTCCTTCCGCTTGGTTACGCGATGCTTTCCGCCAGGACTGAAACTCCGCGAGACCACTCAGCGCAAACTGCCGAGAAAAGCCTTGCCGATCTCGCGGGAGGCATGCCTCCGGATTTCAACCAAGAGGTCGCCAGGGTTGTTGCCGATCTAGACCGGATTGAAACCGACACCCTCCGAGAAATAAGCCAGACCTCGCTTGACCGGCAAGGCCAGATTCGCACCCTGGGAAAGTTGCTTCTCTTTGATAAGCATCTCTCCGTGAATCAAAATGAGGCTTGTAGTTTTTGCCATACCCCAGAGACGGGGTTCACTGGCCCGATTCAATCTCTGAATCTCAGCACTGTGTCGTATCCGGGATCGGTGAGAAAGCGATTCAGCCAACGAAAGCCGCAGAGTTACATGTACGCGACGTTCGCTCCGGTACTTCACTACAATGATCTGCAAGGCGATTTTGTGGGCGGAAATTTTTGGGACATGCGCGCCAGCGGCTACCGCCTGCAAAATCCGAGCGCCGAACAGGCCCAAGGTCCGCCGACGAACCCAGTTGAAATGGGGTTGCCCGACTCGGCCTGTCTGACCTACCGGCTCTCCCAGGCTCCTTACCGCAAGCTGTTTGAAACCGTATGGGGCGCGAACTCGTTTTCCATTCAATGGCCTGAGGATGCGGAAACGATCTGTTCCACGCCCGGCCCTCCGTCCGACGCCGATCAATACCCTGTTCATCTCAGCGTGCCAGACCGGCAACGCTCTGACCGTGTGTACGACGCTTTTGGACTGTCGGCTTCCGCCTACGAGGCTTCGCCGGAGGTCAGTCCGTTCACTTCGAAGTACGACTATGTCCAGGCCGGAAAGGCACAGTTCACACCACAAGAAGAAATTGGGTACGCACTTTTCCGCAGCAAAGCGAAATGTAACGAGTGTCACCGCGATGGCGGACCTGGTGAAGAACCGCTATTCACGGATTTTACCGCCAGCAATCTGGGCGTGCCTCGGAATCCGGCCGTACAATTTTACTTCGAAGGGAAGCCCGACAAGCGCGGCTATAGCCCGAACACTGCAGGTCCAGCCTACGTTGACACGGGCGTTGGATACTTTCTGCGTAAGCTGAAGAGCCTGAGCGGTCAACTCAATCCGGATTCGCGTTGGATCGAACTTGCTCCGAAGTTCGACGCCAAGTTTCAGGTACCCACCTTGCGCAACGTTGACATGCGTCCCAGCCCCGACTTTGTGAAGGCCTATATGCACAACGGCTACTTCAAGAGTCTGAAAGAAGTTGTGCACTTCTATAACACGCGCGACGTTTTACCCAGGTGTAAGGACGGCGATCCCGGAGAAAAGGTCACATGCTGGCCTCCGCCTGAAGATCCCACCAATCTCAATAAGAGACAGCTGGGCGATCTTAAACTAACGGATCAGGAAGAAGACGATGTGGTTGCTTTCTTGAAGACCCTGACCGACGACTACAAACTTTCCGATTCAGGGAAGACAAAGTAGACGTCTTCGGCCCCGAAAGGAGAAAGAAAAAATGAATTACAGAAAGCTTGGAAATACCGGCCTTATTGTGAGCGAGGTGGCGCTTGGCACGATGCAGTTTGGCGGCAAGATGAATATGGGCAATCTTGGTCAAGAAGACACAACGCAGATGGTAAAGGTAGCGCTCAATCATGGAATTAATTTCATCGATACGGCCGATGTGTACAGTCTGGGAGAGAGCGAGACTTTGGTCGGCAACGCTCTGAGAGGCATCCGGCAAGACATTGTTCTGGCCACCAAAGTCCGCCTGCCAATGGGCGGAAATTTCAACCGCAGCGGTGCGACTCGCGTAAACATCATGCGCGAAATTGAGGGCAGCCTGCGGCGGCTGCAGACCGACTACATCGATCTCTACCAGGTCCACGGATGGGACAGCAATACTCCGCTCGAGGAAACCTTGCGGACACTTAACGATTTAGTGCGGCAAGGGAAGGTCCGATACATCGGGCTCTCCAACTTGATGTCATGGCAGGCGGCAACCGCGATCATGTTGCAGGAGCGCCTAGGGCTGGAAAAATACGTGACGGCTCAAATGTACTATAGTCTCGTCGGCCGGGGGCTCGAAGACGAGTTCCAATCCTTCGCCGAGTACCACAACATCGGCATTCTCGTTTGGAGCCCACTTGCCGGCGGATTCCTCTCAGGCAAGTACAGCCGCACGAATCCTGCTCCTGCCGGCACGCGCTTCGCGGAAGCGGGTGCGTTCGTTCCTTTCGACAAAGAGTTGGGCTATCTCGTCGTGGATGCGCTGAAGCAGGTGGCCGGCCGGCACAACGTAAGCCCCGCTCGTGTGGCGCTCGCGTGGGTGCTGGGGCGACCGGCTGTCAGCAGCGTGATCATCGCGGGCCGCAAGATTGAGCAGTTGGAAGATAACATCGCTGCCGTAGATCTTCGGCTTTCGGACGAGGACGTTCGACTCCTGGACGCGGTGTCCGATCCAGGAGTCCCCTACCCCAAGTGGATGGTCCTTCAGCTTGACACCGCGGAAGACCCGCGCCCGAAGGTCCTCCATCCGGAGCGATACACGAATGGGGGCGTGTGGAAGGACCTCCGCGTGGCAGGAAAATCCGCCTGAGTTCGACGGGCCAAACGGCAGGTTCAATGTCGGACTATTTCGTGACGGTGGAGGACGGTGGACCATGCTTACGTGGATAATCGGAACAAACAACGATTGGGTTGTCACGATCGTACGGGTCGTCCTGGGAGTTGTCTTCTTTGCCCACGGAGCACAAATGGCTTTGGGTTGGTTTGGCGGGGCAGGGTTGCAAAGCACGGTCCGCGTGTTCCGGGAACAATTGCGAATGCCGGCGCCCTTGGCGATGTTGGCTATCGCGGCAGAGTTCCTGGGCGGCTTGGGGCTGATTGTTGGAGTTTTAAGCCGCATCGCAGCTTTTGGCATCGCCGGAGTCATGAGTGTCGCGCTTCTTGTGGTTCACCGGAAGTTCGGGTTCTTCATGAATTGGCTAGGGGAAAAACAAGGCCATGGAATTGAATACCACATCCTGGTCCTCGCCCTCGCACTGGTAGTGATAATCAAGGGCGCCGGCGCTTTCTCTTTGGATCGAGTTCTATACCGGCACGTCTCCGCTCAGAATCGCGCCGCTCTTGGAGCGGGGACTTGGAGAGGACAATGGCCATGAATTCTATCTCTCAAGATCACACCAAACTCGGGTTTATCGGCATCGGTGCCATGGGGCTTCGCATTGCCGGACGCCTGGTCAAAAACGGCTTTCGGGTGGCCGTCTTTGATCGAGACGCCGCCAAGGCGAGCGTGTTGATCGAGTCCGGTGGGACCGTCGCGCAGTCGATTGCCGAATTGGCATTCGGCGCGGATGTTGTTCTGTCGAGTCTTCCGAATGACGACGTAGTACGCAGCGTCTACAACGGACCGCAAGGAGTACTGGGGCATATTCGCCGTGGTTCGATGATCATTGAAATGAGCACAGTGAGCCCTGAAACTTCGCGGAAACTATACAGATTGGGTTCTGCGCTTAGCGTGAGCGTGCTGGATGTACCTGTTTCTGGCAGCACTCCGGCGGCCGAGCAAGGCTTGCTGACTCTGCTTGGCGGCGGCGATGAAGATTCCTTTAACGCCGCGCAAGCCATTTTTAAGGCGATTGGCCGGCAGTATTTCTATCTCGGACCCAGCGGATCGGGAGCCACGATGAAATTGGTGGTGAACACGCTCCTCGGTGTCGGCATGCAAGCCATCGCCGAGGCCGTTGCCTTCGGTGAGAAGGCCGGTCTCGATCGCCGGCGTTTACTTGAGGTCATGTCCAAAACAGCGGTAGTCGCACCCGCGCATCTGGGGAAGCTTACAAAAGCGATGGAACTTGATTACCGGCCGGAATTTGCGATCGGCCTCATGAATAAGGATTTTCGGCTGATCTTGGAGACTGCATTGGCCGTTCAAGCGCCAATGCCGGCCGCGGCCTCGTCGTTTCCGGTTAACAATGCCGAATTTGCCGAACATCCGGACTGCGATTTTTGCGCTGTGATCAATCGAATGGAAAAGTTGGCAAAAATCAATCTCGCAAGACAAAATTGCCACGGAGACACAATCCAAGACCGGAAAGCCGCCGCGCCGAATGGCAAGGCCGCGAGGGTGGGATGACGTGGGCAGCCGCTGGCACACAGCACGAATATGCTGGAAAGGATTGATATCATGCGGAACAACGTAAAAAGCAGGACTCTCTTGTCTGCCCTCGTCGCGGTGGTTGCGATATGCGCGGGCGGTTCCTCGGCGCCGGCCCAAAATCGACTCCGTGCAAGCGCGAGAGACGACGGACGAGCATGCCCCAACGATGACAGCGGGCTAAAGTTGCCCGCAGGTTTCTGCGCTACGGTCTTTGCCGACGGCATTGGTCACGCCCGCCACATGGTCGTCGCACCGAGCGGAGTTCTCTACGTCAATACCTGGTCGGGCAGGTATTACGGCAATGACAAGCCGCATGACGGCGGCTTCCTCGTAGCCCTGCAAGACAAGAGTGGCGCAGGAAGGGCAGATGTGATTGAGCGCTTTGGCGAAACCGTCCAAAGTGGCGGAGCGGGCGGCACGGGCATCGGCCTGTATAAAGGATCGATCTACGCCGAAATCAACGATCGGATCGTGCGCTATGCCTTGGCGAACGGATCCATCGTGCCGAGTGGCCGTGCCGAGACCATCGTTTCTGAGTTGCCTCTTGGCGGCGACCATCCGATGCACCCATTCATCATTAATTCCGGAGGATTGATATATATCGATGTGGGCACCGCGACGAATTCCTGCCAGTCTAAAAATCGGACACTTCAGTCGCCCGGCGCGAACCCCTGCACGGAGCTTGAAACCCGCGGCGGTATCTGGGTCTACGACGCCAATAAAACGAATCAAACCTTCTCCCCGGCTGAGCGCTTCGCAACGGGAATCCGCAACGCAGAAGGCTTTGCTATCGATTCAAGTGGGCGAATGTTTGTGACCCAACACGGGCGGGATCAGCTGCGCATGAATTGGCCGGATCTGTACACGCCCGACCAGGAGGCAACGCTGCCGGCGGAGGAATTGTTACTTTTGAAAGCAAAGGGAGACTATGGCTGGCCCGAGTGCTACTACGACGCATTCGCGCAAAAACTCGTTCTGGCGCCGGAATACGGTGGCGACGGCGGAAAAAAGACGGGCGTATGCGCGAACAAAATCGCCCCGATTGCGGCATACCCCGCCCATTGGGCGCCGAATGCGATGGCCCTGTACGACAAGGAGCAATTTCCAGCGCACTACCGCGGCGGAGTGTTCATCGCCTTCCACGGATCGTGGGATCGCGCGCCCTATGCGCAAGCAGGCTACAACGTTGTGTTTCAATCGCTCGCCGGGGACCACGCGTCCGGGCAGTGCGAAATATTTGCCGATGGTTTCGCAGGAGCTGTGGAGTCGCCGGCCAAAGCCGAACATCGACCCTCTGGCTTGGCGGTGGGCCCCGATGGTTCGCTGTACGTCTCCGATGATATACGCGGCCGCATCTACCGGATTGTCTATCAAGGCGGCTCGGAAGGCGGCGCCGCGAATATCACGCCGTGCCCTAGCGCAACAGCTCCAGCCGGCAATCCGGTCGAAATGGCTGCGCAGCCGCCAGAGGGCACGCATCCTGACGCCGGGGCGGCCGCTAACACTCTTCCCGTCCCTCCAGGCGCGACACCAGAAATGGTCGCGCTTGGCGACCGCATCTTCCACGGCGAGATTGCCGAAGCGGCCTGCACCGGCTGCCATGGCGACACCGGCCAGGGGACTCCGCTAGGTCCTGATCTAACTGGCAAGAAATGGCTTTGGAGCGATGGCAGCTACGCCGGAATCAAAAAAACAATCACGGAAGGCGTCTCGCAACCAAAAGAATATCGCAGCCCAATGCCGCGGATGGGTGGCGCGCAACTTACACCCGATCAATTGTCAGCGGTCGCGGCGTATATCTGGAGCATCAGCCATCAGGCATCGCCCAATCGGAATTAATCGCCTAGAGGATCGCTCGCACCACGCCACCCTCAACGCGAACGGCCGCGCCGGTTGTCGCGGACGCGAGTGGACTGCATAGATAGACCATCATGCTCGCCACCTCGTCGGTGGTCGCAAATCTCTTCAAAAGAGACGTAGGGCGAATGGTCTTGAAGAATTCGGCTTCGAAGGCCGCAGAATCGTGACCGGCTCCCATCTTAGCGATGAAGGTTTCGACTCCTTCGGAGCGCGTGGGCCCAGCCAGCACGCTGTTGACGGTGATCCCCGTTCCCTCTACGGTCTCCGCAATCCCCCGAGCCACGGCCACTTGCGCCGTCTTCGTCATGCCGTAGTGAATCATCTCGGCGGGAATCTGCACGGCTGACTCACTGGAGACAAACAGGATTCGACCCCAGTTTTTCTCACGCATGCCGGGAAGGTAGTGACGCGAAAGCCGCACTCCGCTCATGACATTGGCTTCGAAAAAATGCATCCAATCTTCGTCGGTTATCTCTTGAAATGATTTCGGTTCGAAAATCCCCATGTTGTTGATCAAAATATCGACTGCGGGTTCGGCCTGCACAAGCTTTGCGCAGCCCGCCGCGTTCGAAACGTCACTGGCCACGCCCGAAACTTTCGCATTGGGATGTAATTTCCGAATTTCACGGATGGCGGCGTCCACGCGTGCCTGCCCCCTTCCGTTAATGACCACGGTCGCGGCTTCGGCCGCCAGTGCTCGTGCCGTCGCGAAGCCGATTCCGGCCGTCGAACCCGTCACCAATGCTTTTTTGCCTTCAAGTTGTAGATCCATGGGCCCCCTTCTCCATTCAGCAACAGGCAGGTCAAATGTTTGTGATTCAACTGGCGACTGATTCTTTGCCGGGAATGAAAAACGCCTCTGACTTGACGGCATCCTTTTGCCAGCCGTGGCGGTTCAGAATGCCTTTCGTATTTTCAATCATCGAAGGATGGCCGCAGAGGTAGGCGTCACTGTTTTCGGGAGTAAGCCCCCAGGAGTCCGCGTATTTGCGGACCAATTCATCGACGCGGCCGGTTTCGCCTTTCCACGATTTGTCTTCCCAGGCGCGGCTCACGGTAGGGATATAGGTAATCCAGGAAAACTCGGCAGCCAACCTATCCATTTCTTCTCGATAGCCCAGCTCCCACGAGCGACTGGCGCCATCCAGCAGGAATAACTTGTGCTCGCCCTTGAACGTGCCCGCTTTCCAGCGCTGTTGAAGAGATCGCGCAAAGCTGACGAACGGTGCGACGCCGGTCACTGTCGCGACCAGAAGATGATTTGTTCGATTGCTGTTTGTGTCGAGGGTGAATCGACCCTTGGCCACCTTCCGCAATGTGAACTGGTCGCCAACCCGATCCGCGTAGAGCCTTGGCGTCACGTCGCCATGGGGAACCAGTTCAACGAAGAATTCGAGCAATTTTTCGTGTGGAGCGGAAACGATTGAATATGCGCGCTCGTAGTGCTTTTCAGGCGTGACTACACCCAGCGTCGCGTACTGTCCCGGTTCGTAGTGATACTCTCCCCCAGGATCCACGCGGATCACCCACAGCTCGTTTGAGATATCGCGCCGTTCAACAATCCGGGCAGAGTAGAATTTGTCACCACTAGGGGACATCCCATCGCCGTGAAGTTGCTGCGCCGTGTTCACAATCGCCTCCTTATTTAGTCTCCGCTTCACAACTGCAACATGCAAAACGACTGCCAAATATGAAGATGGCAACTGACGGAAAGTAGACCACCATTGGAAGCGATGAAGCAACGTCGGCTGTCAACCCGTTAGACATCTTGTCCACATGGCGACGTTTTGGATAGCGCCTTATTTGGGTTTCGTAAGACCATCATCAACATTTCATTGACAGACGATGCTGAATTTCAAACCGCCGTTGCGTGACAACGATTGGAAAGCGGCGTGCAACTAAGGTGACGAAGTTGAGGGATCGAACTGAGGCTTACCTAGTCCCTGGCAGACATCCGCGTGCCGGCCCAGGCGTACGGAGGGCCGATGACTCTCGATGGTCGATCAACTAAACTTCAGGAAGTGAGGCGGACTATGAGCGACACCACAGATTCGGCGAGTCGGCATAAATGTGCTTATGAGGAGTGTAAATGTCAGGTTCCATCGACGCAGAAATATTGCAGTGACTACTGTTCGGACGCGGACGGTGTGGTTGAAGTCGAGCTCCAATGTGAGTGCAAACACGCTCCATGCGCGCTGGACTGAGTGCGGATTTCAGTCCTGGGAGCCGAGGCGGCCGAGACGCGGCTAAGAAGATGAAAGAAAAGCGAGGCGCCACCTGAATCTGGGTGCAATAGCCGCCGCGGAGCCGTGCACAACTCTCGCTCTTCATGAGGTGATTCGTGGGACAAGCACTAGATGTGCACCGAATACACTTCGCGTTCACGATCACGTTTCACTACATTTTTCCGCAACTGACGATGGGCCTGGCGCTGCTGTTGGTCTATTTGAAGACCAAAGCGCTGCGGACTGGCGATGAGCACTACGACCGCGCGGCGCGATTTTGGGGGCGCATCTTCGGGATCAATTTTGCCGTGGGCGTGATCACCGGTATTCCGATGGAATTTCAGTTCGGAACGAACTGGGCGGCGTTCTCAAGAGCGGCGGGCGGCGTGATCGGCCAAACGCTGGCGATGGAGGGCGTGTTTTCCTTTTTTCTGGAGTCGAGCTTCCTCGGATTGTTTTTGTTCGGAGAGAAAAAGCTCGGCCGCGTCGGCCACTGGCTCGCTTCTTTTCTGGTTTTTCTAGGTTCGTGGCTTTCGGGATATTTCATCGTCGCGACGGATGCTTGGATGCAGCACCCCACGGGCTACCGGCTGGGCGCCGGCGGCGCTTTCGAACTCGCGAGCTTCTGGGAGCTATTGCTGAACAAATGGGCGCTGTGGCAGTACGCGCATACCATGCTGGGCGCAGTGCAGACCGGATGCTTCGTCATGGCAGCAGTTGGAGCATTTTATTTGCTGACAAAACGGGATGATAATTACGGCCGCACCTTCGTGAAAGCGGGCGTGCTGGTGGGTGCGATCGCAGCGCTACTGCAGCTTTTCCCGACCGGGGACATGCAGGGGGAGCTGGTGGCTGATCATCAGCCGGTAACGCTTGCCGCTATGGAAGGACTTTTCGAATCGCGTGCGGGAGCGCCCCTGGCAATCCTCGGGCAACCCGACGTGGAAAAAGGGAAGCTCGACAATCCATTGGAAGTTCCAGAAATGCTCAGCTTCCTGACATACAGGGAGTGGCGCGCGCACGTAAAAGGCTTGACCGATTTTCCCCGGGCCGAATGGCCGGACCAGATTCCGCTGCTTTACTACAGCTATCACGTGATGGTGGGACTAGGGACGATCTTGATTGCCGCGATGGCGCTGGCGGCACTTCTGCTGTGGCGGGGAACATTGTACGATTCGCGATGGATGCTTTGGACGCTGATGCTCTGTGTGCCGTTGCCCTACATCGCGAACACGGCGGGATGGATGACCGCAGAATTGGGACGCCAGCCGTGGCTGATTTACGGATTGATGCGCACGGCCCAAGGAATCTCGCCGCGCGTGGCGGCAGGAAATGCATGGTTTACGTTGATCGGATTCATGGGGCTGTACATGGTGCTGGGGATCCTTTGGCTATTCCTGTTTTACCGCGAGATTGAACTTGGGCCGGAACCTGGCGCGCATCCGCGCGGCGAAGACTTAGCCATCCTGGCAGCGGAGTGAGGAACGATGGAAACGGTCTGGTTCTGCTCCGTTGCGTTCATGATCGCGATGTACGTCCTGTTGGATGGTTTCGATCTGGGAGCGGGCGTAATCCATCTGCGGGTGGCGAAGACGGAGGAAGAGCGGCGGCAGGTTCTGGCGAGCATCGGCCCAGTGTGGGATGGAAACGAAGTGTGGCTGATCGCGGCTGGCGGAACGATGTATTTTGCTTTTCCCGTGCTCTATGCCAGCGGATTCAGTGGCTTCTACCTCCCGCTGATGATCATTTTGTGGCTTCTGATTCTGCGTGGGGCGTCGATTGAATTCCGGAATCACATTAACAGCGCGGTGTGGCATCCCCTTTGGGATTTTCTTTTCTGCGCATCGAGTCTGCTGCTGGCCGTATTCTTCGGAGCGGCGCTAGGCAATGTGGTTCGCGGCGTCCCTCTGGATGCCAGCGGCTATTTCTTTGAGCCGCTATGGACGAATTTCCGTCTGGGGGAAGAAACTGGAATCCTGGACTGGTACACGATTCTCGTCGCCGCGCTGGCGTTGCTCGCGCTGGCGATGCATGGCGGGCTTTGGGTGCAAATGAAAACCGGCGGCGCGGTGAGTTCACGCGCGGGAATACTGGCAGGGCAGGCATGGTGGGGCGTGATTGTATTGACGACGCTGGTGACGGCGGTGACATTCAAAGTACAGCCTCAAGTGAAGGAAAACTTCACACGCTGGCCTGCGGGATTCGTTTTCCCACTGCTGGCAGTTTCGGGAATCGCCGGTGTCGCTTTCGAATTGCGAAAGCGCAACGAGAGGCGAGCGTTCCTCGCCTCCAGCGCCTACTTGGCTGGGATGCTGACGAGCGTCGTTTTCGGCGTCTATCCGATGGTGCTGCCCGCACGGAATGCGGCGTACTCGTTGACGGTGACAACCGCCAAAGCGGGTGACTACGGCTTGAAGATCGGGCTGGTCTGGTGGGTTTTGGGGATGATCCTGGCGGCAGCATACTCCTCGTACGTCTACCGTTCCTTCGCAGGCAAAGTAGAAGTTGAGAGAGGATCGGACGGATACGGTGGCTAGGAAGTCGGCCCCGATGAACAGCTGCATCACCTAGGCGTTTTAGCTGCTTGATACAAGAAGCAATTTCCAGATGGACTCAGGCCGATGGCGGGCTTTGTTCTTCGGGGAACATATCACGCACGAAGGCTCTTCGCGGCCCCCCCGCTTCTGCATTACCTTCAGGTGTGGTTAAGGGAGTCGCGGGGGTTGGAGTATTCTATCGGAAGGCGGTCAGGTGTATATTACCCGTCCGTCGAATTATCAAAGCAAAGTTCAACGTGAGTAGCCAATGAGCCTGGAAATCGTCATCAAGTATTGCACGATTTGAAATTACGAGCCCAAAGCCGTCGGTCTGGCGGAGAAACTTCTGGCTCTGAAAGAGAATGTCAAATCGCTCAGCCTGACGCCTTCAGGCCGGGGCGCATTTGAGGTTGTCGTGAATGGGAAGACACTTCATTCCAAGCTCCGAACCGGCGATTTTCCCGACTTCGACGCAATCTTCAAAGCCGTCAAGTCGATGTGTTGAATTCCGTCCCCACGAAATTCGATTTACGCAATCTCGCCTTTCCATCCAGCAGTTTGTCCGGAGAGTGATGCGTGCCTGGTGGTCGTCGCGGTCTTCAAAACCGTTGCCCCGACACTCCGTGTCGGGGGGTAGGTTCGATTCCTACCCTCTCCGCCAATCTTTCCTGAATCTGAGAGTTTCATCCCTCAACTCTGCGAAGGGAGGTGATTGCGCATGTCACGCGAGCAAATTCGCAAGCTGACTGCACTGTCCTCCTGTGCAGGTTGAGCAGCCAAACTTAGCCAGCAGGCTCTGACGCAGGTTCTGCGTCAGCTACCCGTCCTAAAGAATCGCAATCTCCTGGTTGGTACTGCCACTGGAGACGACGCGGGGGTGTATCGCATCGACCAAAATCGAGCCCTGGTGCAAACGGCGGATTTTTTCACCCCAATCGTCGACGATCCGTTTGCTTATGGACAGATCGCAGCCACAAATGCCTTGTCCGACATTTACGCCATGGGCGGCCGCCCATTGACGGCGCTGAACCTGATGGGAATACCCGCGGACTTGGTGCCGCCCCGCATCATAAATCTGATCCTTCGCGGAGGCGCTGCGAAGATCAAGGAAGCAAGGTGCGTTCTGATCGGCGGCCACACAATTCGAAATCCCGAACCGATCTACGGCCTCGCCGTGACAGGCATGGTCTCGCCGCGGCGCATGCTGACCAACGCGAAAGCGCGCTCGGGTGACGTGCTGATCCTGACGAAGCCGTTAGGCACCGGTATCATCACCACAGGGATCAAGCGCGGCCTAACCAGCCGTTTGCTGGAACGGAAAGTTATCGCCATTATGACAAAGCTCAACAGTGTCGGGGCGGAGCTAGCCGAGAGGGGACTTCTTAAAGCCGCGGTTGATGTGACTGGGTTTGGGCTGCTCGGGCATCTGGGCGGAATGTGTCGCGCCAGCGGCGTTGGAGCCGAGATCGCCGCAGCGGCTGTGCCAGTGATCGACGCGGGAGTCTTCCAACTCATTGCGGCCGCCTGCATCCCCGGCGGCAGCCGCGACAATCTTGCCTTTGCGACCACTTTCACGGAATGGAACGGCGCCACTCCGGCTCAAAAGACTCTCTTGACGGATGCTCAGACCAGCGGCGGCCTCTTACTGAGCGTCCCGCGACGAAATCTGGATGCGGTATTGAAGCATCTGCAGCGGGATCGCGCACTCTGCGCCGCCGTTATCGGCCGGATCGTGCGGTCGAGCAAACCGAAGATCAGAGTGATGGCATGATGCGTCCCGGACTGCGTGGCATTCCTTCAGTAGACAAACTGGCGCTGGCCCTGGGCGATTCGGGATTGCCTCATCCAACCGTCGTAGCAACAATCCGGCGGGAGCTGGCTGCACTGCGCAAACACGGATCAATACCCGCCTTCGAAGACATCCTCTCGCACTTGCGTTCTGCGTTGGGCGACGTGCGCGCATCTCGCATCCAGCCTGTCATCAATGGCACCGGCATCCTCATTCACACCAACTTTGGCCGCGCGCCGCTGGGTCCCGCTGTAATGGAAGCGGTGTCCCGAATCGCGTTGCAATACAACAACCTTGAATACGGACTCTTGGAGGGAGGGCGTGGAAAGCGCGCAGGGTATCTGGAACAGAATCTCGCGCTATTGTGCGGCGCGGAAGCCGCCACGGTGGTGAACAATAATGCGAGCGCCCTGGTTCTGATTCTTCGCCATTTCTGTAGAGATGAAGCTCCTGGCGCGGCCGGGGATAAGGATCAGCGAAATCGGCTGCACAGGAATCACGTCGTGATTTCACGCGGGGAACTGATTCAGATCGGCGGTGGCTTCCGGATTCCGGAAATCCTTGAAGCCAGCGGGGCACAACTGCGCGAGGTCGGTACGACCAACAAGACTTCCCTCGGTGATTTTGCTCGCGCGATCACCCGCAAGACCGCGCTGATCTTGAAAGTGCATCGGAGCAACTTCTTTATGGATGGCTTTGTCGATTCTCCGTCCACCGAAGCCATCTCAAAGCTGGCGCGCAGTAAGAGAGTTCCGTTCGCCGAGGACTTGGGCAGTGGCGCGGTGATTCAAACTCAATCCGTCCCTGGCCTGGAACACGAGCCAACGCCTGCGGAGGTGTTGCACAAAGGGGTGGATTTGGTCTGCTTCAGCGGCGACAAGTTGCTCGGCGGCCCGCAATCCGGGATTATTGCCGGGAAAGAAAGGTTGGTGTCTGCGCTTAAGCGCGAACCGCTGTTTCGCGCACTGCGCTGTGACAAGCTGATTCTGGCTGCGCTCGAGGCAACGGTGGACATCTACTTACGTAATTCGAGCGGCCTTCCGAACGGAAACGAACCTCACGATTCGGCGAGTAACTGTGAGATTCCCCTGCTCGCAATGCTGCACACATCGAACGAGGAACTGCAGGCGCGCGCCGGAAAGATCATAGCGGCGCTCGATGGGTTGCCGCTCACCGCGGCAATAGGCAGAGGACGCGCTCAAATTGGAGGCGGCGCGCTGCCTCGCTCGACCGTCCAATCCACGACGCTCGAAATAACTCACGAAAAACTCAAGCCGCAGCAATTGGCCGCACGGCTGCGTTCGCATACGCCGCCGATTGTCGGGTACATCGAACGAGGCCGGCTCAAACTCGACTTGCGGACCGTGTTCGCAGGTCAGGACGCTGAAATTGTCGCGGCGCTCCGCGCCGCGCTATGACGCAAGCAAGACGAAACTAGCCGCGAATTGCGGCGGTACGTACGGGCTTCCGATGGCTGAGCCTCGACATTACATCGTCGCCACTGCTGGTCACGTAGATCACGGAAAGAGTGCGCTGGTCAAAGCACTGACCGGTACGGATCCCGACCGTCTGCCGGATGAGAAAGCCCGAGGGATCACCATCGACCTCGGCTTCGCACACTTGGAACTTCCCGCCGCCGTGCCGGGAAACTCGTCCTTCCTGCTTGGAATTGTTGACGTGCCCGGCCATGAAGACTTCGTGAAGAACATGGTCGCGGGTGTCGGTTCAATTGATTTGGCGCTGTTTGTGGTGGCAGCCGACGACGGATGGATGCCGCAGACTGAAGAGCACCTGCAAATTCTGACCTACCTGGGGGTCGGCCGTGCCGTGGTCGCGCTGACTAAAATTGATCTGACGCGGGACGAACATGGTGTAAGCGCCAGAATTCGGGAAAAGCTATTGGACACTCCTTTCGCTGACGCACCAATTATTCCGACCTCCGTCGTCAATGGCCGGGGGCTTGACGATTTGAAAGCCGCTCTCACAAGTGTGCTTGCGGAGACACCGCCGCCGGCCGACATCGGGAAACCGCGTTTGCCTGTTGACCGGGTCTTTAAGTTGCAAGGCATCGGCACAATCGTCACGGGCACATTAACGGGTGGCACGTTGCGCCGCGGCCAAACCGTGGCGATCCAGCCATCGGGGAAGAAAGCGCGGGTGCGCACGATTCAGTCTCACAATCGCGACGTTGAGGTAAGTGGTCCCGGCAGGCGAACGGCTCTAAATCTGCCCGACTTGAACGCGCTCGGGGACATTCAAAGGGGGGACACGGTAACGCTGGAAGTGTTTGGCGAGCCGAGTGCGATCGTCGACGTGCGATTGGAAATGTCGCCGAGAGCGGTTCGTTCGCTGAAAGACGGTTCCCGTGTGCGGATCCATCACGGCAGCTGTAATGTCGCCGCGCTAGTGGCATTTTACGAGAACAAGGATTTGGCGGCCGGAGAGCACGCCCTCGCGCAGTTGCGCTTCGAGAAACCCTCCTTCGTTTTCGCCGGCGATCGATTCATTGTGCGCGACTGGCCCGAGCAAAACACATCGGCGGGTGGGATCGTCCTCGATCCAGACGCTAGCCGCCGATTCTTCCGCAGTGCAGCCCGGTTCCGGTATCTCAACGAGCGTGGAAAATCTCCCGAGGACGTTGTGAACTTTGTCACCTCACAACTCATGCGCGACGGCGGGGGACGACGGTCACAATTGTTGTTGAAGTCGCGATTCAGCGCCGATGCTATTTCCGGCGCGGTCTCGCGGGCCGCAGCAGAAGGTAGGGTCGTTGTCCGCGGAGAATATGTTTTTGAACCCGCCAAATGGCAGGTGTGGCGTAGCCGTGCAGTCGATGCGATTGACAGGCAGCATCGAACGCATCCCGAACAGATGGGGCTGTCACTCACGGATTTGCGGACTACTCTCAAAGCCGAACTGCGGGACGAGGGCCTCTTCAACACACTCGTGGAAGATTTGTACGCAAGCGATTTTGTCCGCGTTGGCGCCGCGATTCGCAGGGCAACGCATCGCCCCGCTTTGCCGGCGCAGCTTCAGGCGGCCGGCGCGAAACTGCGTTCTACTCTGGCGGCCAAACCGTTCGATCCCCCCTCGCGCAAGGAGCTCGCGCCGGACCCCGTCTCACAGCAGGCGTTGCGGTTCTTGATTGCGACCGGTGAGGCTGTGGAGATCAACATGGAAGTGCTGATGACCGCGGAGAACGTCGGGCGGGCCACCGAGCTGATCCGTCAATTCATCCGCGACCATGGCCCAGCGACGGTGAGCGAGCTGCGGCAAACACTGGGCAGCAGCCGGCGTGTTATCGTCCCGTTACTGGAGCGGCTCGACCGCGATGGAGTTACGCTGCGTCAGGATGATAGGCGCGCGCTAAGCAAAATGTCGAAAAGTTAAGAAAGTGGAGCAACCGGGCGGGACCGCTTTGCCCTTCGCCGTCCTGCACCTACAACACCTACAAAGGAGACGCTATGAAGCTGCGTATTCACGGGAACTCCATCCGCTTCCGGATCACGCAAAGCGAAATGGCCGCGTTAGTGGACGGGGTAAGGCTGGAAGACTCCGTGCAATTTGGACCCGCTCAGACCGAAATGCTCAGCTATGCCGTGGAAATATCGCCTCAATGTTCGGAAGTTCGCGCTTTGTACTCCCAAGGAGTGATTCAAGTCGTTCTCCCTGTGAACTTGGCTCGGGCCTTGGCAGGCACAGACCAGGTTGGGATAGAACATGTCCAGCCGGTTGCTGGGGGCGTGGCATTGAAAATCGTTCTGGAAAAGGACTTCCAATGTTTTCATCCCAGGGCAGGCGAAAATGAGAGCGACAGTTTTCCGAACCCCAAACCGAATCAGCAGGCGGCTAAGGGTTGAAGGTCAACGGCAAAGGCGAACTTATACTTTGTGGCGGAGTCTCGAGTGCAGGCCGCATTTCTCGATAAGCGAAACGGCCCGAATCCGGCCAAAACGATTGCACCACCGGCACCCGGTATTCATCCAACCGTAGTGGTTCGAATTTCGACCGACAAAAGGGAGGCGCCATGAACCGTCGTGACTTTCTTCGGTCCGCGAGCATCGTTTCCGCGGGACTGGCCATTCCAGGGACGGAGCGCTTGTTTGCAGACGAGGCACCGCCAACCGGTTGGCGCACGTTCGAAGTGACCACAAACGTCGAGGTCCTGAATCCTTCTGGCGCGACGCGCATATGGCTGCCCGTACCGCTCACCAGGACGACGCCCTTCCAAAGGACGCTCGCGAATAAATTTACCGCCGAAGGTGGCGCCGCGAAGCTCATCGAAAGCAAAACGGACGCGCTCGGAATCGTCACCGCGGAATTTCCGGCCGGCGTGAAGCCCACGCTCACGCTGAAGAGCCGTGTCGCGACAAGAAACATTGCCGTCGATTTCTCCGCGCCCGCCAATGTTCCAAAAGTGAATCGCACCGAACTCGATCATTATCTGCGGCCGACGCGGCTCTTGCCGACCGATGGCATCGTAAAGGACACGGCAGCCGAGGTCACTAGAGGCGCGACGACCGACGTCCAGAAAGCGCGCGCAATCTACGAGTGGATTGTCGAGAACACATTCCGCGATCCGAAGACGCGCGGCTGTGGCGTTGGCGATATCCGCTTCATGCTCGAGTCCAGAGATCTGGGAGGCAAGTGCGCCGATCTCAACGCGCTCTACGTGGGCCTGGCGCGGGCCTCGGGACTCCCCGCTTGTGACGCCTACGGCATTCGCGTGGGCAAATCGGAACTGGGGTATAAGAGCCTTGGTGCCTCGTCCGAAAACGTTACGAAGGCGCAGCATTGCCGCGCTGAGGTGTACCTCAACGCCTGCGGATGGGTCCCTGTCGATCCCGCGGACGTTCGAAAGGTCGTCCTCGAAGAACCGCCGGGAAACAGGCCGCTGGACGACGACATGGTGAAGAAAGCGCGCGCGCGGCTATTCGGTTCCTGGGAAATGAATTGGATGGCCTACAACTTCGGGCATGATGTCGCGCTGCCGGGGTCCACCGGCAACCCCATAGGCTTTCTCATGTACCCGCAAGCGGAAACTGCGGGCGGCCGTCTGGACAGCCTCGATCCCGACAACTTCAAATACGAAATCACCTCAAAGGAACTCACGTCCGCAACCGGCTAATGGCAAGCCAGAGAGCGCGCGGTTGGCGGGTCCACGGGAGTCACGTCTTTAGTCAATCCATCGTCGCTCTCGATTTCAGGCCACGGCCCGGTTGACATGCCATATGGGAATCCGTATGATCGCGTCCAGTTTCGGCGGAAACTTCACGGGGAGACGCTTATGTCTGAGGGCATCAAGCCTGGGTACCCTGGCGCATATCATTCCAAAGTCCCTCAATTCAGTCATCGTGATTCTTCCCTTGCCCTGAATCTTGCATCCACTTTGAAAATCAATGGATCCGATTTCTCTTTTCTAGCATCTCAGCTTTTATGATGCGTGGCGCGGCGCATTCAATCGCCGCTCGCAGCGTTCGTGAATTGAGCTACATGGCCTTCTACTAGAATCGCAGCGGGGAGGTTCCAGCCATGGAAACCAATCGCAGGACGTTCCTGAAGGTTGCAACCCTTGGTGGCGCGGCGGCTACAGTCTTTGGCTTTGACCTGAAGCCCGCATATGCGCAGCTCCGCGAGCTGAAGATCGCGCGTGCGAACGAAACGCGTTCGACATGTCCTTATTGCGCGGTAGGTTGCGGCGTCATCATCTACACGCTCGGCGACAAGGCTAAGAATGTCACTCCTCAGGTGATCCACGTCGAAGGCGATCCCGATCACCCCACCAATCGCGGAACTCTTTGCCCCAAGGGCTCTTCGCTCGAACAGGACATGCTGAACCCGCGACGGCTCACCAAGCCGCAAGTCCGGCGCCCGGGTGCGACGCAGTGGGAGGATATCTCCTGGGATAGCGCGCTGAACGAGATTGCGCGCTGGACCAAGAAGACACGCGACGATACGTTCGTGGAGAAGGACGCCAGCGGGCACACGGTGAACCGATGCGAAGGCATTTCGTTCATCGGCGGCTGCACTGACACAAACGAGTTCAATTATCTGGTCGTCAAGACCATGCGCAGCCTGGGGGTCTGCTACCTGGAAAACCAGGCCCGTGTTTGACACGGCCCCACGGTCTCAAGTTTGGGACCAACATTCGGACGCGGGGCGATGACCAATGGCTGGGTCGACATCAAGAACACCGACATGATGTTGATCATGGGCGGGAATCCGGCCGAGAACCATCCCTGCGGATTCAAGTGGGCGATGGAGGCCAAGCGCAACCGCAACGCCAAGCTGATTTCCGTAGACCCGCGATTCACGCGCACTTCTGCCACCGCCGACCTTTTCTTACAAATTCGCGCCGGCACGGACATTGCGTTCCTTGGCGGGGTGATCCGCTACGCACTCGAAAATAACCGGATCGCGCGCGATTATCTGGTGAACTACACGAACGCCGCGTTCGTCGTCAAGGAAGGATTCAAACTGCCCGAGGACGGACTGTACTCCGGGTTTGATTCCGCAGGTGGGACCTACGCCGACAAGTCGACCTGGAATTATCAGGCGGTCACAGGCTCCAGTGGTAGTGCACCCGAACCCGCGTCCGGCAAGCCAAATGGACCAGCGCCGCCACCCTCTCTTCCTCCCAATGTTGCCTACGACCCGACGCTCCAAAATCCGCACTGCGTGTTCCAACTGCTGAAACAGCAGTATTCGCGGTACACGCCGGAGATGGTCGAGCGGATTACCGGCATTCCAAAGGATCAATTTCTTCGCGCTGCCGACCTTTTCACGTCCGTTCGCAAGGATGGAGACATGAAGAAGGCGGCGACGATTATTTACGCCGTCGGCTGGACGCAGCATACCTTTGGGACGCAAATCATCCGCACGGCGGCAATGTTACAGCTCCTGATGGGAAATGTCGGGCGTGCCGGTGGCGGCGTGAATGCGCTGCGTGGTCATTCGAATATTCAGGGTGCCACGGACATGGCCGGGTTATACGATAGCCTGCCCGGGTATCTGAAAGCGCCTGTTCCCGCCGATAGCGATTTGGCGACGTTTCTGAAGCGCACCACACCGACAGCGTCGAAACCTGCAGCATGGGATTCGTGGAACTATTACTCGAACACGCCGAAATTCTTCGTTTCGTTGCTGAAGTCGCTGTATGGCGCAGCAGCCACGAAGGAGAACGACTTCGCCTTCCACTATCTGCCGAAGGTCGACCGCGATTACTCCTGGACCCACATCTGGGACGACATGTACAACGGCAAGGTCAAGGGCATGATCGCCTTCGGAATGAATGGCGTGATGGTCGGGCCGGACACGAACAAGAATATCAATGCGCTCAAGAAGGCCGACTGGCTGGTCGTGGGGGAGATTTACCAGGATGAGACCAGCGAATTCTGGCGCGCGCCAGGCATCACCGAAGAAGAAATGAAGAACATCAAGACCACGGTCTATCGCTTGCCGTGCGCCGGCTTTGCCGAAAAAGACGGCAGCATGACGAACTCGGCGCGCTGGGTGACATGGAAATATGCCGCGGTTCCGCCTCCGGGAGACGCTCGGCTCGATCAAGACATCCTCGCGCAGATTTTCCTGCGCGTTCGTGATCTGTACAAGAAAGAGGGCGGGAAATTCCCCGACGCAATTCTGAATCTTACCTGGGCGTATGCTGATCCGGCTCACCCGCCACTCAGCCAACTGGCCATGGAAATCAACGGGAAAGCGATAGCGGACCTGAAGGATGAAGCGACGGGTCAAGTAATCAAAGCTGGGCAGCAGCTGCCCGGATTTGCGTGGCTGAAAGACGATGGGACAACCAGTTGTGGCAACTGGATCTATTCCGGTTGCTGGACGGAGGCGGGGTCTCAGATCCAAAGGCGAGGCACGGAAGACCCCTCGAACCTGGGGGTTTTTCCGAATTTCTCGTGGTCGTGGCCGGCGAATCGGCGCGTTCTCTACAACCGTGCATCGTGCGACCCTGAAGGAAAACCCTGGGACCCAGAGCGCCCCCAGGTTTGGTGGCTCGAGGCGACGGGGAAATGGGTCGGCAATGACGTGCCTGACTTCAAAGCTGATTCGAATCCCAAAGACCACATGGGTCCGTTCATCATGAACCCGGAAGGCGTGGGACGATTGTTCGCTCCGATCGGTGTCCTGGCGGACGGGCCGTTCCCGGAGCACTACGAACCGATTGAAAGCCCAATCAAGAATCCCCTGCACCCCAACCAGTCGAACAATCCCCTGGTGAAGAAATTTAATACACCTTACGACAAGTTTGGGACGCCGGAGGAGTACAGCATCGTCTGCACCACGTACCGACTGACCGAACACTATCACTATTGGACGAAAAACAATCCGATGAACGTCCAGCTGATCCCGGAACCGTTCGTGGAAATTCCGGTCGAGTTGGCGGACGAAAAAGGAATTCGCGGGGCCGACAAGATCAAGGTCATCAGCGCGCGAGGAACTTACATCGCCAAGGCGTTTGTCACTCGGCGGCTGAGGCCGATGATGATCGACGGCAAGAAGGTCTATCAGATTGGGTTGCCGATTCATCAAGGCTTCCGCGGTATAGGCGAGGACGAAGGAAGAAACGCGCGCACGCCGGCGAATTTGCTGACGCCTGCTGTGACCGATCCGAACGCCCACACCCCCGAATCCAAGGGCTTCCTAGTAAAAATCGAGAAGGCGTAGGGAGCGGACGATGAGCCAGGCGTCAACAGAAATAGTCCGGATTTCAGGACACGCTGGGACCGTTCCCGGTGTGGGGTTGAACCGCGAGTTTCAGGTCTGCAAGTTGGTCGATACGACCACCTGCATTGGCTGCAAAGCATGTGAAGTGGCTTGCCTGGAATGGAATGGGTATACCTTTAGCGAAACCACTTTTAACAACACCTACCAGACGATGCCCGAAACGGCATGGAACTACTGGAATCTGATCAAATTTAACGAGCACGAGCGTGAAGACGGAACCTTGCAGCTCCTGATGCGCAAGGACCAGTGCATGCATTGCGAGGAGCCTGGATGCCTGGTCGCGTGTCCGGCCGATGGCGCCATCATCCAGTACGCCAACGGCATTGTGGACTTCCAACAAGACAAGTGCATTGGCTGCGGCTATTGCATGAGTGGTTGCCCCTTCAACATTCCGAAGTTCAGTCCGACGGCCCGCAAAGTTTTCAAGTGCACGCTGTGCGTGGACCGCGTCACGCAGGGCTTGGAGCCGGCGTGCATCAAGTCCTGCCCGACCGGCTGCTTGCACTTCGGCACGAAACTCGAAATGAAAGAGCTGGGCGAGACTCGCGCGACTCAGCTTCGCGATAATTCCGGCTTTGCCAACGCGGGAGTGTACGACCCCGCTGGAGTTGGCGGGACGCACGTCATCTACGTGCTTCACGACACGACCAATCCGGAAGCCTACGGCGGGTTGCCAAAGGACCCGCGTATTCCCTGGACCGTCAAACTTTGGAAGACGCCGCTGAAGTGGCTGGGGAATCTCGCCATCATAGGCGGCGTAGTGGGCGTCTTCGCTCATTACCTGCGCTTCGGACCGAAGATCGTTCCGCCTGACGAAGAGGTCCCCTCACAAGGAGGGGCGCTCCGGCAAGGAAGCGCGCCGCAAGGAGGAATCAAGCCATGAGCACCGCGCCGATTCTTCCGAACGGGCGGGTCCTTCGTTACACGTTTCACGAGCGGCTCGTCCACTGGCTGGCGGCCGTTTCGTACATCTATCTCATGCTGACGGGACTGGCGTTCTGGTCTCCCTGGCTTTTCTGGATCGCAGTACTCTTTGGCGGCGCTACCGTTTCCCGTGAACTGCACCCTTGGGCGGGCCTGATCTTCGTGGTCGGGACGCTGATGATGTATCGGATGTGGGGCAAGCAGATGGGCGAGACGGAATCGGACAAGGCGTTCTGGAGCGCGGTTCCGCATTACATTCGGAACGAAGACGAGCAAGTTCCGTCTGCCGACCGGTTCAACGCCGGGCAGAAACTCCTGTTCTGGGGATTTTTCTGGTGCGGAATCCTCTTGCTGCTCTCCGGTCTGATCCTTTGGTTCACGCATCTCGTTCCGTGGAACCTTCGTTATCTGAGGTACTTCGCGGTGATCGTCCATCCGGCGGCAGCCCTGCTCACGATTGGACTGTTTATCATTCACGTCTACATGGGTACTGCGATGGAGCGCGGCGCTTTCGGTTCGGTCATTCGCGGCGACGTTTCGGTCGGCTGGGCGAAAAGGTACCATCGCGTCTGGTATGAGCACTTGCTTCGGGACGTTGCGGCGAGGAAATGAAAAACGGAAAGTGGGATGTACGTATCAGGCGTGCCAGTGAATTGGCCGCTCTTCACCCATTCGCGGCGGAAGGTCTGCGCTTTTATGAGCAACTCGCCCGATTTCAAAAGTCGCTGTACTCTGAGGTTGAATCGGCTTGCGGCCGCTCGAAAATGCCCCGGGCGGCTGGCGCTCTGCGACAGGAATTCGACCCATTTCTACTTCTTCCGCGATTCTCTCCCTTTTTGTCCCTGATCGAACAAATCGCTCCGCCGCCTCTTTCACGGTCTGCGCGCGAACTTGGTGTCCAGTCCGGCAGCCAATGGCAGGAGACACTGGCGAAGTTCTGGGATGCGGGTCTCGGACCGGAGGTGAATCTCGATCCGGCCGGAGCCCTGCTCTCATGGATTTTCTTGCAACCGTACGCCGAATATCTTGCAGATTACACGGAGTGGACGGCGCCGAGCGGCACACCTTCTGTTTGCCCGCTCTGCGGCGGCAAACCTCAAGTGGGCGCGTTGCGGCCGGAGGGTGACGGCGGGAAGCGCTCGCTCATCTGCTCGCTGTGTGGCACGGAGTGGGCGTATCGCCGGATGGTGTGCCCCGCGTGCGGCGAAGAGGACGTGCACAAGCTCTCCGTTTACACCGCGAAAGAGTTCAGTCACGTGCGTGTCGAAGCGTGCGAGGCTTGCCACAGCTATATCAAAACAGTTGATCTAACCAAGGATGGGCACGCCGTGCCTGTAGTGGACGAACTGGCGACGATTCCTCTGAATCTCTGGGCCACCGAACACGGCTACCTAAAGCTCCAGAGCAATTTCCTGGGAATCTAGCGGCCAGAGAGTCAGAATAAGCGCCCACACGAAAAACGCAAATGATTCTCACACGCGTGTTATAGACCACCGCTATCCGGTCCATAGCGCCGTGATCATTCTCCCTGGCAACACGCCCCACTTCCACTGGGCGAAATCCGGCGAGTACGTCACGCAAGTAACCGCGATGGGCCGCTGGGACTGGAATACCTCAGCGCGAAAGATGATCCGCGAAACAACAATTTGTAGGAGGACTCCCACCCACCTCAAGAAAGGCGGATGGCCAACCCGGTAAACCAGAGAGTGTCACAGCGCGGCCAAAGGAGAAACGACAATGGCGACGACAAAACACGCGGCGGTGCCGAGCCTGATAAGGGCGGTTCGGATCGCGCAGTACGGCGGCTCCGAACAACTGAAATACGAGGAAGCACCACCGCCGGAGATCGGCCCGGGCCACGTGCTGGCGAAGGTGCGCTACGCGGGCGTGAACCCGATCGACTGGAAAATCCGCGAGGGCTACATGAAACAGGTTCGCCCGGCGAACTTTCCGCTCACGCTCGGGCTCGATTTCGCGGGAGAGATCGTGGCGGGTGGCGGCGACTCGGGCCATTTCCGGACAGGCGAGCGGGTGTTCGGGTTCGGCGAAGGGACATATGCGGAGTTCACAGTAGTGGCGATTACGGACATCGCGGCGATTCCGGGGAAAATGGAGTTCCCGGTGGCGGCGGCGCTACCCACGTCGGGGCTGACGGCCCTGCAGGCAATTCGCGATTATGTGCAGCCGAAGCCGGGAGCCCGGATTCTGATCCACGGCGCGGCGGGCGCCGTAGGCTCGTTTGCAACCCAGATCGCCAAGCTGTGGGGCGCGCAGGTGATCGGGACGGCTTCGGGCGAAGACATCGTGTACCTGCGCTCGCTAGGCCACGTGCAGGTGGTGGACTACAAGCAGGAGCGGTTTGAAACCGTGGGGCAAGTGGATGCGGTGCTGGACCTGATCGGCGGCGAGACGGCGACGCGCTCCTTCGCTTTGGTGAAAAAAGGCGGCGTGCTGGTTTCGACGGTGGGCGGGGCGAACACGGACCTGGCGGCACAGGCGGGAATTCGCGGCGTGAATATGGGGCAAAAGCGAAGCGCCGCGGACCTGTCAGAGCTGGCGGGCTTCGTGGAACGCGGCGACGTCAAGCCACGGATGGGCGAGGTGTTTCGGTTGGAGCAGGCGCGTGAGGCACAGGACGCGAGCCAGCAAGGCCGCGCAAAGGGCAAAATCCTGCTAAAGGTCGCGTGAGCACCGACCGTCACAAGGGCTCGCGAGCTTAGCGCCACGAATCCCGCGAGGCCAGCGGCCGGAAAGTCATTCCGCTAAAGCATTCAGCTTCTTGCCAAATTGAGGCCTCAAGATGAACGATCCACGGAAGAACGAACAGTATTCTGAAGTGCGAGATCAGCAGATCCGTCCGGCGCTGGATCGGCATTGGGCGGCGTCCGACGCCAACGATTTTGAAACGGAGCACCGCATCTATCACGAGGACGCGGTGCTCGAATACCCGCAGTCAGGCGAGCGAACCCGCGGTCGACGCAACATACAGAACCAGCGCGCCAGTCAGCCGAGCAAAAAGCGGTTTACGCGAGAATTCGCTGACGACACCGCCATTTTCGGCTTGCGGCGTAATTGTCGAGAACGGAGATTAACGCCAGAGACCCGCTAAGTCCTGATGAACGCAGTTACCCGAGAAGTCGAACTTTGTGATATGGGGTATCGTCACTGCACATTCTCCGACGGAGGGACAAGACGTGGATTGGAAACGGTTGGTCCAGTTTGCGCTGTTGGGCAGCAGTGATTTGGAACAATATGGCATCCTGCTGGCACGCGTTTTGCTCGGGCTGTTCTTCGCCATCTCCGGGGCAAACAAATTGTTTGTCGCGGGCGGCACGAAACCTGTTTACGAAACGCTCGTTAAATCCAAAGTCCCGTTTCCCCACCCGATGGCTTATTTCGTGTCGGGTGTCGAGTTCGTCGGCGGATCCTTGGTGACCGTGGGCTTTCTTTCGAGCCCGGCCTGCGTGGCTTTAGCGATCGATATGACTGTCGCCACCCTGACCAGCGCGCTTTCCACCCTGCCTAAAGGACTTTCGCCCCTTACCTGGCTCGACGATTTTCTCTATCTTCCGGAAGTCCTGTACGTGATCTTCTTTATCTGGCTGCTCTGCTCTGGACCGGGAAAGTTCAGCGTCGATTACTGGCTCGCCGGCAAGTTGCTGGGGTGATCGGTCGACGAAGCATTATTTTGCGAATGGACAGCACGAAAGGAAAATCGGAGATGAAAAAGGGTCCGCGCGGAATCAACCCCGCTTCGAAGCCGAGTGGCGATGGTTGTATGGAATGCCTGGCGTCACCGAAAGGTTGGTGGTTTCACCTCCGGCGGTGCGCGGAGTGTGGGCACATCGGTTGCTGCGACAGTTCTCCGAGCCAGCATGCATCCAAGCATGCGGCAGCGACAGGGCATCCGATCATTGCCAGCTTCGAGCCGGGTGAGGATTGGTTCTACGATTACGAGAAGCAGGACATGATCAAGGGCGTGGAATTGCTCCCGCCGCATTCGCATCCAAAAAATCAACCCGTTCCCGGACCGGCAGGAAGGGTGCCGGCCAACTGGGAATCGCTGCTGCACTAGCTGGCGTCGATCGACTTTTTATGAATGGGAGCGGGACTCGGGACGTATTTGTAAATGAGCGCCGAACCGAAAGGAGCCATCAATGAACGCGGTACAAGTCGAACAGAAGAGCTATGAGATGCCCCCGCGCGAGGGGATCAGCATCGCGCATTTTCTCACCGTCGCCGACGTCGAGCGATCGGCTCGCTACTACGAAAAGGTCTTCGGTGCTCGCATTCTGACCATGGGCGACGGCAACGCACCTCCATACCTTCAGCTTGCGAATATCTGGATGATCCTCAACGTTGGGGGCGGTCCGACTCCGGATAAGCCGACGGTGACGCTCAGCGTCCCCGACCCGAATCACATCAACAGCTTTATGAATTTCCGCGTTGCGGATATTCAAGCG
>Ga0210401_10001063_pt1 | contig 32729 bp, 34 predicted proteins | sample IncBWH32MmetaG_FD_150866 | JGI IMG/M metagenome (GOLD analysis project Ga0210401, IMG submission 150866) | Forest soil microbial communities from Barre Woods Harvard Forest LTER site, Petersham, Massachusetts, United States - Inc-BW-H-32-M | ecosystem: Environmental > Terrestrial > Soil >... | reverse complement strand
GCCCTGAAGATGCATGGTGGCGGCCCAAAGGTAGTGGCCGGGAAACCACTGGCCCACGCCTATACACAGGAAGATTTGGTCCTCTTGGAGAAGGGTTGCAGCAATCTTATCCGGATGATAGGGAACGCCCGTACCTTCGGCATTCCCGTGGTGGTGGCGATCAACCGCTTCAAGGATGATACTGACGCGGAGATCGATCTGGTGCGGCGTATCGCGATCGCGGCCGGCGCCGAAGACGCTGTGATGACCAACCATTGGGCGGAGGGCGGAGCGGGCGCGGTGAACCTTGCCAAGGCGGTGGTTGCGGCCAGCGAGAAGCCCGCCAATTTCCACTTCCTTTATCCGTTGGAAATGAGCATCAAGGACAAAATCGAGACCATCGTACGTGAAATGTACGGCGGCTCGGGTGTCGAGTATTCACCGGAAGCTGAGAAAAGAATCGAATTGTACACTCGTCAGGGCTTCGACAAACTGCCCATTTGCATGGCGAAAACGCACCTGAGCTTGAGTCATGACCCGAACCTGAAGGGCGCGCCTAGCGGCTTCATCGTGCCGGTACGCGACATCCGTGCCAGCGTAGGCGCCGGATTCCTCTACCCGTTGCTCGGGACCATGAGCACGATGCCCGGTCTGTCCACTCGCCCGGGCTACTTCGATGTCGATCTGGACACCGCGAGCGGGCGGGTGATCGGGCTGTCGTAGTTTTCGGCGGTGTTTCGCGGGCGGGTATCGGGGTTGGACGTCCTTGACTGAGACGTGGATGTCGATCTCCGAAATTGCGACAGCCGCACCGAAGTGCGTGGCTGGATATCGGGGCGCTCCCCGTTCCATATCTGCCGGCAGCACTCGCTGGAAGCAGATTCGTGGTTTGGGCAAAAAAACCGGCCAATGTTCTGAGTGAGGGCTCGCGGCGAACAAAGGAAAGCAGTATTCTTTTTTCGTTCGAGACTGACTTTACCGGAGGGTGAAGGCCCGGCAGCAGATCGAAACTTTGGGAGGAAACGGTCACCGGCGGGCCTTCACGCCAGCCGTGATTCTTTTTATCGCACTGCCAGAACCAGAAGACAACATCGAGCCGGGGTGATTCCGCTGGACTGTCTGCCGCGGCACTGTCCAGTCTGCCACGTCGATACGATCATTGGCCATGGACGGCGCCGACGCCAGTGCCACGATGACCAGCACGAATGCATCTGGGTGCGGCGCGGAATCTGTGAGCCGTGCGGCAAGACTTTCACGATTTTGCCGGATTGGCTGGCGCCACGCGGGCACTACAGCCTTCACTGCCGGCAGCAGTCTTGCGAGCGGATCGCCGCCGGCGATTCTGCCGAGCAAGCTGCACCGCACTGCAAGGATTCAACACGCTTGCCCGATCCCTCCACGGTGCGCCGGTGGGCTCAACGGCGACTGACCACCCTGTGGTGCTGGATCAAGATCGGAGTCAAAGACCGGCACTTTCTGCGGACACCCACCATTGCCGCCTGGGATCTGGGCGCGCTCTGCCGTATTCTGCCGATCGAGGCCAGAAGTCCGTGAGTCGTCAAGCTCTCGACGAGTTGAAACATCAGATTCCACTGCTGGATTACTTGCAAGCTCATAATTGGCAACCGGCCCGACAACTCAGCCGTGGTCGATTAATGGGACTGTGTCCGCTGCCCGAAGATCATAAGCCGAGCTTTCTGGTGGATTCCCACAAGAACCTGTTCTACTGTTACGGCTGCGGTCGCGGCGGTGACGTGATCCGCTTTGCCGAACTTTATCACCAGGTGAAGTTCCCACAAGCGCTAGCGCTGCTCCACCAATGGCGCGGCTTGGCGCCCTTGCTGCACGAAGTCGCAGGGTTCTATCGCATGCAGTTACACCGGCATCCAGACGCGGTCGCCTATCTATACCAACGCGGGGTCCGCTCACCGGAAGTGATCGAGCACATGCGAATCGGCTACGCACCTGGCGGCTGCCTGCGAGGTTGGCTGACACAGTTGGGCTATCCGGTCGATGCTTTACGGCAAGCCGGTTTGGTGACGGCCTCTGGCTACGACACCTACACGCGTCGCGTCGTGTTTCCGCTGGAAAGTAATCTCTATGGGCGCAGCCTGTCTGCGGCGGCGCCGCCACATCGTTTCTTGTCGGGGGTCAAAGGCGGCTTGTACTCATGGGACCAAGCCCGGATATATCCAGAGGTGGTTCTGGTCGAGGGGCTGTTCGACTACGCGGTATTGTGGCGGGCCGGATTCCACAACGTTACCTGCTCGTTGGGCACCAATCTCAATGCGCGCCAGTTTCGACAACTCTGCGACGGTCCGCGAACGGTCTACCTGGCCTTTGATGCCGACTCAAACGGCAGTGGTCAGCACGCAGCTCAATCACTTGTCTGCCGGCTCATCGAGCAAGGCGTGAACGTGCGCACGGTGGCGCTGCCAGACGGCCATGATCCGAACAGCTTCTTCGTCCAGGGCGGTAATGCGCGCCAGTTTCAATCGCTGCTGGAGGCGGCGAGATGATGACCTTCCGCGTGGTTCACAAGCCTTCCAACAACCATGTGCGATGCCCGTATCGCATTGTCGAACAGTCCACCGGCCGTGAGATTGACTGGATCAACGAGTATCTCGACTACGAGATGCTCCGCCGCTTGGCCGACACCACCCTGCGAACTTATGCGCACGAGCTGTTGCACTTTCTCCGGTGGTGGGAGGGTGTTCACCACACTGACGTCGTCGTCAAAGATGCCCTCACCCAAACGACGCTGCTGGACTATGTACGATTCCAGTCCGGTCAGGAACGCGAGTTGACCGGTGCCACCATCAATCAGCGCGTTGCCATCGTCGATCGTGCCTTGCGTATCACCTTTCCTGACGCGCCCCACCAAACAGCTCCAGCGTTACAGACGAACTACTGGCAACGAGCACCCATGGGCATCGGCAAACCACGTCCCACCTTGAGCCGGTTGCGAGTAAAGACTCCCAAACGAACTATCGTGCCCTTGTCCGTGGACGAAGTGGCGCGATTTTGGTCCAGCTTTCACAACTCACGGGACCTAGCCATCGTGGGATTGATGTTGCTGCAGGGACTCCGCTCGCAGGAAGTCCTGAATCTGAATCGTGACGATCTTCTGTTGTCCGAAGCGCAGATCCGTGTGCGCGGCAAAGGCAACAAGACCCGCTTCCTGCCTCTCGCTCCGGAAGCGAACCAACTCCTTGACCACTATCTACGGTTGGAGAGGCCACAAACTTCGACCAACGCTTTGTTTGTCTCTCTCAAGGGACCAGCCCGCGGTGCCCGGATGACTCCAGCGGGGCTGCGCTCACTGTTTCGACATCATCGGCGGACTACCGGCGTAAAGATGGCCAACCCCCATCGGTTTCGCCACACCTTCGCTTCCGATATGGTGCGCGCCGGAGTCAGCCTCCCGGCTCTGATGCAGCTGATGGGGCACGCGCAGATCCAGACGACGATGGTCTACGTGCAGGTCACTCCTCTCGAGGTCTATCAGCAGTATGCGCGAGCCGTGTCGCAGCACATCAGGCCCGTGCCAGGAACGCTGTCGTGAGGCTCTCCCGCTATGCTCCGCTGGAACATCCGTTAGCACACCAGTTCCAGCGAGCCATCGAGTCCCTCACTGCCGCCCTCACTCCAGAGTCATCACGTCAGTATCGTGGCGCCGCGCGCCACTTCCTGCTCTATCTTGGCGAAGATTATCCTGCCGTTTGTTCGTTAAATCACTTGCGCCGCGACCCGCATATCCTCGGCTGGTTTGCCAATCTGCGCTCACATACCCCGCCCTTGGCGCAGGCTGTATATGTTTGCCGATTACTGTTTCTGCGGTCCATTCTGGAGGAGCTTGCGTGGACGGCACAGCTTCCCGATCTGGCTCATCTGATCCGTCGCGAGGACATTCCGCGCATTCCACAACGTCTGCCCCGTCCGCTGACCACAGAGCAGGATCGATTAATCCAGCAGGAGTTACTACGCCGCAATGATCTGCCGGCCAATGTCTTCCTGCTGCTGCGCCATACCGGCATGCGCATCGGCGAATGCGCCGACCTTTCCTATGATTGCCTCCACAACGTTGGCCCGGATCGGTGGGCGATTCACGTGCCTCTCGGCAAACTGAAAACGGAACGAATGGTCCCGGTCGATTCGTTTGTATGTGAGCTCGTCCAACGCTTACGCTTCTTCCGCTCTTTCGACCCTCTCCCTGACGGCTGGCTGCTCGCACGGCATAGCGGCAAGCAGACCTTGATGAAACGACTGCGCCCCTACCTTTCCGATGTCGCGGCTGCCGTCGGCATTTCCGCTCGCATCGTTCCACACCAGCTTAGACACTATGCCGCTTCCCGGACTATGCCGCTTGGATCCAACTGAAGTCGTCCAAGAGCCGCAGAGTGCGGGGGCGGTGGCACACCTAGCGTTCAGGATGCGGCATAGTCCGGAGGCTTGCATCAGAGTTGTTTCAGAAAGTCCAGCAACTCGTCGTCCGGTTGATAGCGTTTGGGAGCGCCCTTTACGGGGTTGGTCTTTGCCAGAGCCTGTTCCTTCAATGCGAGGTCGGCATCGAGATAGATCTGGGTGGTTTCGACGGACTCATGGCCGAGCCAAAGCGCAATCACTGCTCGATCCACGCCGGCTTGCAACAGTTCCATGGCGGCGGCGTGCCGCAGGACATGTGGTGAGACTCGTTTCTTTCGCAGTGAAACGCAATTCTTCCGCGCTTGCGCCACGTGGCGCGCGAGCAAGTGCTGAACACCATCGGCGCTTAAAGGCCCACCCCGAGTACTGGGGAACAACGTTTTGGAACCTCCTCTGCCTTGCTCCCGAATCCACGCTTGCAGGACAGCGACCGTGGGCTTGGCCAGTGGGGTACAGCGTTCCTTTCGTCCTTTGCCCCGACAGCGCACATGTGCTCCTGCTCCGAGCGAGACATCGTCATGCCGCAACGCGGTCATCTCGGACAATCGCAGGCCAGTCTGAACGGCAGTGAGCAGAAAGGCGTGGTCACGCCGCCCCAGCCAGTGCGTTCGATTCGGCGCCGCCAACAGGGCTTCGATCTCCGGTCGGGTTAGAAAACCCACCAGTGCACGTGGCTGCCGTTGGTTTGGAATGGCCAACACCCGTTGGATGATCCCGCTCTGCGCCGGCGCTTCTAGCGACGCGTAACGGAAGAATGACCGGATAGCCGTCAAACGCAGGTTCCGGCTTCGGGCGCCATTGCCCCGGCGGTTTTCCAGATCTTCCAGAAACGCGTCGACCAAAGAGGCATCCAGATTCTCCAGCTCCAACTGAGAGGGAGCCCTGCGTAGCCGTTTCTGAGCAAACTGAAGTAGCAGGCGGAAGGTGTCGCGATAGGAGGCGATGGTGTGAGGGCTGGCTTTCCGCTGTGTCATCAAACGAGTAGTGAAGAACGACTGCAACAAGGAAGGAAGATTAGCGAGATCCCGCATTCAAGCCCTCCCATCGTTTTTCCAGCCTCTTGCCGGCCGCCCCCAACAGTTCGGGAGTGCCAGTCAGATACCAATAGGTGTCGGTAACGTGGGCATGCCCGAGATAGGTGGACAAGATGGGCAAACGTCGCTTGGGGTCCTCACCACTGCGATACCAGCGCAACAGCGTCTGGACCGCAAAACGGTGTCGAAAATCGTGCAAGCGCGGGCCGCGGCTGGCATCCACAGCACGCAACCCAATCTGTCGAGACAGAATATAGAACGCCCGATGCACCTCGCCTTTGTCCAGTCGGTTGCAGTTCTTGTTTACCAGGAAATGTCCTTCGCCTCGCGCACCAAAGCGGCAGTCCCGGCGTTTCGCATAATCGGCCAGGACCTTGCGGGTTGAAGCATGCAGCGGTACCAGACGCGACTTTCCAAACTTGGCTCCTCGAATCGTGAGAATGCCTTCAGACCAATCCATGTCCCCGATTCGGAGGTTGAGCGCCTCACCTAGTCGCAGGCCCGTGACCGCCAGCAACCCAAACAGGCAGTAGTAGGTCCAGGGGCGCAGCGGGTCGATGGAAGGCCGAGTTTTAGCGGCCTTCAGCAGTTCTTCGATTTCGTGATTGGAATAGAAGTATGGTCGAGCGCGCGGCGGTCGGTAGGACAGCAGACCGAGTGGCGGAACTTCTGTCGAGGGATCCGTCGCACTCCAGTACCGAGTGAAGCCGCGCACGATGCTGAGCCGCGCCGCCCACTCATAGGGTTTGTGATTCGAATCTTGTGTGGCCCACTCCAGTGCCAGCTTGACGGTGATGTGGGGGCTGCTTCTTCGCGCCAGAAAGGACATAAACTCATGCAGACCGGCTTCATGCCGAACCAGCTTAAACCCTAAGCTACGCCGCATCGTCAGGTAGTCTCGGACAGCTTTTCGGAGTCGATTCATCGACCGCCTCCTGGCCACGGCAACGCCAAGGTGTGCAAGGCGGTGACGTCTACTTTGGCGTAAATCGCCGTCGTGTTTGGGCTTTGATGCCGCAGCAGTTCGCCAATCTCATCCAACGATCCCCCTTGCCGAAGCAGGCTCGTGGCTAGCGAGTGTCGAAGCACATGGGCACCTGTATGCGCCGACTCTACGCCGGCATGTTTCAGGGCCCGCCGGACGATCGAGGAAATCGTCGACGAGTTCGCAAAGCCAGCTAACGGAGCCCGGTGGCGAAGGAACACTCTGCGAGTGGCCGAACGCGGGCGGTCGTGACGTAAATAAGCGGCAAGGGCCGCGCCCACGTCAGCGGCCAATGGCAGTTGGGCCGATTTCCCACCCTTTCCGCGAATCGCAATCTGACCAGTGCTCCAATCGATATCGTCTAAGGTCAACCCAACAACTTCGCCGGCGCGTACGCCGAGCCTGGCGAGCAGCAACAAAATCGCATGGTTCCGCCGGCCGACGGATGTCTTTCGATCGCAGCGCTTCAAAATATGTTCCACCGTGGCAGCCGGAAGAAACCTTGGCAGCGTGGAAAGCGACCAGTTGGGAACCGTGGGCACGCAACCAGCCAGATCTGTAGCGATTGCTCCACGGTGTCGCAGATAGCGGAAGAATGACCGAAGCGCCGTTACCATCAGCCCCGCCCGTACAGGACTCAACCGATGCGCGTGGCGCATTACGAATCCGGTGACGTCCGGTGCGCGTAGTCTGGCGAAGTTTGGCGCCCTGTTGCGAAATCGCTCCGACAGGAACTGCTCAATGACAGGAACGTAGTTGAGCAGTGTTGCTGGGGACCGTCCGCATTCGTGCAACAAGTAGCGCCGGAACTCGGAGATGATCCTGGACTGGGCGTTGTCCACGACCGGTGGCTGGTGAGGCTTCACAACGCCGGTCTGACGAAGCATGGCCAGCAGGCGCTCCAACGCCCTCGGATCGCCTCTGCGAACCCGATGCTGCCGACAGCGAAGTCGTAGAAATCGATCCAGAACCTTGCTGTCCAGAACCCGGACAGCAATCTGTTTCTGCTTCAGCCATCGGCTGAAGTCGGCGATCACGACGATCTGCTGTCTGATCGAATGATGAGCATAGCCCTGTTCCGCTACAGCGCCCGCATAGGCGTCGAGGTGTTCACTCAAAGGCCCCTGGCGAAGTCGTTCAATCGTGCTTGAGAAAGTGAAGAGTTGGTTTATCATCCTCCCAGAGTGCCAAGCAGGGAGCCGAACTATGCCGCATCGGCACAGCTCAAACCAATATGAATGGCGGCGCGCGCGCCAACTCGCGGCATAGTCCGGGAAGCGGCATAGTGACGCTTGGACTAAACCGCTACGCGGTATCCGGTTAGGGCGACCATCCCAAAGACATCGAGCCCCTTGGTCGGTGCGGATTCTATCCCATCATTGAAGAGTCCAGTGCGAAAGCATGGATGAGCTGCTTGCAGCACATTCCATTTCGCAAAGGAGCCTTCCATGACATCCATTCGGCAACGCATGACTGAAGACATGCAAGTGCGGAATTTCGCACTGAACACACAAGCCTGCTACGTGCAACAGGTGTCGCTGTTTGCGCGTCACTTCGATAAATCACCGGAACAGTTGGGTCCCGACGACATCCGAGCCTACCAAGTTTACTTGACCAACGAAAGGAAGTTGGCTCCTGGCTCCATCCTGATTGCCGTTGCAGCGCTGCGATTTCTCTATAAGGTCTCCCTCAAGAAGGACTGGACCTTCGCCGAAGTCATCCCCGCGCCGAAGAAGCCTCAGAAACTACCGGTGGTCCTGAGCCGGGAGGAAGTCCTGCAGTTTCTAGGTTGCGTAGGCAGCACCAAGCACCGAGCGATTTTGACAACTTGCTACGCCGCGGGGCTGCGTATCTCAGAGACGATCTGCTTGAAACCCACCGATATTGATAGTCAGCGCATGGTCATCCGTGTCGAACAGGGCAAAGGCCAGAAGGATCGTTACGTGATGCTGTCTCCCAAATTGCTGGAGACGCTTCGGAGTTACTGGCGGGCCGTGCGGCCGAAGGGTTGGCTGTTCGAGGGGGATGTGACCGGCCAACCAATCAACAGAAGTTCCGTCGAACTGGCGTGCCAGAAGGCTCGGCGGCTCTCGGGCATCCGCAAGCCGATTACGCCCCACTCAATGCGGCACGGATTCGCGGTTCATTTACTGGAATCTGGTACGGACGTCCGGACTATCCAACTTCTGCTCGGCCACCGCAGCCTGGCGACCACCGCTCGATATCTGCGGATTGCCACCAGCAAAGTGTGTTCCACGTCCAGTCCGCTCGACCTGCTTCCACATCCCATTCCCGTTGAGTCAGAACCCGCCTCGCCTCAGCACTTCTGAGCGTCGGGTCCATGGATCGCCCAAAGTTGGAAGTGGCGGATGTGTTCCGCCGTTACGGCCAATCATATCGGAAGAAACATGGCGCGTCGATGTCCACAGCACAGCGGCGCGCCATGACCGCGATCGAGGTATGCCGGACAGCGGCTCTCGGGGGCCAAATCGAACAGTGCGATGAGTGCGGCCACCAGCGTATTTGTTACCGCTCTTGCAGAAATCGCCACTGTCCGAAGTGTCAATCGTTAGCTCGCGCTGAGTGGATTCAACGCCGCCAAGCCGAACTTCTCGATTGCGAGTACTTCCACGTTGTGTTTACGGTTCCGCAAGAGATTGCCGCGATCGCCTACCAGAACAAGGAGGTGGTCTACAGCATTCTCTTCCGAGCCACGGCTGATACCTTGCGTACGATAGGTGCTGACCCCAAGCACCTGGGTGCCGAGATCGGCTTCTTTGCCGTGCTCCACACATGGGGGTCGAACTTACTGCACCACCCGCATTTGCATTGTGTGGTGCCCGGCGGTGGGCTCTCGCCCGACGGCACACATTGGATTTCCTGTAAGCCTCGTTTCTTCCTGCCCGTGCGCGTGTTGTCACGGTTGTTCCGCCGCCTGTTTCTGGAGCATCTCCAGAATGCGTTCGATGCTGGCAAACTACGTTTCTTCAGCGCCCTGGAGGACCTCCGGGATCACCGCCAGTTTGCCCGTTACCTGGCACCCGTGCGAAAAGCACAATGGGTCGTCTATGCCAAGCCGCCCTTTGCTGGCCCCCAACAAGTGCTCGATTACGTCGGCCGCTATACCCACCGCGTTGCGATCTCCAACAATCGCCTGCTGGATATCGCTGATGGTCAAGTGCGCTTCCAGTGGAAAGACTACCGAGACAAAGGTCAGCAGAAAACGATGACGCTTTCTGCTGAGGAATTCACCCGCCGCTTTCTCCTCCACGCTTTACCCGATGGGTTCCAGCGCATTCGCTATTACGGCTTGCTCGGCAATCGCTACCGGCAACAGAAGCTGGCCCGCTGCCGCCAATTACTGGGCATGGTACCTCCTGCAGAAGCCCCACCGCCGAAGGATTACCGGGACCAGCATGAGCAACTGACCGGGTCTTCGTTGCGCGAGTGTCCGGTTTGCCACCGTGGCCGCATGACAATGGTTGAGATGCTGACGGCCCACAGATCGCCAGCACCCAAGGACACCTCATGACCAACGTTGTCTTTCCCTCAGATCGCTGCCCTCACGAGTTAGGTCCCACCAACCCTGCGGCGAAGCTCTGTCCTCCGCGACGCCGGATCTCATTTTTCAAGGTCGAACATCCTTGCTCTCCAGCCTTTCGACCCGTGAAAACCGTCCATGGCCCTCCGCAAAGCCGGCTAATCGTCCACGGTTGCTTCGTTCTCGCTCCTCGTTTAGAGCTCCGCCGACCATTCAATACCCATAGGCTCGTGCAGCGGTTTAGTCCAATCCATTTTTAGCTCACCGTCGCGGCGATCGACATCCGAACGTACCCGAAGTGTTTCGCACCGCGCCGCTGGGCTAAAAATGCTCTGCACTTAAAAATGCTCTGCACTATGCCGCATGCGGCATAGCCGCCACAGCTTCGCCACGCATCTGGTTGAGAACGGCGCTGACTTGCCCACGGTGCAAGCTCTACTCGGACACGCCGATCTTCGGGCCACCTCCATCTACCTGCATCTGTCACAGCGGCATCTGAAGGCTGCGGGCACTCCGCTCGACAAGATCGAGATGTCCTCACTGGACAAAGTGAAACGGTCGCGCAGGCTTCACCAAAATAGGCCCCAGGCGGATCAAAAATGAACCGGCCACCCTGGGAGGTGGCCGATATCATTCGTGCGGTAGGCAAGAGCTTCATCGACAACAACCGATCCTGGTTGAACAGACTGCACCTAAAAGTGTTGTCCGCCATCGAGCGCTGTCGTACAGCAGCGCTCGGTGGTCACCGCGACCAGTGTATTCGTTGCGGCTATCAGACCACCTCGTATTCGTATAACTCATGCCGGAACCGCCATTGCGGAAAGTGTCAGACCAATGCTCGCGACAAGTGGCTCGCCGCTCGCAGCCGGGAACTGCTGCCGGTAGCTTATGTCCATGTGGTCTTCACACTTCCCCATCAACTTGCGCCGCTGATCTTTCACAACAAGCGAATCCTTTACGATCTGCTTTTCAAGGCCAGTGCGGCGACGCTATTGGAGATCGCTGCCGATCCCAAGCATCTCGGTGCGGAGATCGGTTTCTTGAGTGTGCTGCATACCTGGGGTCAAACTCTGCAGCTGAACCCTCACTCATGATGCCTGGCATTATCATCTCCTTCAGTTTCATTGAACAAAGTAGGCTGACCTTCTGCGCAGTCCCCCTGGAAAATCAGCTTACCGGTCCGTAGGAGCCGCTCGATGATACTGCGAACTGGCTCTCTATCCAGATCGGCACGACGAATTTCCCACGGAGCACGCGGAGCGGCTTGCTCGCGCTTCAGCAGCCCCGCTTCTACCAATCGCTCAATCGTATGGTGACTCACGCCACAGAGCCGAGCGGCTTCGCTCAAGCTGATTCTCTCCGGGTCGGGCGCCGCTCGTTTTTGACCTGGAATCGAATGATTGCGGCGCGCTGTGGCGACACGGATCTGGTTCCACCGCTTCGCCTTTCCAGTAGAATAGCCCAGTCGATTTAATACAGAGGCAATCTGGTCGTCACCACTTCGAACGGCCATCCGACGGATGATGTCTAATGCCTCCATAGATGTTGCCGTCTCGGTTGCTGGGCGCGGCCGCTCGATCTCGATCTGGGTGTGAGTGCCACCTTTCCAATGAATGGTGAATTGCAAGAGTTTTTTCTCCGCATCGCTGCGCACGATGATCTCTTCCATCACCGTTCGAAAGATCATCTTCTTCAGTTCCGATGGACAGCGATCACTCTGCCAGAGTTCCTCGAAGCGCTCGCCCATAGAACGAATCTGCGCCTCCTCCTCGGAGGACAACGAATAGCGGTTCCCGTTAAGGCTGGAAAGCCGATGTTTGGTTATCTCGACCTCCTCCAGTTTTTCGTTCCAGCGGCGCTCCAACTCCTCGGCGACAAGACGATTCCTGGCATCCACGGCATCGTATTGCTCGAACGCCTTTCTCGCCTCATATTCCAGCTGTTTGAGCTTGCTGGACAATGCAATGCGTTGTGCGACATCACCAGCGCTCAGTTCTTCAATCGCCTGCAGGCTGGCTTCCACACCGAGAGGTGAAATGGCCTTTAGTAGTTCCTGGCCCAGCCGGCGATCCACCGAAGCACCGCCGAAGCCGATGCAGTACTGCCCGCCATCGTCAAAGTCGCCCTTACACAAATAGCGCGCATGGGTCCCACGGCCACCCCAATAACGCACATGCAGCTTGCGGCCACAATGTCCACACCGAAGGAGCCCGGCGAGCAAACCCTGCCCGGCACGAATCGCCGCCATCGATTCGTCGCCTTGCCAGTTCACTGAGTTCCGTCGAATCATTCGTTGGTTTTCTTCAAAGGTAGCCCAGTCAATATAGCCGACATGATGATCGCGGATAAAGACTCGGCATTCTTCGGCCCGGCGCATCGCGCCCTGACGCTTCTCCAGCCTGCCATCGACCAACAGCGTTTTGACCGGCCGACGCCCCCACACATAAGCACCGGCGTAGAACGGATTGCATAATATATCGCGAATCAAACTCTGCGACGGAATCTTCCAGACGAGCCGCGTCCCTTGAATGGGGTTGGCGGGCAGTTCTATGTCATGATCCCGAAACCACTGGAAAGTCTGACGTACACTCCACCGCTCCCGGAATTTGATGAACACAAGCTGCAGGGCTTCATGGACGCGTCGATCGTGATGAAGTGCAACCTTGCCCATGGCATCGAGAACATAACCGACCGGAAGCCGTTTGAATAACTCGCCGCGGCGCGCCTTAGACTCTTGGCCTGCCTGCATTCGTTGACGCAGGACCTTCAGCTCGACAACGCTGAGAGTGCCCTTGATGCCCAGCACGAGTTGATCGTCGAGAGAATTTAAATCATAAATGTGCTGCTCATCGGCAATGAGTGTTTCAAAAATCTGGCAGACCTCGAGCAGCCGGCACCAATCTTTGTCCGTGCGAGATAGCCTTGAGACTTCCCAGCTGCCGACGATTCCGACCTCTCCTAATGCCACCGAACTGAGGACGCGTTCGAATCCTTAGCGACGGGCCGAAGCGATGCCGGCACTCGATCCGAGATCGGTACTGATTATCTCCACCGCTTTCCAGCCGAGGTTGCGCATCCGTTCGGCCACGTCATACTGAAGACGCTGACTCTCCTTGTTCTGCCGCACTTGTTTCTCGCTGGATTGGCGCAAGTAGACGATCGCTTTGCGCGCCAGGTGCTCCGGCGTGATTTTGGGATTGCACAAGACCTGATTTATCATCTTTCCCTCCTTGAGCTTCAAAGACTGTCACCAGAATGCGGGCCATGAGATCGATCAGTTCGGTTCGCACCCTTTCGTCCATGGGGATCGCGTTTTCTTTTCTGATCGCCAGGTCCAGAAGTTGTAGTTGCACTGCGCTGACCTCCCTTGCGTCCGTCAACAACTGTTTCGAGGAGGTTATCGCGGATCTGGTCCGGGGCGTGCAATCGCGCAGAAAGCAACGACGCCAGGCTCAGAAGGGATTCGCTACTCAAGCACGGCGACTCCATGATCGTCACGGCGGCACACTCAGGGGAAAGCATCCATACCGGGATCTTCAATCGCTTACCAGCTGGATCTACGACAACAACCGCACCGTCGCCCCGCTTGGGGTGCCGAACAACCTGGAGAACAGCGTTGCTGAGAGGATGGAACGGATAGAAGACCTGTACGCGCGTGTCTTCCGCGCTTAGGGTATTGTGGGCGCGGATGGGCGCATCCCCACGTGCACTGTGTTATTCCAGCCGGCGGTCTTTCCCCAGACCACTCGCGCTGGATTCATCCCAAACACCATTTCTTCCTTCCGGTAAGGGTACTCAGCCGCGTCTTTCGCGGCAAGTTCGTTGCTGGTTTGAAGCGCCTCTTCCGCCAGAAGAAACTCGGCTTCCATGGCAATTTGCGACCCCTTGCCGAGCCCAAACTCTTTGGTAGCTTTCTACGGCTGCTGTTCCGGAACGATTGGGTCGTCTACGCCAAGCGGCCGTTTGGCGGGCCGGAACATGTTCTCCAGTATCTGGCACGCTACACGCATCGCGTGGCCATCTCGAACCACCGACTGGTGTCATTCGCCGAGGGAAAGGTCACATTCCGATGGAAAGATTATGCCCATGGCAACAAGAAGCGCATGATGACCATCTCGGCCGATGAGTTCCTGCGTCGATTACCGCTGCATGTGTTGCCGCGTGGCTTTGTGCGCATCCGCCATTTCGGCTTCCTGTCCGCACGGCGACGGCGAGAGTCTATAGCCGTCTGCCACCAGTTACTCGCGGAGGTACCTAGGCCGTGCCCAACGCAGACGGTAACGCCACCGTCCCTCACCACTTGGCTGTGCCCATGTTGTGGCGGCACCATGATCATTATCGAGAAGCTTACCGCTCAGCAGATCCGCTTGCGATCTGCGGAATGGACAACCCTAATTGACAGCTCGTAATCTCGAATCGCCGCGGTCTAAACTTCAAAGCGCTACACCGCTCACGTCAGACGTGTGTCTGGACTCACCTCGCTCGGTCCTATTGCCAGTGCCAACACCCCCTGACAACCTCCTTATCCAGCCTCGCCATCGCCCGTCAGCTTCTCAACAGGCCAACCGATCCTCCCGGAGTGCGCGCTTCAACCCGTATCCGAGTACCAAAACGCCATTCAATACCCATAGCAGCCGCATCCGCCGTAAACGCCAGCGGCTTACTTGAAACGGTCTTATCGAAAGTCCGCCGGGCCCGAACACCCATCTGCACCCCAGCCATTCTCGCCCCCGGACTTCCGATAAGATCTATCGTTTTTGAGACGGGCGTGAAAGGAGGAGAGCGTACTCTCGATAGCAACTTTGGAATAACAACTCTGGAGCCCGTGTAGATTCGTCACGGCCACCAGGGTCACCGAGAAGGGAGCATTTCACTTACGAAAGGTGGCGATTTGCAAGAAGATCTCTTTTTGTGCGGGTGTCGGGGCAGCCTTGCCGGAGGAACGCGACTTGCGCGCGATCTCGATTTCTTTGTGCAGAACTGGGCGATAGCCAACTGGTTGCTGGACTTCACCCGTTCAGAGCTGGAAGCGATATTTGCGAAGACGCCGACGACGCTCCGCAGTTCGTCGAGCGCGGCAGTGCGCGCCGCTTTATCGAGGCGCTGCAGGTCGCGTTTCACTTCCACATCGAGGCCGGTTCCACTGGCGGAGAAGTTTCCGGGAAAAGCTTCTACGGCCTGAGAGGTCGCCCGGACATCTTCACGCTACCGTCAATGCGGGCAAGGCTCTCAGGAGTTCGCTACGCTTCATCATGCTTCTGTATTCTTCGACTCAAGCGTCCACTATTGGCTGGGTCGCGAAAGAAGAGGGCGTCATCCCCATTAGGGATCACGGATAAGAGGCATCATTGAAGAGAAGCTATGATCTCGTTCGACTCGGTGCACCAAGCCGTTCATTACCCCCCAGATCGTCGTTTTCGGGTCTGGGTCAAACCCTCTTTCATGGCTGTTGCCTCCTGTCTGGTGTTACTGCCGTTGCTACTGGCTTGGGGGCAGGCGGCTTTCTTCGGATTGCCGTACATTCCGCCCATACCTGAATTTGACGCATCGTCGCCAGTCGGACCACACGGCTTTCCGCTGTGGTTACGCTACGGTCATTTCTTTAACTTTGTCTTCTTGATGATGCTGATCCGCAGTGGTCTTTCGATTCTTTTCGATCACCCGCGCCTGTATTTCAATAACGGTTGCACGCCAGGAACCGAGTGGATTCGATTCACGCCCTTAACGGTCCCAACAGATCGTGTGTGGACGGCAAAGGATGATGCACGTTACATCTCACCCCTGTTCGCATCGCCGGGCTATCGTCATACCGTAGGAGTGGCTCGCTCCTGGCACTTCATCAACGTCTACGGATTTATCATCACTGGCCTCATTTTTATCACGTTGCTTTTTGCAACCGAACAATGGAGAAGGCTTGTTCCCACTTCTTCAGTGGTGCTGACCCAGGCGTGGAGCACGTTCGTCGATTATGCGAATTTCCACTTTCCCCCAGAGCCCAACGGGTTCTATGGATACAACGCACTTCAGCAACTTGTCTATTTCGGTATGGTTTTTGTTTTCGGGCCGCTGTCCATCCTGACCGGGATCTCGATGTCCCCAGCTCTTGTAAATCGTTTTGCGTGGTTCCCCCGAATGTTTGGCGGAAGACAGTCGTCCCGGTCGCTTCACTTTCTCCTGATGACAGGTTACTTGGCGTTCATAGTTGCTCATGTCACGCTCGTGGCCCTGACTGGCTTTGCGCGAAATATGAACCACATTGTCCTCGGGACCGACGATCAGAGTCATCTCGGAATGATCCTGGGCTTTGCTGGCATTGCACTGGTTGTGATTTCCTGGATAGCGGCACATTATATTTCGTGGAGCTTCCCCCGCGCGCTGCAACATATCCAAAAAGCGTTATCACAGCCTTTACGCCTAGCCACGCTAAACCGGCTCGCCCCGAGCGAACGATACACAAACGACCAGCTCTCGCCTTACTTTTGGCCGAACGGCAAAATGCCGGAACGCGAAGATTGGAAAAAGCTAGCCGCCACGGACTTCCGCGACTACAAGCTGAAGGTCGGAGGTCTGGTGGAAAGACCTGTAAAGCTTTCACTATCGGAACTGGAAGCTCTCGGAAAAGCCAAGTTCATTACGATGCACCATTGCATCCAGGGTTGGTCGGGTATAGCGCAGTGGGCCGGAGTTCCCATGCAAGACCTTATCGACCTGGTCAAACCGAAACCGGCAGCAAAAGTAGTTGCCTTTTTTTCTTTTGGTGGATCTCTTTATGGGGATGAATACTACGAAACCCAGAGCCTGGAGAATCTGCTAAAACCGCAATGTTTGCTTGCTTCGGAAATGAACGGAGCGCCCCTGCCAGCCGTATATGGCGCTCCGTTGCGGCTGAGGGTGGAAAACCAGCTGGGCTACAAAATGATCAAGTGGATCGAACGAATCGAATTTATCGAATCTGAGAAACAAGTCGGCAAAGGGGAGGGCGGTACGAACGAAGACGATGAATACTTTGATCTGCTGCCGAACATCTGATGCGGGCGCTCGTTAGGCCCATTCAATGACCTCCTTAATTCCATCAGATGGATGCTGATCCATTAGGACGGCAAATTGATCTGGTGAATACCGATTCGTGATCAAGCCTGCGATTTGCGTGCCCCATCGCAAATCCGCCTGGACCATATCATCCACGCCCATTTGAAAGTGGCCGCGCGCGGCATTTACGCTGCCCAGCATGACTTGATTGTCCAACACTAACTGCCTTATCAATTCGGCACCGGGAATTTGGAGCGGCCGATCGCCGGCCGGGATACCGGTGATAACATACATCCCGTTCTGAGCGAGAGCATCCAGAAGATTGAACTCTAGCTGCGCAATCCCGCTCGCGTCCAAGATAAAGTCCATGCCACCGATCTTCTTCTCCACCTGGTCCGCTGGCACTTCGCGGCCATCTACATATCGCCCGCCGATACCGTCCAGCCATTTCGGGCGGGAGGTGTTCGAATCCACCACGTCCAGCCCGTAAACTTCACCGCCTCGCAAGCGCAAGACCATGGCCGCCAGCAGGCCCACTGGTCCTAATCCGGCAATCAGGCAGCGGCGCCCATGAAACCAGTCGGGAATCGTGGCGGCGTCTGGACAGCGCACAGTCTGCACGCGTAAAGCGTCATCAATAGCCTTTTCGACGACGGAAAGCGGTTCCAACAAGACCCCCACGGGCTCCAGTTCGGCTGGCACCCGCACGATGTATTGTTCTTGATCTACCACGTATTCCGTTTGGTATCCGTCCAGTCCATGGATGCCTCTCTCGCGGTACTTGCCGGTCTGACACATGTCGGCGCGGTTCATGAGACAACAGGTGCACTCACCGCATCCCCGCCGTACGGTGAACACTGCGTAGTCCCCGAGCTTCACGCGAGTAACGGACGAGCCCGCGCTCAACACCTGGCCAAACATTTCGTGCCCGATGACAAGATCCTTTTGGCCATCCTGGGCCTCAGCACGGTCTCCGGAAACCTCTTTGCGGTCGGTGCCACAGATGCCCACTCGTATGACCCGGACTTTAACTTCGTCTTGTCTGGTGATCGAAAGCTCAGGCCGTTCCACCAGATGCGAACCGGCTGTACCCGGAACGATAGCGATGGCTTTCAAGAGTTCTCCTTCCTTTCTGCTCGCGATCCCATTCTTTCCAGTAAATGGTCGCCAACTCGCAGCGCGTTCGCCATAATGGTCAGACTGGGGTTCACGGCGGCAATTGACACGAAGAAACTTGCATCGACGACGTAAAGGTTGTCCAAATCGTGCGCCTTGCAGTTCACATCCAGGGCCGATGTCTTCGGATCGCGACCGAACCGAACGGTCCCGGCCTGGTGCGCGGTGCCTCCGATCGGAATGTCCTTGCCCAGGTAAAGCGAACGGTGCATCAACTGATCATGACATCCGATATAGGTGAGCATAGACTTGAGTTTTGCGGTTAGCCGCTTGTGTCCTTCCACGTTGGTCTCCTGGATGTTCAGCATGATTCGGCCATCCAGGCTGCTAGTCACGCGGTTGTTGGGATGGGGCAAATCTTCCGACTGCAGCCAGAAATCGATGGAGTGTTCAGCCAAAAAGTCGAGCGCAAATTCCGGCTTCCAAGCCGCCCAGCCGGGCGCTTCTCCCTTGAGCATTTCTCCATCCGACTTGCCAAGCATCTGGATCTCACCCAGAGGGTATTCCCAATCTTCGGAGCGAAAATAGAAGTCGTTCAATCCGAGAGTCTTCTGAAATACGGGGGGATTGGGATCCTTGGAAATGGCCATGAAGGCGGAGCAGTTGTGACGCATGTAGTGCCGCCCGACCACATCGGAGCTGTTTGCCAAGCCGCCGGGGTGTTTGTCGTTTGCCGAGCGCAAAAGTAGGGCAGCGGAGTTGCCGGCCCCGCAGGAAACCACGACGATATCTGCGGAGTACTCCTCTGCGGCGCCCTGGCGCGTGACGATGACTTTCGTCACCACGCATCCAGATGGGCCCGTTTCCAATCGCTGCACATAGGCGCCCGTCAGAAGTTCGACGTTGGAATGCTGAAGTGCGGGATCCACGCAGATCACCTGAGCGTCTGCTTTGGCGTTTACCAGACATGGAAATCCATCAAACGCGGCACATCGGACACAAGCACTGGTGTGCAGAGTTTTTCCGTCCATTTCGTCGAGCAGGATGCCGAGCGGCAAAGGAAACGGGTGATGGCCAAGCTTCCGGAAATCGTCGGACAATTCTTGAATGCGTGGTTCGTGGCTCACCGGCGGATAGCGATAGGGCGCGCTGGCTTCGCCTTCCGTCGGATCGATCCCTCGCTGCCCGTGGACATGATACAGGTGCTCGGCCTTTGTGTAGTAGGGCTCAAAGTCTTCGTAGCTTAATGGCCAGGCCGGCGAGATGCCGCCGTGGTGTCTAACCTCTCCGAAGTCCTGGGGACGGAACCGCAGTAAGGCCGCGCCATACACCTTCGTATTGCCGCCGACGTAATATTGAATACCGGGATAAAACGCCTTTCCATCCTTGTCATACCAGGTCTCTTTAGCCCTGTACGTTGATTCCACAAAGACGGCCCGGGCATCCCAGTTGTCTTTCTCACGAGGCAGGTAGCCGCCTCGTTCGAGCAGCAGAATTCGTTTCCCCGCTGGGGCCAGATGATAGGCGAGTGTGCCTCCTCCTGCACCCGTTCCGATGATGAGGACATCGTAATGATTGTCAGCAGCCATATCTACTATCCGAATACCGGCGCTAATGATATTGAAACTAGACCCAGAACGAAAAGCATGAACATCAGCGCAAGCAAGTGCTTTACCTGACTGTTGGCGCCGCGAAACTCCTTCCAGATGAAAACACCCCAGACGGCGGAAATCATCGTATTGCCCTCACCGAGCGAAAACGAGGTTGCCGGTCCCCCCATGGGTGTGTAGGCCGCAACAAAACTGCAGATGGTCCCCATTCCCCAGATGAGACCACCCAAAACTCCCCAGGCGTGCGCCGCGGGACCGCCCTGGAAATAATCCCTGATCGAGAGCCGCGACCCGCTCACCGGGCGCCGCATGAGCGCGTAATTTAGAGGAAAGTATGTGAAAGCGCCAAGAGCAAATACAAAGTACACGGTGTACGGCCCGAGATGGTTCACTCCGGTCAAAGCTTTTGCGACGAAAGGATAGAAGAGACCAATTACCACACCACACAGTAGACTCAAGACAATCCCTTTCGTTCCAGCCTTTGTGCCTTTCGACAGTCGGCGATACGCCATTGCATTGGCTGCGATCGCAGCCGAGACCAGCGCGATCCCGCCAAAGAGGAACAACGGATTGCCCGTCGGCAAGACGACGTAATTGAGAAATCGCACCGATAACCAGAGCTAGGCCGGCGCCCAGGGGAAAAGCAACCGCCATGCCTGCGACCGAAATGGCGGCTACCAAAAGCAAGTTCCCGAGATTGAAAACCATTCCGCCAGCGAACGCTTCCACCAGGGAGCGAGCGCTTGCGCTGCCGAGATTGTGGAAGAAACTGACCGGTGCCGCCGGATTCGTCCGCCCCAGGGTGAGACCGAACAGAAGGGCGCACGCCAGAATCCCCCTCATGTAGTCCCAGTAGAACAGCTCGAATCGCCACTCTTTGTCGATCTTCTGCGTGTTGGCCCAACTGCCCCAGCACAGCATGCTGACCAACATCATCAAGAGCGCAACCGAGTACGTGTGGGGAGCGTACATTGGTCAGACGACTGACACCATGTAATCCCGTCCTTCCCAACGGTCGCTCGCCGGCCAGAAGAAAGTGAAACGGATGGGTGCCCGCTGCGCCGCGAGGATCGGAATGTCCACAAATTCCACTCCCAGAGTGGTGCTCGAAGAGGGAGTGTCCTTCGCTGTCTGCCATTCGTCGCCCGACCAGTGCAGCCGGAAAGAAGCCAGCGCTTGAATGCGAAGCACATAGCCGCGTTTGACGCTCCGCACCTGCCGGGAAAACTTCCAGACTTCGAATAATTGATGATTCGCGCGGTCACCGAGATACCGTTTGGTAACTTCGACAATCAGATCCGACACCTTCCCATCGCGCACGGAACGAAGAAGTTTGATGTACTCTGCGTGAGCCCACATCAGCGGCATTGCCGAGCCCGTTGGCCGTCCGCAGTACATGAAGGCGTGGGGCTGATCAGGACCATCCCACGCCTGCTCGGGCAAAAGGCCGGTAGCTGAGGCAAATTTTTCCATAGCCCGAATGAATGGCGTCGTGTCGTGTCCGGCAGCCAACTCGTAGTGACCTCGTTCGCCTGTGAGCAGGGGCCAAAGACGCCCGCGTCCCCAACCAACAAAGGGACCGCCGTCGTCCCGCTGTCCATACCCATCGTAGTTGTAGCGGTGCCAGCACGGACCGAATGGAGTCTCCACCTTCAACACGGCGTCCACGACCTTGAGGGAATCGACAATGATCGGATCGTCCGCCCTGCGGATTCCATGACGTACCAGTTCAAGGAAACCTGCATCCACGATTTCTTTGGCTGGAAAAACGTTCTGCCCGCCGGGCGGGCGGTTCGCAATGGTAATGTTGCCCTGATTCGGATCTTCGTGAGGGTTTGGATTGTCTGGCCGCTCAGGAAGAATCCGCATGTAGTGCCGCGTGATGCCCGGGACCAAGGTCCCTTTGGTCGTGACAGTCCAGCTCTCGACATGACATTCCAGGAAATCGGCGTATTCCTCCAAGTATTTTGCAGTCGCCTCATCGCCTTTTTCGCGGGCAAAACACGCGGCGCAGATCAGAGCAGCGATGTTGGATGCCAATGTGGAGGGGGAATAGCCGCTGACCTCCTCCCAGCGTTCCTGCGGAGTAACAGGACCATAGCGGACCAGATAAGCAGCCGCCCGCAAGATCAGGGGGTACGGGTCGAAGTCTTGCAGGGCCTTCTCTCGTTTGAGCCGCCAGGCGAGCAGAATGGGAAATGCGACTTCATCCAGTTGAACTCCCCGCCAGTAGGGCTCGCCGTCTATCCAGAAATTTTGGGCGAAACCTCCGTTCTTCTGCTGCGAGACAGTGAGATAGATCAGTGCTCTTATGGGTGTTTCACGATCTCCGGCGGCCAGCATCGCATTCGCGCTGTTGACCATGTCCCGCGTCCATACGAGGTGGTAACCGCCCTGGTCCGCGTCACCCACCGCTTCTCCCCAAGGAATTGAGAGCGAGGCGATAAAGGCACCAGGGTACGACTTATCTTCGTGAGCGCGGAGCAAATTGAAGCTCGAACGGTATAGATTACCTCCATCGTCCGAGATCTTGTCCAGCGGGAGGATGCCTGCGCTCGATCGCTCCCATTGTTCCTCGTACCTCTTGTAATGCTCCGCAAAAGGAGTACTCAGCGATTGAAAAAGTGTTGAAACGGCATGGTGCTGGCTATTGCCGAATGCCAGTCCCAGGGTAAATTCACGGGCGGCGGTTAGGTCCAATTCTCCCGTGAGCGCGATGTTACCGTCGGGGGCGTGATCGAACTCCCAGTCCATTTGAAAATTGCCGGCCAGGTCGGTCCAGCCGTCGCTCCTCCCAACGTAACCACACGAAACACGGGAAAAAGGAACCGTGGCTGCCAGTGCGAGCCAAGTTCCCTTTCGTTCGGCAATCAAGACCGTTCGGCCCGACACACGCGCTACATAGCCGCTGTTGCCCCAGCCTCCAACCTCAAGATGAGGTGCGCACAGGGCGTACAGCCGCAACCTCGAGATGAACGATTCGTCACCGGTTAGCTTGGTGTGCTGAAGAACGCAGGCCAGGTGCGGGTCAGCGATGATCTCTTTGACAATGGCATAATGACCCGCCGGATCCGAATTCCTACAGCGGTATCCCAAGCCGTGGTCCGACAGATGTTCCAGTTTGGACTCGAGATTACGCTTTTCTTCGTGGAAAAAGCTCTTGCCGTCGGTGATGAGATACTGAAGGTCCCGGAGTTGTGGCCGGTCCACCGTCGGATAATAAACTTCGGTGATGATGCCGTTCCAAAAAGTAAACCAGATCCGGCTGGAAGCTGCATAAGCAGTTCCCACCCCATCCTTTCCTCCATGCGTCCATCTGGGCTCGATGCCCGGCCATCCAAACGCCTCCATCCGGTTGGGTTTGTTAATCACGTTCATTTTCCAGATTCGAGTAACTTGGATCTTCCTGTGGAAATCTGGCGGCTACCTTCGATGATCGCAAATCGTCCTGGTCATTATCGACGGACGACTCCAGGCGGATTCAGCGCTTGTCGAAGAAACCCCATAACTACAATCAACTCGCTCGGTCCGAACTTAGCGCGCGCGTAGTCCTCAGATCGCGTGTGCTAAATCTGTGCGGCTGATGCCTTAGCTCGTCGTCTTGGGGTCAACCAAGTCCGCTTGCGCCTCAATGTATGAACGCGGCGACGATCCGGTGATCGTACTGGATGTCCACAAGGCCACCAGCTTTCGCGAGGTGGGTGTACCGCCCACTTCCTTTACGTCGCACAAGGACAGTCTCTCCGATTCGGACGTTTTATCCATTTTGCGACGTTCACTGTGCTCCGTGCGATTTGAGCACCCGGAGACCACGCTCAACTCAGCTGGCAAAAGCAGCTCAGGCCGCTTACTCGAACAAAGGCGTCGGCGTGACGTTTAGCCGCTCTGTCAAATCCGTTCGAAACATTTTTGCACCGGTACTGTTCCTGCCGTTTCTTGAGACAGCTAGTGGACTACACCGTGCAGTTGAGACAGCGAAATTCGGGGCAGGTGCAATTCGGCGCAAAAGTCTTAGCTCTGATCTTACGCCGTAGCATTCCGGGTTGGTGACGCGGAGGTGTGCAATGATGGCCACCAACCCGCCTAGGAATTAGCCGACCGAGCGTTTCCAACATCCAGGCGTGTGATCCATCGGTGGTAGCGCCGGAAGATTACACAACTCTGACAATCGCACGGATGTCTGCGCCCGTCCAAATAAGTGGACAACGGCGAGAATCCGTGCCGGAGTCTTAAGGGAGGCAGCCCCAATGGATACAAACGCTGGATCATTCATTAAACGAGATCGAATCAACTGGATATCGGTGACGGCGTTCACTGTGTTTCACGTCGGGGCGTTCGTGGCACTTTTCTTCTTCAGCTGGCCAGCTTTCTTTACCGCCTTGACGCTTTACTGGATTTCTTTGAGCTTGGGCATAGGAATGGGGTATCACCGTTTGCTGACACATCGTTCCTATAAAACGCCGAAATGGCTTGAGTATTTCTTAGCTACCTGCGGGACGCTGGCGCTGGAAGGCGGGCCCATGTTTTGGGTTGCGACGCACCGCATCCATCACCAGTTCTCGGATAAGGATGGCGATCCTCATACACCGCGCGATGGCAAGTGGTGGAGCCATATCGTCTGGATGCTGGTCGGGGACGCGACACACTGCAATATCGACAAGTGCTCCCATTACGCTCCGGATATTTGCAAGGATCCGTTCCTAGTTTGGCTTTCTAAGTATCACTATGTACCGTTGGTTATCCTCGGTGTCCTGCTGCTGGCTCTTGGCGGCCTGCCGCTTCTTCTGTGGGGAGTTTTCTTCCGGGTGACGATGGGGCTGCATGCTACGTGGATGGTCAATTCTTTGACGCACTTCTGGGGAAGCCGCAGATTTGCCACTCGGGACGGCTCACGGAACAACTGGTTCGTTGCCCTGTTGAGTTTCGGAGAGGGCTGGCACAATAATCATCACGCCTATCCGACGTCGGCCCGACATGGACTCGCGTGGTATGAGATCGACATGAGCTGGTGGGAGATTCGGTTTTTGCAGACAATTGGTTTGGCCACGTCTGTGAGCCGCGCCAGCCTAAAGTTCAAGTTGCACTCGCCAGCATGCGAGAGTCCTCCAAAAACGTTTTTTCATGCGGGGTGTAGGATCGCTGGGGAGTCCTCGGCCGGCTCGCCGCTACCAATCCAACCATCGCCGCTGCGCGGCATTTAATCCAAGTTCCGACAGAAGCTGGAAACGGCGGTCGATCTACCGCGGAATACCGTCAGAGTGGTTTTCTTTGAATCCTGGCGCAAGAGGTGAGTTTTGTCAGGAGCTAGGCGCGCTTGAAGCAGCGATCGGCGGCGTTAGATCACGACCTGTAAGAGTGTAAATGCCCAAAAATCGGACTCTCGCGATGGCGTCCACAGAAGTGAATATCCACATGCCGCTGACCGCGGTGAATTGGACGGTGATGTTGATGTCCTTGATCCAGAAAGACGGACTCTTGAGCGGGACTCCAACAATCTGCCGGATTTCATAGGTCTTCGCATCCACCCAAACGTCGCCAAGGAGCAGACCCTTTTCCTTACGCTTTGGAATGATGTGCAGCACGTACTCTGGAACCGCTCCAAAGTTTTGCTCGCGCAAGAAGATGAAGTCATAATTGGATCGGCTGATGTCGCCCTTGTGGCTTGCCTTGGCAGAAGCCACCTCCTGTTCCAAAAGGGCGCTGACGAACTTCTTACCTCTCGGGTTACCTTGCTCGTGGGTGATTGTGAATGTTTTGATGTCAGGGGGAGTGAACTTGATCTGAGCGGTTACTTCGGAGGAAGGCATTGGATCGTCGCCCCGGAATACCTTATACTGCCGCGTCACTTCGTAGGGCCGAGAGTGGGCAGGGTTCTGCTCCTCGGTTCGCTCCATGGAATCCAGAATCAAATTCAGATTCGGCGAGCTTGCCTTTAATTCCTTTGCGTTTAATGAATAAGAAAACACCCATGCAGTTGCCACCAGAGCTAGAGGTGCAAAGGGACAGCATCGCTTCGCTGTCGTCGAAGCGATTACGCGCCCTTGTTCGCAATCCCTCTCACTCCGGACCTTGGCGAAGATATTCAGTTTAATACCTAATAGTTTCAACAGGCCTCCGTCCTTGATATGGAATTTAGCTGTTAGATGCTAGTTGTTAGCAAGGTGTTTCTATTCTCGATGCCCGTTTGTCTGCCTGACGGTACACCAGCATGGACAGCCGGATTTGGGCGTCGTAGTTGACGCGATTGGCCCCCTCGCTGCCGTAAGCACCAGACCCCACACGGCCAGGCGAACGCCAACAAACGCTGACAGAACACGCCGTGCGGCGTCAGCGAAGTCAGGTTGCGCCGCGGACGGATTGTTCGCGAGGGATTGCACATCAGCCTCGCCGATACCAACTAGCCAACGATGCCGCGTAGCGAGCGGGCTGGGAACACTCGACAGTTGCGTTGATCACATCATGATTCTCACCGGCACGCTGCTTCGTAGTTAATGCTGACGATGTCTATACTCTCCTCTTTGAAGCTGGCAAGATGGGCGCCACGGAAACGAGTTGGGCGAGGCTAGCCCGTCGTAGAGCCGTGACCACGACGGCGAGCATTTAAAGTATGGCTAGATTGAGGCTTTGATGATCGGCTCGATCTACAGGCCTACCATGGTGAGCAAGTCGCCGAGCGCTTTATGCGCCGACACAGGGCACCGAGATCTGAATGCGAGTCTCGTAGCGCTACGGCGCTGCAACACTCCCGCTCACGTTTTCACGTCTTGACCGTGTCTTGGCTAAATCAACTTCACCCTTGATCCGATTTGGATGGGTACCATAATCTCGAATCGTAGCTAGCTGCGACACGTCTTTCCAAAGCGACGATTCTCTCTTGCCGGGACGAAGTTGAGCAGGGGATCAGCCTGTGCTGATTATCAAAAAGCAGCAGCTCTCTCATCAACGAGTTGGCAAACACGGTTCCCGCCATTTGGTAATCGTAAGTTGAAAGCCTGCATTTGACCCGTCGTGGGAGGGCCCAGGCCACGCGGTAGTCATTGGGATCTCGGAACATGCTGGAGGTTGTGCGTCATCCTCGAAATGTTTGCACCGTGCAAATGGAAGGCCAGCCAATGACTTGCAGGCTTGTTCTGCCGCGCAGTACTTTGGTCATCGGCTCCTCTATCGCGAAATCACTGCTGCGCCTTGTCATCCCGCGCGTGGGCAAAATTCGGAGCCGTTGTTGTAGAGCCTGAAGAGGTCAGGATTGGTTCAGCACATTCCTCCAAATCGCGTTCGAACACGATGACGGCACTTCCATTGCACGACGCCCGAATCATTCCCCCTGCGTCGGTTTGTGAACTTGTGCATATTAACACGGACCCTGCAGGAAGTTGCCTCAGCCGAAAGCGCTTCGCGTCTTGAGCGACAACTGTGATTGGAAAGCTGAGGCGGTAAGTTGTTCCAGGCATGTTAAGTAATATCCAAAGCCCGCAACCCCCCCCGAGAAAGTCGAAAAGACCTTGATTGCCAGCCCTCTTCCGGAACGCGCATTTCACTTTAACAGCAACGACCATTGCCGTACCAGTTAGGAAAAACGCTAGCGCTGACGAATTACTAGTAGCCCAGTAGACGGGACTGACGTATCCCAGTCCTCCCCTCTGTCTGTCCATGCAGGCCTAGCGAGCTGGCGGAAAAATAGCTCACTCCCATGCGGTTAGCGCTCGATGCGCGCTTAGCCAAAGTTCTGTGCATTCTTAGGTTCGCGTCGTGAGCGGATGACCGATATCTCGTGTCGACATGGCATTTCGCAGCGAAACGACAAACACGATCACGCCCACACACAGGCTATTGATGAATCGTCCATGGGTAACATTGTAGCCGTAGATCCACGGTGACAAGAATGTCCAAATACCAAGCAGAGTGTTAATCCAGCTAATCCATTGCGTGGTTATTGGATAGCCCAGCCGAAAAGCAGCCAGAATTGCAATAACTGCACCGAGGACCCAGTTGTTCAACGAGTTCTCTGATTGGTAAGAACCGTAAACCCATGGCGAAACAAACAACCAGATGCCTGCCAGTAAGGCGATGATGCTAGAGGCGGTAAAGGCGGTTGACTTTCCGTCTTTGAGGGCTGATGTTGGTGTCACTTCTTAATACCTCCATGTTTTTGACGTAATTTTGGGGTGGAGCGATGCAGAGTAACGGTCACTTCTAATTGACGTGGGAAAGTTCAGAAAAAGATCCGATTGCACATAACAGCATGGTTCCGCCTTTGACCTTTGCTGTCAGACATGCTTTAACACAGAGGAGCATTCTTGCACGCGTCTCGACAAGACCGAGTCTTGCACGCAACCGTCGCCTATATGATCATTGCCACATGAACCGGGGCTTCGCGGAATCGTGTTGTGTACGAAACGGCCAGCCATTCATCGTGACCGATAACGTCGCGACGACCGCATTGCGTACCACAAACACCAAGTCGGTCGGGGCGGGGGACCTTTTATTTGCCACCCTCTTGCGTTGGCTACACAAGCTGCGGGTCGTTCGCAGTAGACAGCGTTGAGGGCCGAAGGCACGAGCATAGGCGGCCCGCTGAGCACGGTCAGATCCTTGAGTAAATTGTGCGGCAGACAGCGCACGCCCACTTCGGCCGGAGTTCCATTTAAATCTGTCGGCTTGTAAAGTTCAACCTGACGTCATGAGCCGGGCTTGCCGAGGGCTTGTCAACAAAGGCGCGGCTTGGAGTTGATCAATCGAGCTTGATGGATTGAACCTTGACCATGTCGCCTTCACGGTCACCTGTCACGGTGGCGCGAAGATGATCTTTTTTCGCCGATGCTTTCAACTCATCGAGCGCCTTTTGGCTCCCCTCTTTGTCGAATTTCAGAAAAGTGCCGTCAGCAGTCAGGATGCCGTAGCCACTCGATTCAAAGGTTAAGGAGCAACTACGCGTGTGAGTATCCACGGTCCTGGGCTTGATTTTCGTTGAGCACTTGTGGTCTATCAATGCAACGTTAGTCCACGTTTGTACTGCTGCAGCTAACGGAAACGCCGCAGCTAGGGCGACGAAGGCGAAAGAAAGCTTGTTCATTCTCAATACTCCTTTCTTGATTTACGGACTAGTGCAGGCAGTGGTGACGGGGCTTCGCGCTGGCGGCCGGCCCGGTCTTGCCCGCAGGAAACCTGCAGCCAGGCAGGCCAGAGCAACTGCGCCGAGCGACAACCCAAGGTCACGCAGCGCGTTATCGTAGAAACCACCCGCGACCATCAGGTTGATGATGATCAACCAAAACCAGATCGCCACAATCCAACCTCCGATGCGAGGAGCAAAAGCTACGATCAGTCCAGCGATGATTTCCGCTACCCACGCGATCATCATCAGCGTATGGGCGGGAAGAGGAAGAATGCGAGTAGCCAACGGGAGCCAAGTACATATCCCAGTTCGCGAGCTTGTCTAAAAACCGATCAACGCCGGCAATGATGGGTACGATGATGAATGCGACTTGCAGTACCTGGTAGGCCTGTCGAGCCCCATCGGTAATTGGTTCGGAGCTGGGCGGAGTCCTCATTGTTTCCTCCTCGCATATCAAGCTGCCATCCGCGCTCACGGAATCGCCCTCAAGTCTTCAGCCATGCGCCACGTCAGCCTCCGGTTCGATTGTGATCGCAGAGCGCTCAGAACACAATAAACAACGCATCACTCGGAGTGGAACAGACATAACGGGGCGACCAACTGTCTGAACGCAGCTTCCACTTTTCGTATCATCTCCAATGGCTGATCATGCGTGTGCGATAGTGAAATCTACGGGGGTGTTAGTACTCTCTCCTTACGATGTGGCGCCGGAATACAGAGGCAAGTGGAGTATGTTTGCGGCGGATGTATATAAGCTCCTTAAAGGAACGGCTGATGCGGCCTTCGTCGTAACGCTAGAGGGAGAGATTTGTTTTTGGAACGCGGCTTCCGAGCAGTTGTTCGGGTATAGAGCAGTGGATGTTCTGAACAGAACCTGCCACGAAGTTCTCAAGGGTAAGGGAGCGCTCGGAAGTTTTGTCTACACAGGCGAGTGTAGCGTGCAACGCTGTGCCGCACACGGTCAGTCGATTCCAACCTTCGATCTAGAAGTCATGACGGGCTTCGGCCAGCGGAAGTGGGTGAGTGTTTCGACGGTCGTGTTTGAAGACTCACGGCTCCACCGGCGCTTGATTGCGCATCTCGCTCACGACATCAGCGACCGCAAGGAATTGGAACAAGCCTTCTCAAGAATGATCGAGGCATCCCAGCAGGTCGTTTCCATAGGCGATCGCGGAGCCCGGCCTGCACCCGTCGAGTCGCTTTCCGAGCAGGAGGAGCGCATCTTGAAACTCTTTGCCAAGGCGAAGAATTCGGGACAAGTTGCAACGGAACTCGGAATCACGTTGCCAACTTTGAGGAACCATCTCCACGCCATCAATCAAAAGCTACGCACTCACAACCGGCTTGAAGCGGTTCTTCATGCCATGAGACGGGGGCTGATCTAGTTCCCAAGTTGCCCTCCGGCGGTTGCTAGTGACGGGCGTCCTCAACGCCGTTACGAACGAACTATTGTGGGGCCCACGATCTCGGCGCACACTTAAAGCGCGAGGTTCGAAGAGCGCCGCGAAGGACGATGCGATGAGTTGTGTTGAGAACCTGGCAGCTTTTGTTTGCCGCTCGGCCTACGAAGATCTCTCGAAGGCTGCGATCGAGCAACTGAAGATTCGCGTCCTCGATTCACTTGGTTGCGCTGTGGGCGCGCTCGATGGTGAACCGGTTCGGATCATTCGGCAATATTTGACGGAATTCGAATCGCAAGGCAAATGCACGCTGATTGGGGGCGGTACCGCTGCGCCAGATTCCGCCGCGCTTTACAATGGCGCACTCGTACGTTACCTCGATTTCAATGATGCCTATCTGGCGAAGGGTGAAACCTGTCACCCCAGCGACAATCTAGCTGCCGTTCTCGCGGCAGCCGAATATGCGGACCGGACGGGCCGGGATTTGATGGCCGCATTGGCGGTCGCCTATCAGGTGCAGTGCCGGCTGAGCGATGTCGCGCCTGTTCGTGATAAAGGGTTCGATCACACCACACACGGCTCTTACGCAGTCGCGGCGGGCGTTTCCAGGGCCCTAGGACTGGACGAAATCCAGACAGCCAATGCGATTGCCATCTCGGGCACGGCATTTAATGCGCTTCGCGTCACCAGGACTGGGCAGCTTTCTCATTGGAAAGGTCTGGCATTCCCGAACACGGCCGCCTGTTGCACGCGCGTTGTGTTCCTGGCGATGAACGGCATCACCGGACCACTGGAGGTTTTCGAGGGCGACAAGGGTTTCATGGATGCCATCTCGGGAGTGTTCGATATTGACTGGCTTCGAGAAGACCTCGAAAGAGTCAAATGGACCATTCTCAAACGGTTTAATGCCGAGATTCATTCGCAGGCAGCGATTCAAGGCGTACTGGATTTAAAACTCCGCCACCAGTTTAGTGTCGAAGAAATAACTCGGATCGAAATTGATACCTTCGACGTAGCCTTCAACATCATCGGCGGGGGAGAAGAGGGTGATAAGACCAATTCAGTTACCACCAAGGAGCAAGCCGACCACAGCCTGCCTTATGTCATTGCTGTCGCCATCTTGGACAGCGATGTCATGCCGGCGCAATACGAACCCGTCCGGATTCGGAGCCAGGACGTCCAGAGTCTGCTGCGGCGGGTTTCTGTAAGCGCGAATCCCGCGTACTCGCAGCGTTTCCCAGAGGAGATGCCATGCCGCATCCGAGTCGTTCTCCGCGACGGACGCACTCTGATCAAGGAGAGCCGCGATTACCCCGGATTTGTTAGCCAACCGATGTCGTGGGAAATGGCCTGTAAGAAATTCGACCTTCTGACGGAGCCCTACACGCATACTATACCCCTCTGGGCAAACGGCACCTTGAAGACATCCTCGAAACCATGGGCGACTATGTAGATTCGCTCAAGTTCGCCGGCGGGTCGTTCAGCCTGATGCCGCGTCCAGTTCTCGTCGAACTGGTGAAGGTGTGCCATGACCATAATGTTCTGGTTTCGACCGGTGGTTTCCTTGAGTATGTGCTGACGCAGGGTGACGCAGTCAGCAAGTACATCGAAGAGTGCAAACGAGTCGGCTTCGACATCATCGAGATCTCGTGCGGATTCATTTCGATTCCCGCCGCCGACTGGCTTAGACTCATTGAAATAGTGAAGAAAGCCGGCCTCAAGGCTAAGCCGGAGATCGGTATCCAGTTTGGGGCCGGCGGCGCGACACGCGCCGAGGATCTGGAAGCTGCCGGGACTCGCGATCCGGAATGGCCGATCCGGCTCGCCAAACGGTTCCTCGATGCCGGCGCGTACCTGATCATGATTGAGTCTGAGGGCATCACAGAAAACGTGAAAACGTGGCGCACGGACGTGGCGGCCAAGATTATCGGCGCGCTCGGCCTCGAAAAAGTGATGTTTGAAGCCGCCGATCCGGACGTATTCGTTTGGTATATCAAGAACTACGGTCCGGAAGTGAATCTTTTTGTGGATCACAGCCAAATAGTGCAACTCGAATGCCTCCGTTCGGGTATTTGGGGGACTGCCGATATTTGGGGGCGTGTTTTGACGTACAAAGGCACGGAGCAGACTTTAAAAGGAAGAAAACTCAGATGATCCAGTTGAAACGGGTATACGAAAAGCCTGAGCCACACGATGGCGCCCGGTTTCTCGTAGAGCGGCTCTGGCCGCGAGGTCTTCACAAGGCCGACGTCCAGATGGATGGCTGGCAGAAGGAGGCTGGTCCCAGCGACCAGTTACGGAAGTGGTTCTCTCACGATCCTGAAAAATGGACTGGGTTTCAGCGCAAGTATTTCGCAGAGCTGGACGCGCGGCCCGAGGCTTGGGACCCAATTTTGAAGGCTGCCGAACACGGCACATTGACGCTACTCTACAGCTCGCATGACACAGAACATAACAACGCGGTTGCCCTAAAACGGTACGTCGAGGCAAAGCTG
>Ga0210401_10001062_pt1 | contig 32737 bp, 34 predicted proteins | sample IncBWH32MmetaG_FD_150866 | JGI IMG/M metagenome (GOLD analysis project Ga0210401, IMG submission 150866) | Forest soil microbial communities from Barre Woods Harvard Forest LTER site, Petersham, Massachusetts, United States - Inc-BW-H-32-M | ecosystem: Environmental > Terrestrial > Soil >... | reverse complement strand
ACCTGCTCTCGCAGAAGTGAGTCCACAGCGCCCCCAGTGTATTGACCCCGAGGGTAGCCTCGTTTCCCGATAACTGACGTAAACTGGCGATAGCGCACCTTTGCGCTTCCTCTTCGCCGAAATGCGGATTTATCATCAACTACTTTGAATCGTGCGGAAAAAGGAAACTCGAAGCATCGTCGGCGATCTTTCGGGAGGAAACACGTGTAGGCCGCGCGGGCAAGGAAGCGCCGTCTTGGTGCCGAGGAGTGAGCAGCTACCGCTCAAACGCTCGAATATCGATTGCCTGGTAAGGACCGCTTGCACGGCTGTTCCAGGTGCGGTGTTCATGGCCTTGATCTCTTTGCCATGGCCGACGATAACCATCTTCCAGGCGCCATCCGAATAGGTTGCGGACGCGGTGCAGTCCGAATTCACCGTGTACGGTCCGGAATCCCTGACGGGGAAAACAGCACCGCCGAAACTCAAGTTAGCTGATCGGGAAGTAGTTCCATGCCCATCGAAGGAAAGGTACCGGCAGCCGCGAGTGGGACGAATTCGCCAATTTGCTGCGGTGTCCCGTTAAACGTGGGGTTGGCTAAACCACTGAGAGCGAAACCGTAGACGCCCTGGATGGTCGAAGCATTGCACCCTTCGTCATTGGCTTGCACGATGTTGCGCTGTCCGACGATGACCACAGCCAGTGCCGTGATCATCACAATGACTATGCCTATCAGAGACCTGTGTGTCGTTTTCATGGGGTGTCTCCCTTCCTTGGAACTACGAATTTATCCTGGCCGGTAAGAACGGCTGCGCCGAATGTTCCCCGGACTCTTCAGATAGGAAGGGACCGAACCTCAGTCGGACATCGGAGGAAGAGAAATCGTGCGATCAACTGTTCGGCGAGGTTAGAGCGGATTCTAGCGCCCTAAAGGTCGCTGTTCAACACTCTGATTGGGATGTCGCAGCAATATGAGAAGTTCCTCTCCGACTGCATGAATGGCCTTGCAGAAATGTAGAAGCCGATAACCAGTCAGGCAGTAAGAGAAAAGTGCGCTGTCAATCCAAGGTCTTTCAACAGACACACGATATCGCAATCTTGCGCTTTTCATTCGCCAAAAAAGCGGTTGAAAAGTGAAATCGCGATATTACGACAGTTGGCGGGGACGCGACTGCTACACCGGACGCCTTGGGCTGGGCGAGACCTGACGGATGGGATAGCCAAAACGATACGCGTCACTTTTGACTGTCTACCGCGCTTCGGGAAAACGCGAATCGTGGCCTGCTACACATTGCCAGCGTCCGTCACGATAAACAAAGATATCAGTAAACCGCGTCTTTCCAGAAGGCCGGCCATTCTCACTGTTCACACCGATGCCACGGACATAGGCCACATCGCCATATATGTGAGCATGCAAATCCGCTAGCTCGCTGTGGCCATGACTAGGCTTCGTAGCGCTGGCCAATATCGTGGACCGGTTGATGAGTGAACCGTCAAAGTCGGCCTCTTCGAATTCATCCGCTAGGATGCAGCCGAGCGCCGCCGGGCCATGCTGCTCCACAACTCGTACCCACGTGTGTTCGATTTGAACCAATGTGGCCTCGTCCTTCACCTGCCCAGTCGGGCAAGTTGCGCCATGTGCCAATGAGCACAACAGCAACAAGGAGAAAACAATTTTCATGGGACACTTCCTCCCCAGACGAGCAGGCACAACTCTGCCGGTCACTTTTGACGACAAAAACGGCCAAAAGTTAGCGGATTTGTGGCAGCAGCGGGCTCAAGAATAGGTCCTTGACCTTTGAGAACAAATAACGGGCAATGCGGAACTTGAGGGATTGAGGGACAACAGGGACCAGAGGTCCGCAAGTGGCTGTCGAGGATTTTGGCTCCGATTCGGGTCCAATGAGCTTTATCGAAGGATTCCTTCAAGGATCAAGAACGGGCTGTCGGTACCATTGAAATCCAATAAGTTATGGTCGTTTCTGCCCTGTCACGGCACCCCCGGGCAGTTTCGGACACAGGTGGGAACGGAAACAAACAGTCCGGCAAAAGCGGAGCAATATATGCGGGGGCGTAGTTCAGTTGGTTAGAACGCCCGCCTGTAAGGAGGCCGCGGGTTCGAGTCGCGTCGCTCCCGCCAACTTTCCATCTCGATTACTTCCTCGAGTGTGCGTTCTAGGTGTCGCTTAGACACATTGCAAGCTGTCAACGCGCATATCGACCCGAAACATGGTCAAGTTTGCCAGGGCGCAGCGGCGCAACAGTTAGAGCTGCTGCTTTTTCAATTCGCTAAGGCGAGGAAACATTCCCGCCTGATACTCAGTAAAGAGTCTGGCAATGTCTTGTTTCGAGTCTCCTATAAATGGACCATAAGACACGATTGGGTCTCCTTGGGGTTGTCCCGCGTATAAAATCAGCCGCGCTCCAGATTCGCCGGCGACCACACGCAAAACGCTCGTACCGTTGTCAGGCGGGCGATCGAGCCAACCGACCTGCCCAGTGTTCAGCACGGTGTCGCCGATTTGAACCGAACCATCAATGACAAATGCAAAGCCGTTGTATGAAGTAGGTATGTCCTGCTCGGCGGAGGCGTGTGGCTCCAAATTGATCTCGACCATAGTCACCGGCACATGGTTTCGCGTGCCTGAGTGAAACCCGCCGGAGGAACCGCTATAGACCTGGATCTCAGCGCCGAGTTCGTGGCGCACAGGAACCGCATTGACATTGATAGCTTGAAAACCCGGGGCAGTCCAGCGTTTGTTCTTGGGTAAGGTAAGCCATAGCTGAAGCAGGCGGACCTTTCCCTTGGTTCTGACGTCTTCGCTGTGAATAATTCCGCTGCCCGCGGTCATCCACTGCACTTCGCCAGCGTTGAGTGCGCCGCCTTCATCGCGGTCAAAGATCGCGCCGTCGAGAATGAGCGTGACGGTTTCAAAACCTGCATGCGGGTGAGGACCACCAACTGGCCGGTCACCGATGTCAAGATGATCGTCCATCAACAAGATGAAGGGATCGTTCATCTCGAAGTCCTCCGGAGACACGACAGGTGCAGCTAGATGTCCCGGACCGACGAATCCAGGCGCCGGTGGAGGAACGTTCACCACGCGACTAATACCGCGTTGTTGCGACATGTTTTCTCCTTCTGAAATCAATTCTCCCGTTCAATCTAATAACGGTTTGCTGAACGGGCGCTCTGCGCCATTCGAGTAGTGCCGTACCGTCGCCGATCACGCACTTCGCAGCAAGCAGACACCGTGCCTTTCATACTGCGACGCAGTTTATGCCTGCGTCGCCGCCTTCGCGCTGAAGATGCCCTTGAAACTTTCGCGGTACTGCAGGAAAACCAGAATCCACAAGACGCAAGCGACCAGAGCCGGCGCGATGGTGCCCGGTGACATCGTCAGGTGAAACGCCAGGATGTTGTAGAGCTCCGCAGCCAGCAGTGTCAGCGCAAGTGGCACGAATCGGCCGAAGAGCAGCAACAGCCCACCAAACACCTGCCCCGCGAAGAAGAACGCGGCAAAGTGCGATGCGACGATGGCGCCAAAAAACTGTAACGCCAGCGGATTTGTGGGCGGCGGTTGGTGGATAAAGTTGAGAAATCCGTTCAACCCGAAGACCGTAAACATAAGGCCCAGTAGATAGCGAGCAACAATGGAAGTAGTTTTCATAAGTGTCCTCTCTAGAAGGTCTGCGCGTGCGTCTGCACGGCTTGAAGGTGTGGTGCGAGAAATTTGTTCCGGTCCTTCCCCTGGTTCAGCGCGCTGGTCCCACCTGCGGTGAGGAAGGTCGCGTCTGTCACGCCAAGAAAACCAAATACGGACCGCAGATACGGCTCCACGAAATTGAACGAGGCCATCCGCGTCTGGGCGTCGTAGATCCCACCCGTTGCGATGATGAAGGTTGCCTTCTTGCCGGTGATCAGGCCCTTCGGCCCTTTCTCACTGTAGGAAAAGGTCCTGCCCACGCGGGCAATCTGGTCAATCCAGAGCTTGAGAACCGAAGGCACGCCAAAGTTATGCATTGGCACTCCGATGACGTACTCATCGGCCTGCTCCAATTCGGCGAGCAGCGAGTCGGAGAGTGAAAGCAATTCCTTCTGCTGTGGAGTGCGGGCCTGTTCCGGCGTGTAGACGGCACCGACCCATTCCGCATTGATTGGCGGCATGGCCGTTGCGTTGAGGTCGCGGTAAATGACCTTTCCATCCGGGTGCGCAGCCCTCCATTGAGTCACGAACGCAGCCGTCAGTTCACGCGAGACTGACCGGCCGTAAAGTGGGCTGGAATCGATATGGAGCAGCGTTGACATTGAGAATTCCTCCTGCACGACATATGATTAATAAGCGACATATGTCGATTCAAAAAAATAAACAAGAGTCGTTTTAGTTCTTAAAGGGATATGCTTTCATCAATATAGAAATGACCCAGCTTGTCCAACCCGAGACGGAAACGACGGATCCGCGCATCCTGCGCAGCCGCCGCATGCTCATGGACGCACTAGCCAGCTTATTGATGAAAAAGGAGTTCGAGGAGATTTCTATCCAGGAGATCACTGACGAGGCCACGTTGAACCGGGCCACCTTTTACCTGCACTATCCGGACAAGAATGCGTTGCTGCAGGCGATGACAGGCGTTCGCTTTCGCGCCCTGATAGAGCGCCGCGGCATCACCTTTACCAACTGCAACGGGGCATTGCGAGCCATTGCACTCGGTGTCTGCGACTATCTCGCTGAGACAACAGGCTGTCCGACGCAGTTGGCTCGGATACCGCTCGAAGGCTCCATCGTCCCTGTCGTCGAGGACATGTTCAAGGAAGGTCTTGCCCAACATGGGCTGGCACCCGGTGTCGATGCGGCACTACTCGCGACCACCGCGGCCTGGGCCGTTTTCGGAGCCGCCCGCCGCTGGTTTCAGACCCCCAACCGTATCCCCGCTGAGGAGATGGCCATCAGGATTGAAACCATGGTCAGTCCGGTCCTTTTTGGCGCCTCTCAATAGCTGAAGAGTGGCAACACTCTTTCGGTTCATGAACGGGCTTAACTCGAATTGCCCCTCGCTCGGTCCGCTTCTGTGTTCGGCGTTGTCGTTAGACAAAATACCGTGCGCCTCGGAAATCAACAACTTGCGAAATTTCCTCAGACTGGGATTCTGCTATGAATTTCGCTCATGTTCGACCTCCTGCGCCTTTGGTCTGGTTTCCTTTGTCGGTTCCTTCGCTCCCGCCAATCCTTGCTGATTGAAAATCTTGCTCTGCGTCAGCAGTTGGCTGTTTTCAAACGCCAACACTCTCGTCCGAGATTGACTCTGTCGGACAAGATCTTCTGGGTGCTCCTACGCCGCTTCTGGTCTTCTTGGAAGGCGGCGCTCATCGTGGTAACGCCCGAAACTGTGGTCCGTTGGCACCGCTCAGGGTTTCAGCTCTATTGGCGGTTCCTCTCACGCGTGCGGAAGCCGGTCGGCAGAAGGCCGGTGACCAGGGAGATCCGCGATCTGATCTTTAGAATGGTGGCCGAGAATCCTACCTGGCGTGCTCCGCGCATCCATGGCGAACTCGTCATGCTCGGGTTCGAGGTTTCCCAACGCAGCGTTTCCCGCTGGATGCGCCGGGCTCCGCGACCCTACGACCCCGGGCAGCGCTGGCTCGCCTTTTTGCGGAATCATCGCGAGGCCATCGCCGCCATGGATTTTTTCACGGTCCCGACCGTCACCTTCAACCTGCTGTACTGCTTCTTTATTATTAGCCATGATCGACGACGGATTCTGCACTGCAATGTTACGCGTCATCCGACCAGCGGATGGATCGTGCAGCAGTTACGGGAAGCCTTCCCCTATGAACCGACCAGCCAGTTTCTCCTGCTGGACCACGATGCCAAGTATGGCAGCGACGTGCCCAAGGCGATTCGCTCCATGAACATCCGTCCCGTGCGGACCGCCGTCGCTTGTCCTTGGCAAAATGGGGTGGCCGAGCGCTGGGTCGGTAGCTGTCGCCGCGAACTGCTGGATCAGGTGATTGCCGTCAACGAACCTCATTTGAAACGGCTGCTCTCCTCTTATATCGACTACTACCATCAGGACCGCACCCACTGTGGTCTCCAGAAGCAAACTCCGGAAAGTCGTAAGCCCAGCGTCGGCCGAGGCAAGGTAGTAGCCTGGCCTCGTGTCGGCGGTCTTCACCATCGTTACGAACGTGCTGCGTAGCGTCCCTCGGGTTTCGGCCTGTCCAATTGGACAACTATGCGGACAACAGTGGTGGCTTTTTTACTCGGCGTCGACGCCGTTTGGATGGCTTTCTTCCTCTGTCTATTCAAGACGTTGCCACATTTAAATTGACCTCCTGTTGGTGCATCCCGGGTGTGCTTCGGAAACGTTCATAGTTTTGGCGAATCACAAGATCAGTTCTTGACACCAGCTTCCGGGCGGTGCTGGGATCATCAAGAACAACTAGAAGTCCGCCTCGGCGCTCTTCCGCCAGGTTGAGAGCCGCACCAAACAATCGCTCCGTAAGGTCGAAATTCCCAATCGCTTCAGTCCAGAGGGCGTATTTTCGTTCTGCGTCTGTGAGTCTCCATCGGCCGTCCCAGAAATGGAAAACCTGCACACCATTGGCAAAGATCTTCATTTCCCCATTGGGCGTGAGAATCATGCAGACATGTCCACCGCACAGCGTCGCCCGGCTATGTGTCTGATATCGTGTGGGAGCAGGGACCGGAAGCTTAGTATCTGAAAGAGGCTGGGCCCACTGTTCAACCTCAACAATTTCCACCAGGAAGCCATTCTGATCGACGAGGGCGAGGGTCTGGAGCCCGTCACACAGGCGATAGAAGCTCCGGATCGAGGTCAGCGCCGGTGAGTACCGCAAAGCACCTGGAGGGGTGACCGGCAGTTCGTGGCAAGGATCCGGGTCTTTGCCGAAAAGTAGCGCACCAGTCGAGATACGCCGGTTTTCGTAAGTGCTGAGCGAACTGGTGCGGAGGACCTCGATAGCGTCCTCCACTCGATCCGGTCCTTGCCAGACTTTCGCTGCGTATGGTGTGCCGTCGATGTAGCCGGAGACATATCGATCTTCGGGAAGACCTCGAAAGAGTTCGAATCGCTGCTCGACACGGGTAGTTTCAACGATCATCCTGTAGCGAGAATCCAAAACTGCGCCAATACTCTCCAGCAGCTTCAACTCTGCATCGGAGAAAGGTACATCGCGTGTGAGTGAATATCGAGATCCGAGCCAATTGAGAATCAGTGTCGTCCCGTAGGAAGTCTGCATGATGCGATGTTCGCTTGGCCCAGCCTCAGCCTCGAGAAACTCGAACTTCGCGGACGGGAAGAAGTAAGCGATCCCACCTTCAACCAATTTTCCGTACAGTCCGTCGATGAAAGGAGCCGTCTGTGTCTGTTCGGGCATCATGTCCTGTGGTCCGTCGCTCAAAGTAATCCTTTGGTTGAGATGATGGCAAGGCCGGGAAAGGCTCATGCAATGAGCAAAGGATTCGAGGTTGTACACAGGCAGGCTTTCGCGTTGACAGGTTTGATCGCCGCAGAGTAGCGTTCCCTCTATCCTCGGCCGTTATCTCCCACCATTTTCAAGGAGGCTTCTATGAGAAAACTCCACCTTATTGCAGGAGCATTTCTTGCGGTGGTCGCACTCGCAAGTGGCCTGTGGTCAGCGGTAGCCCAGGAGGCGTTATCCACTGGGATTCCGGTTCATGTGGTGGTGACCGTGGAACCTCGTCACGGTTCCAACGTTCCGGTCATTAATCGCGAAGACGTGATGGCGTATCAAGGTCGCGAGCGAGCTAAGGTCACCGACTGGATCCCGCTGCAAGGAGAGCGCGCAGAACTTCAACTGTTCATCCTGATCGATGACGCTGCCAGCAGCAGCCTCGGTTCGCAGTTGGAAGACATGCGCCAATTCATCAATGCGCAGCCCTCAACCACTGCGATCGGTGTGGCCTACATGCGAAACGGCATCGCGGAAATCGTGCAAACTCCAACCAATGACCATATGCAGGCGACCAAAACGCTTCGACTTCCGTTGGGAGATCCGGGCGGGTCTGGAAGCCCCTACTTCTCGGTGGTTGACTTGATTAAGCGCTGGCCGGAAAATCCGCTTCGCCGCGAGGTCTTAATGGTATCCGACGGCATCGATCGCTTCGGGGGTGGCGGACCCAGTAACCCATATGTGGACTCCTCGATTGAAGACGCGCAGCGCGCGGGGGTTATCCTTTACTCGATCTATACGCCCGGCGTGGGCCACTATGGCCACAGTTTCTGGCGTCTGAACTGGGGCCAAAACTATCTTTCCCAAATTTCCGACGAGACCGGAGGAGAATCCTACTATCTAGGTTTCGGCGCTCCGGTCTCATTTGCTCCTTATCTGGACGATCTAAGCCACCGCTTGACTCGCCAATACTTGCTGACGTTTCTCGCCAAGCCAGAAAAAAAGGCTGGGTTCCAACCGTTCAAGCTCCGTACAGAGGTGCCGAATGCGGAGTTGGTCGCTGCTGACAGAGTCTTCGTGCCGGCGGCACCCTAGCGCCGAAGTCACGCGCTTATGGCTGTCGCAGTAGGCTGTTTTGACAACTCAATCTTTTTGTACACCGAATAAAGTTTGGATATTGCTTTTCGCCGGACGCGGCGCCCTGCGCCCGCATGCTTCGTTCGAATGCGGGCAACCCTCGGACATCAGCGCCGCAAACCGTTCCCGATCCTGACACCTACTTCCGGCGAAAGAGCTTGGAGTTTAGGTACGGCCAATATTCCTTAATCAAGTTCGAGGCCCCGTCAAGGCCGACCTGGGTGAGCCAGCGCTGTCCGGTCTTCGTCCAGGTACGGTCCTGGCTGGGGTAGTAAAAATTCGCAATTCCGGCTGCGGCCCCATTCCCCACGATTTCGGAGATGTTGGGGGAACGGCTGCCCCTGTCAGTGCGCGTGATGAATAGACGTGAGATGGAGTAGCCCGTACGGCGCACGAACCCGCCCCGGCCAAGCGTGTAGTAGCGAGGGTCTTCCCGGGTGAGCGTCGGCCCAATCGCCTCGGTCATCAGATTTCCACCCAGATTGTCGGCGAAGCTGTGCCAATAGTAGCGGCCAAAGCCAGCCGCACCGTGATGAAACTCTGGATACGAGTTCTGCGCTTGAGCCACTCCGGCGAGAATACCTACGTAGATAAATGCTGAGTAATCAAAGCTATCTTGGAACATCAGCTTAAACTTGCTTCCAGCAGAGAGTGGCGGCAGCTTGGCGTCAACCGAAACGGAGCGGAAGTTGGGAATAATGCCAAAAATGCGTTTTGTTTGCTCCCCTTCGGCCGTGGAAGGATCCACTTCGGGCTTTGCTTCGGTTTTCGATGCTGATGGATCGTCCGGTAATGTGACATCCGCTGGAGCCACGGTGGAATTGGGGGAACTTGCGGTCTGCGCCAAGGCCAAAGGTCTACAACTCACCACCGAGATGGCAATCACCACCCAGGAAAGAAGAGAACGAAGATTTGGTATGATTCGTGGGTTAGATGCACTTGCTTCGTGCGGGGATACTAATTGCGTTCCTTCGTTTGAATATCGATCTGATCGCTCGTGTCCAACAAATTGCGCACTTCGCTCCATGAAGTCATCGCGACAAATTACTGGACGGTTCCTGCCTCAATGCGAAGGGCGCCCGGTGCTCTCGAGCTTGTCGCTGGATGATCCCTGGAAGAACCACTATGAAGAACCACTATAAAAGAGCCGCATTGGATCGAGTCTGCCAGTTCAAGCAACCGCGAGAGGAGCACGATGCGGCCGGAGCGCATGCTAGCGCAACAGGACTTGGACAAGACCATCTTGCGGGAGGTGCTCGCAAGAAAGCTTGAACCCTCTCGTGGCGCCGCCGCGTTGTGTGAGAGGGTTCCGAAGGGGAATCCTCAATCTACTCGCCGCTCAGCCGGCTCAGTTCATTGCCCTGGCTGAGTTTCTCGATTTTCCTTCGCTGCTCTGAGTTCAACAAGCGCGAAATCCTGGCTTGCAAGCCAGAGTTTTCGGCGATCAATCTCGTCAGCAGACGTGCTTGTGTCAGTGCCAGGGACGAGATTTGTTCGTGGTCAGGATGAACATTCCGAGTCGCCACCTCTAGCTCTTGTCGCGTGGCACAATCGAGTTCGGCCATCAGTGGGGCAACATAGCAGCGTTCTGCTGCTGTGGCCGGTGAGAGAGGGCATCTCGTAATCCAGAAGTGCCAAATCGCTCCTCTACCGCAAGCTGCGCCACGGAATGAAATACGCAGATCAAGGAGACACGTTCTATGAGGCACAATACCGCAAACAGCAGGTTGTTCATCTCAAGCGAAAAGCCACCCAGCTAGGATTGCAAATCATCGAAGCTGCTGCAGCGGCTTAAAACCACGAATCGAATGTGGAGTTCCTGGAGAGAGAGATTTTTCAACAACCAATGGCGATTGCACGTCTTGACGCGGAGAGGATGTTCCCAGCTAGCGTTGGTATTTGCCGACAAGTTCGCCGCTGGCCAAGACGTGTCCCTTCATCGCCTTTACAACCTGCTTCTTCGAGGCCCCAGGAGGCAGATTCAGTCTTGTATTCAGAGCATACAAACCAAAGACGTAACGGTGTGGCGAATGCCCAGGCGGACACGGTCCCGCGTAGCCGATTTTGTCAAAGCCGTTCTGCCCTTGGCGCGAACCGTCCGGTAGCTCTCCCTGCTTTGCGATGCCCTCTGGCAGTTCGCGTTTGTCCGACGGCAGATCGTAAACCACCCAATGCACGAAATTGAACCAGAGCGGAGAATCCTTGTCGGTTACGATGAGCGCGAAACTCTGAGTGCGTTGTGGTGATGAATTCCACGACAATTCTGGCGAAATGTCTTTGCCGTTACACGGACAATTCTCTGGGGAACCCTGATATTTGCTGGGAATGGCGTCCGCGGTAAAACTGCTGCTCCTCAACTCTAGGGAAGGAACCGACGGCTTACTGACGCCACGGCTACAGCTCATCTGGGCGGCGAGGAGCATTAGAAACCCTACCCATTGGGGAAACTGTGCGGCATTTCGGTCATACTTAGAATTGCTCGAATCTTCCATTTGCCGAGTATCGTATCTGAGGGCAGCAATTTGTTCCAACCGGTATTCGGTATCGTTGTTAGGCACTCAAAACCCTTTTGGCAGTTGATTTATTAGAAACCAGTGTGGCGTGCCGTTCATCGCCTCACGGGTTCGTGTTCCTAAATGTGCGTGCGGCTTAGGGAATCAAACCGAGCGGAGACCACGCACAAACACGGCGGAAGTGCTTTATTGCCCGAATCGGCTCGGCCCGAATCTCTGCAAAAGCTGTTTGCGATTTGCGGGCACATTGGATTTCGGGCGTGTAGGTGCGACGTCTGCAACCGACCTGCCTATGCTTGGTTTACAGGGGTTGCCAGAAAGGCATGGATATTGCCCGCATCCGGCCCGCTGAGCACTATTGCCATGCCCGAGATTTGTCCGCGCTCGTTGATCTTGTTAGCCATGGTTGCGAAGAGGTTGGAACTGGCAGGAAACAGCGTGTTGAGGTCGGTCATCACGCCGTCCTGCCAGATAAAGCCATGGGCCCAGTTGAAGTTGGAGTCAAAGGTGCTCCCCACCACTTGGCCGCGGTTGTTGATGCCGCTGGCTTCTGCGGCAAAATCTCCCGGCAGAGTGTAGAGGTTTGTGAGTGCGCGGTTCTGCCAAAGCGCGGGATACTGGGTTGTGCCATCAGAGCTGCCGACTGCCCCAACAATTTGGTCCTGGTCGTTGATGCCGAAGGCCTGCGCGCCAGTTCCGAAATCAGGAAGCGGGAAGGCAGTGCCTCTTGTCCACGATACGGCGTGAAGAATCGTCTGGCTGCAGTTTCCCGATTGTCCTGCGGCTTGGCCTCGATCGTTGATCGCGAATGCGAGCCCATCTGGATCGTTAGCCACCGTAGGAAGAAGCTGGGGTTTGCCTTTTTCCCATAATACCGGCGATGAAATAAGGTGAGGTGGGCATCCGGAGTCAGTGACAGTCGTTTCCGCAGTTCCTGCGATTTGTCCGCGGTTATTGATCGCGCTGGCCTGCCCGTTATTTCCGCCGAGCGTCGGGAGAGCGCTCATGTGGAAGTCTTGCCAAAGAAACGGGAGACACATACGGTGTGTGCCGAAGCCGCAAACGTCCTCGCCGTTCGGATCCAGGACATCCGTTTCGGAAATACCCACTACCTGCCCGCGATCGTTGATCTGGCCCCAGTTCATCCAACTGTTCTGTCCTCCAAGCGTGCCCAGGTCGATCTTGAATCCGTCGACGTCTATCAAAGCGGGTCCGCTTAGAAGTTTCGCAAGCAAGCTATCCTGCTGCCCGGTTTCGTCTTCCCAGCCATGATCTCCGTCCAGCCTTGATTATTGACGGACATGGCACAACTCTCATTGTTATTCCCCAGAGTGCCCAAATCGGTAACTTGGTAGCTCGCTTGAGCGACCGCATTGCTGAAGCAAGCCAGAACAATCGTCGTAACCCACAGTATCCAGACATTTCGCAACCGTCTCAGTGCACTCATATCTTCTCCTTTTCGTCCGAGCAAAGTCTCCGTGCCGAGATGCATTTTCCGGCAGAATGCTCACGCTGTTCCTGCGACCCGCCTCTCACTGGCTGACGAAAGTGGCGGGTGCATTCGCGTAGGGTGCTGCTGTGCAATGAGGCAAGCCGGGGGCCGTCTTTGGGCAGACATCGATCACGCTTGGGTGTGGCGAGACGGAGGTTCGTACTACGGAGTGCCGACTAGCAACTTCTTTGGCTGGTTCCTCACCGTCTACATCTTCTATCAGCTCTTCGCCTTGTATCTCAGAAACCGACCGACTATCCCATCGCGGACAAGTCACTGGCGTCTCGCTATCTTGTTTTATGCCGCATCCGCAGCCGGGAATCTCCTGGTTGCGGGCCCCTTGTCTCTAGGCGGAGTCTTCGTGGATGCAGCGGGCAAACGCTGGATGATACCCGACATTCTCTGGGCATCTCGCCTCGTTTCTATCTTTCTTATGATGCCTCTCAGCCTGATTGCTTGGGTGAAGGCCGCCAGACCGGTCGAACCTGCTCGACTAAAGAAGGCTCGGGCTGTGGGGAGTCCTTAGGCGCAACTCTCTAGAATCTCCCATGCGGCATACCAATTCGGATGGTTGCAGGGGTTTGCGAGAAGAAACTTTGGATGCGGCGGCCCGATTTGAACCGACGAGAGCGCTGCCGCCGCAAAGCAATTCACTCGCGGATTCGGCAACGATATACCGACTTCGAGCATTAGATTCATCATGTGCATTACGCATCGGGTATCGGTGGGCGGTTAGTATTTGCCCAGACGACCAAGACTCATTTCGCCAGGCGGAGCCTTTGCCTCCAGAATTGCATCGGCGATCATTTCACCCATTACAGGACCATGTTTGAAACCATGTCCTGAACCTCCGCCAATGATCCAGACGTTCTGAGCTTCGGGTGACGGTCCAAAATGCCCTCGTTTACTGCCCGAGGACTTCTGGATTCTATAGTCCTTGCTGGCGGGCGGCCTGAAATCCACTTCGCAACCACATCAGAATTGGCGCTCGAGTCGTTCGCACCGAACAATTGGTACTCACGAATCACCTGGTAAGAGACTTGTGGATGAACCCCGACTTGCACTTTTTCTAGCGCTTCGACAATCGAGGTGAGGGAGATCGTTTTCCGGGTGGTTTCCTGGGTGACCCCGAAGGAGCAGAACAGCGCGATCGATACTCCAATCGTCAGCCACCGCGTGGTAACCCCTTACCATAAGTCCTTGCGATCCCTGGGATCGCCGAGAGCACGTCCTGGGCCGAAGGAAAATGCCAGGGGGTGACTTGCGCGTTGACGAACTTGCGTAGACGTGCAATTTGTGCGGCTACATCAGGATATTTTCGCTAGTGTGAATGCGGTATCGGGTACTGGGGTTGGTTCTGTCTAGGTCTGCCCCCGACACACATCGGTCCTGCAATGCAGGTGGAGTGGAATGGGGTTTCCCACGGGAGCAGGACTTGATTCCCAAAGACGAAGCACGCATTCGCGAGCTGCCCGAGCTGATCGCCAACGAGAAGGACTCCGAGAAAAGCAAAGCTAATGACTGACGAGCTTGAGCGTCTCTGGAGTGTTGAGCACAAGCCCTGGCTGAGTGATAACCGGAAGCCGCGCAGTAGCTAGGGTCGGACCGGCTGCGCATCTGCCCGTGCGAGAGACTCGACCTCGTCCCAACCTACGGGCCGCCCAGAAAGCTCGATGGGCAAAACGGCGGAAGTCGCACAAGAGGGGGAAGGACTGAGGGGAAGTCACGGGTTAACGTTTAGAGATGGATGCAATCGAGCGCCGCTCAAGCTTATGGCAGAGGCCCACATCGCGGATCACCTTTTTCCGTTGCCCTTCAATTGGCTTGATGCACTCGGCATATTTGTCGTTGTCGAATTCCTTACCATGCGGCCACCAGATTGAGTAACCATGCGGGCACTTCACGTCCGGGTATGGTTGGAAAACACGAATGGGAGAGATGGACACAACGTTGTGCAAGACGGCAAGCAGAATAAAAGTATTCATGGGACCCAACGCTATTCGGTTGTCAGCGTTCGCGAAATGGCACCGACGTGTGGTGCATCAAGCGAGTAAGCAGCCGTTGGCTAGGTTACGATTGCAGGCCGAAGAAGCGGGATTCATTCTGGAGCAGATGGTTGAATTGCTGAATGGCGGCGTCACGGTCTGGCACGGAGGCGTTCAAGATTATGTGTAGGGGTTCAACAACATCCTCTCCGGAGTAAAAAGCATGAACACCGTGGGTGCTCCAGGTCTCACGTCCTCACGAGTACAATTGCCTAACCGCCCCGACGCATGATCGCCCGGGCGGCTCATTTATGGGCTCGCTTCCCGACAATGAGATTGTCCCACCAGCAATATCGGTCGAAGACCATCTCCGGTTGGTCATCAATACGATTCCCTGCCTGATCCTGCGTGCTACGCCGGACGGCGCTTTCGATTTCATCAATCAGCAGTGGCTGGAATTCACCGGAGTCAGGATGGATGAGGTGAAGGGCCAGGGCTGGCGCTGCACTCTTCATCCTGAGGACGTCGAAAAAGCCCTGAGCATTTGTCATGCGGGGTTGGCTGCCGGGGAACCGTTTGAGCACGAGGCGCGCGTGCGACGCGTGGACGGGGAGTATCGCTGGTTTCTGATTCGGAACGTGCCGCTGCGGGATGAGCGAGGCAGGATCGTGCAGTGGTATGGAACGGGGCACGACATCGATGAACTCAAGGGGGCCGAAGATCGGCTTCGGCTCGTAATCGACACAACGCCTGCGCTGCTGCACAGCGCTCTTCCCGACGGCGACATCGATTTCTTCAACCAGAGGATGCTGGATTATCTCGGTGCTCCGTTGGAAGAACTATGCGGCTGGCGCTGGACCAACTTCATTCACCGTGACGATGTTGAGCAAATCGTGAGCAAGTGGAAGTGGTCTCTGGATACAGGGGAGCCTTTTGAGAGTGAAGCACGGGTGCGGCGGGCGGATGGAAAGTTCTGCTGGCAACTCCATCGGAAGGTGCCACTGCGCGACCAGGCTGGAAACATCGTGAAATGGTTTGGCTCAAGTATTGATATCGACGACCGAAAACGCGCGGACGACGCCCTGCGAAAGAGCTACGACGAAATCAAAGCATTAAAGGATCAGCTTTACAAAGAGAATCTAGCGCTAAAACAGGAGATCGACCAGGCCTCGATGTTCGAGGAGATCGTCGGGTCGTCAGAGAAGCTGCGCCGGGTGTTGGTGCTGGTGGCCAAGGTTGCGCCGACGGATTCGACCGTATTGATTACTGGCGAGACTGGGACTGGCAAAGAACTGATCGCCCGCGCCATCCACAAGCGCTCGGCGCGTAGCGCACACGCGTTTGTGTCCTTAAATTGCGCTGCGATTCCGCTGTCTCTGGTCGCCGCCGAGCTGTTTGGCTACGAGAAGGGCGCCTTCACCGGGGCCAGTCACCGCCGGTTGGGCCGATTCGAACTGGCGGATGGGGGAACGATTTTTCTGGATGAAGTCGGGGAACTCCCGGCTGAGACCCAAATCACGCTGCTGCGAGTGCTGCAGGAGCGAACCTTCGAGCGGGTAGGAGGCAGCCAACCCATCACAGTGAATGTAAGAGTCGTCGCCGCCACGAACCGTGACCTGCACACCGCGGTCGAAGCAGGGACATTCCGGCAAGACCTGTTCTACAGGCTCAACGTCTTTCCCATCCATGTACCTCCGCTACGCGAGCGTGTTGATGATATCCCCCTGCTGCTCGAGTATCTGACTGAGCGATATGCCAGCAAGGTCGGGAAGCGGATTGGGAGTGTGAAGAAAAAGACGATGGAGTTATTCCAAGCGTACGACTGGCCCGGGAACATTCGCGAACTGCAAAACGTGGTGGAAAGAGCTGTAATCCTGTGCGACGGAGATACGCTGGAAGTGGATGAAGCGTGGCTGCAGCGCGAGTCCCCCAAGGCAGCTGGTGCCACGCGAGGATTAGGCAGACCGGACGAAAATCAGGAAAAGGAAATCATCGAGTCCGCACTAAGAGAGTGTCAGGGGCGCGTGTCCGGTCCGCTGGGCGCAGCGGCAAAGCTCGGCATTCCGCGTTCAACGCTGGAATCGAGAATCAGAATCCTGCGAATCAACAAGCACCAATTCAAAATCTGATCAGAGTTCGCCGGCCCGCGACTCGACCAAATTCTCTTAACCTTCTCTTGTGTCGAAGGGACGACTCAGCGCTCCCTCGTGGGTGCGTTGCGCTCCTGTCGTTGCTCTATCTCGCCAATTGCCGAAACTAACCACGGAATATGCCGGCGAAGCCGTGTCGTGTCATCAGCTTACGTGTGGCCAAGCAGTTGCACTCCTTGCCAGTGAGATCTGCAAATGGTTCTAAAGGTCGAGAGCGTGTCGGATGGGTCGGACACGGTTCTTAGGCTCAGTGGGCGAATTGAATCGGAAGACGTACAGGACTTAAAAAGACAGATTGACGGACGAACACGCGGGCTCGTGCTCGACCTCGAGTGCGTTCGACTCGTGGATCTCGATACGGTGCACTTCCTCGCAGTTTGTGAAACGAAGGGAATCAAGCTTCGGCATTGTCCGCAGTATGTGCGGCAGTGGATTGTTTCCGAAAAGCCGCGGATTCGTGAGCTCGAATGAGGACAGTAATTCACAACTAACAACAAGGAGATGACTATGGATCGCATGCTGGTAGTGGTTTTTGACAACGAAACTAACGCGTACGAAGGAAGAAAGGCTCTTCTCCAACTGGACGACGAAGGCAGCATCACAGTTTACGATTACGCCGTGCTGGCGAAGCATGCAGATGGCACTGCAACCGTAAAGCAAGAGGATGACTCCGGGCCGATCGGCTCGTTGGTCGGAACCTCACTCGGAAGCCTCATTGGTTTGCTGGGTGGGCCGGCAGGGGTGGCGATCGGGGCTGCAGCCGGGTTAGCTACCGGCGGTGCCGCTGATTTGCACAATGCCCGCATCGGCGATGACTTCATCGAAGATGTCACCAAATTCCTGTTGCCCAACAAAGTCGCCCTGGTCGCCGAAATCGAAGAGGACTGGACGACGCCGGTCGACACCCGCATGGAAGCGATCCCGGGTTCGGTTTTCCGGCGCGCTCTCTCGGATGTAAAACACACCATCCACGAAGAGAACGTCGCTGCCATGAAGGCCGACCTCGCGCAAATGAAGGCAGAACACGCCAAGGCCCACGCGGACAGCAAGGCGAAGCTCCTAGAGAAGATCAACCAGCTCGACTCCAAGATTCAAGCGCAGTTGCAAAAGGCCAAAGACGGACGTGAGGCCGCGGAGCGTCAGGCCCAGGCCAAGGCCCGGGTGCTCGAAGCAAAAGCAGCAACTGCAAAAAGCAAAGCGTCGTAACGCGAGGCTCTCTAGCCCCGCTGCTTGAGGCTCTGTGGAGGGGAGGTTAAAGAATGCGAAACTGAGAAGGATCAAATACCTGCACAAGACTTAGCTGAGGAACTGAAGAAGCGTTCCGCCTGGAGCATTTTCATGGGCGTTTTGACCGCAGCCCTTGGAGTGTTCCTCATCATTTACCCATTGGCAACTGCGACCATCACGACTGTTCGCATCATTGGCGACGAGGACGACGAAGATGACGAAGTGGAGCATAGGGATGACGAGGAAGAGGGCGACGAGGATGAAGAAGGCGACGACCCCTTGACGGCTATTCGAAATGAGCAGATAGTTGTCCGCAAGATCCTGCAGGTGTTTTTATGTTGTACAGTCGCGCGGTCACTCTTTGGGTCGTCTTCGCACTAGCTTTCCTGTCTTCTCCAGCCAACGCGCAATCGGTGATCTCTACCCGTTCTGGCGTTGTTCACTACTTTGAAGGCGCTGTCTACCTCGGCGGCCAGCCCCTGCAATTTCGTCAGGGAAAATTTCCAATCGTGCCAAACAGTGCCGAACTGCATACTGAGCAAGGGCGTGCGGAAGTGCTGCTAACACCGGGTGTCTTCATTCGCATTGGCGAGCAGAGCGCGATCCGCATGGTCGACAACGAACTTCTGCATACCCAGATTGAGTTGCTAGGCGGTTCAGCGGTCGTAGATTCGGCAGAGCCAAATGCGGGCACAGCGGTGACGCTAACCTACAAAAACTGGAGCGTGCGTTTCCTCGAGCGGGGCATCTATCGGATCGATTCCGATCCACCACATCTGTGGGTACTGGAGGGGAGCGCAGAAGTATCCGCGGGCGCCCCCCAAGCGGCGCTGTTAGTCGAGAAAGATATGGATCTCCCGTTCGCGCCAGTGCTCGTGCCGGAGCAAACGGTAAATGCGCCACATGATGCGCTCACAACCTGGGGGGGAGGACGTCACCAATCAATTTCCGCCGACAACACGATTGCGGCGGATATTCAAGATCCGGCTAACCTCAACACCGCTGGCCCCGACGCCGGCGGTTTTACTTACTTTCCCATGCTTGGTGTTCCGCCAATGGGCGTCGATCTCTCGAGCGCTTATAGCTCTTTCGAATCGCCGCAGCCAGGATTCAATTCTCTCTACCTGCCCGGCTACACCTTCTTGCCTTTCCTTATTGGATTGAGGGGCGGATTCTCATCGATTGGATCTCCGCCGAATCGCGTGCCGTTCCATCCGACACCGGTTTTTCCGATTTCTCCGCACCCGATCCCGATTCACCCGATCTCCCCGACGCCCACGGCGGCGCGCCCTGCTCCACCTGTTGCGATACACGGCGGCATTCACCGCTAGATCGTTCGCCTCACTATGAGGGTGCGTAATATCCCAGCCGCCAATGGACTTTCAGAGGAAGTCCGAGACCCGGAGGCTGCGAGAGTTGCACTTTCACCTTGCGGTACTTCCCGTCTCGGGCTTTGTTCTTAGGGTAGTAGCCAATCACATATTGATTGCGCAATTCGACGGCAATGCGGTTGGCCACGCTCGGCAGGTCGCTGGGAACTGCGGCCGCGAATGCTCGGCCGCCGGTCTGGGTGGCAATCTCCGACAACAAACGCGGCCCCGAGATTTCTTCGGGTGAGAGCCCGAAGCTGAATTCGGGTTCAAAAACTCCCATCGCGTAGACTTGCACGTCGGCTTCGCGCACCAGCGACTCGATCTGGGCGGCAGTGTAATGGCTGCGATTGTCGCCGCCGTCGGAAACAATCACCAGAGCTTTGCGAGAATTCTTGGCTTTTTTCATCTCCGCCAGTCCCGCGTCAATCGCGTCCAGCATGGCGGTCAAACCATTGGCTCGAGCGTTCTTCAGCGCACTTTGGATGTCGTCAGTATGCGCAGTGAATCGGATAGAGACTTTGGCCAGGTCGGCGAACTCGACGAGGAATGCCTCGTCTTCTTTGTCAAGCGCGTTGAGCAACTGCGCCGCCGCATCGCGCGAGGTGCGAATCTTGTAGCCCATGCTGCCGCTCTCATCGAACAGGACGCCAACCGAGAGGGGCGCATCCTCTGCGGAAAACACGGCCACGTTCTGTTCCACCCCATCTTCGAATAACTGGAAATCCTGCTGTTGAAACCCGAGAACGAAGCGGTTCAGGGCATCGGTGATCGTCACCGGGATCAGAACCAGATCGCTGTGAGCTCGGAAAGTCGCGACGGGACGCTGCTGGGAAACCGGTTCAGAGTTTGCCCACCCTGCGGTTTTTACGGCAGCGACCTGCGCGCCGGCGAAATGGCTCAGGGACAAAAGGGTGAAGAGGATCGCTAGTAGGAGACCAGTGAATCGCATCAGTACCTCCCAGGGCTGATCTCAAACTGCGCAAAGCTGCTGCTCAACGTAGTGAAGTGGCGTTTTGTTGGATGAGGGTCAACACAGCTCGAATTGGTCGCCGGGTTGCGAATCACCTTCCCGTTGGAGATGAGAGATTTTACAACGATTCCGAGTTCCGCGGCTCACCAAGGAAACAGTCTGCGAAGTTCTGATGCAGAACTTCTTTCAGCTTCGGATGCGAAATCTTCTTGCAGCCAATCGACGTAACACTTTTCACCTCTGAGTTGTCGAGCGCGTAGCGAAGCGCGTTGTCCATCCTCAAAACCTCGCGGAACCCTGAAGCACACCCATGACTCGCGGATTCTCTTGACTGCGCTGGCAAAGTCTTCGCTGCTGCGGGATTGCCGGGTCCTCGCAGGCTGACTGGACGGTTGCCCGCAGGCGAGTGTGGCCACAAAAGTCAGCAGCGTTGCGATGCAAAACGAGATGGTCGGCGCATTTTCCTCAACCCCACCAGCTAGTCGAGGAACTCGCTCTCCTCCAACCGGGCCGGTACGTATTCTTCCGTAACATAGCTGATGTCTTTGCTTATCAGGGCTTCGACTTCGAGCTTGAAGCCGTTCTTCAACATCAGCTCGATTTCCTTTTGCCAGGGCTTTTTGTTCACGAACCAGGGATACTGCGCGATCTGCCGGGCCCGTTTGATGTCTTGCTCGTTCAATTTGATTTGCACGCTAGGGCTAAGCTGGCAGCGACCATAATCCAGACTGCGCAATCCCAGGAAACGCGCGTCGGGGATAGCCATGCGGCGCGATTCGTAGGCAAGATTGATCGATCCCTGTTTGATCACGCTGTAGATGTAATACCCCCAGGGGTCGTTATCCAGCAGGCAATACACCGGCAGTTTGAACTCGTGATGCAGACGGTGCAGCATACGACGAACGCCGCGGGGCGGTTGACCTCCGCCATGTGTCAGGATGCAGTTGTGTTTGCGCCAGAATTTATCCTCGTTGAATCGCCGCCAAACTGTGTCTTTCTCGACATGCAGGATGAATTTTGCAGTGTTCTCTTTAAACTGCACGATGTCCTGTTCGACGATCGACGGGATGCTGTAGCCGCCAGAGCCCATGCGGGAACAGTCGATCGTGTCGCCACTATCTACCAGTGTGATCGGGCCAACCATCGCCCCCGCGTTTTTGGCGTACAGGTGAAGCTCTTCGCGCATCGAATCGAGTGAAACCTCGATGTCTTCGATGACGGGATCGCATTCATCCTGCGTATCGAACGTCTCTTCGCTAGTCCCAGCAATGGTGTGCTTCAGCAGGTAAAACAAACCTCGGATGCTGGTTGTCTTTCCTTGATCGATCAGTTGCTTGCATCCGGAAGCGACAAGCAATGTCTGCATGTAGCTGCGGGCTTGAGCCAGATTGAATAATTCGCGCCGGTTGGTCCCGCTGCCCATCTCAATAATGCGCTTCGATTGATTGAACCGAACATTCGATAATGATCGTGACGGGATATCCACGTACGGCGCCCGCCCACGTCCCGCGGACTGGACGACGGTATCGGCAAGATCGCGAATCGAGCCGAGAGTCTTCCTATCTTTCGTCGAGCGATTCGGTTTGTCTGAAGTCGATTTCGTTTTCTTAGCCATAGTTTTTACGAACTTGGTTCAGACGATGCCGCTTCGCCGGGAGTTTCTTCCGTGTTGACGATCAACACATTCTCGCCAAACTCCTCGGCAGCGTTTTCACGCTGTTTCCCTTCGTCCTTCAGTTGCGTATCCGCAACGGCCGTCTTACGTTTCGCGACATCAACCAGCCGGCCATACAGATCTTTTCTCGGGCGATCGCCATAATCCTTGATTGTGGCGACGGCGTGTGCCACCTCACCAAGATAGCGCAGGAAAATCTCACGACGTTCACCTTCCTGACGGACGCGTTTACGCCGATTGAGGTAAACCGCCAGTTTTCTTCCCACGGCCTGAAGGCCGAGCCGCAACTCCTTTATGATTTCGGGATAGGACGCGATGGCTTCTTTCGATTCACTGGTAAACGGCACCCATACGCTGGCGACATGGACCATAATGGTGACCGGACCGACCGGCAATTGACCGCGGGACTGAGCCAAACCATAAGCCCGCCAGTTGGTCCCGATGACCGACTGCGTGATGGCACAAGCCGCCGGCTGAAACTGAAGTGGAACGCGGTTCGCGTAGCGCAGCACCTGCAGCGACTGGTTTTCGCTCAGGTTAACATTTCTCATTGCCGCGAAAAGTTGATCGATTTCCTCCTTCTTTAGCTTCGAAGGCGATTGACGAGTTCCCATCTTCGCCTGCGACAGGATCTTGTCGGCACCGGTCGCGCCCACTCCATCGAACGTCGTCAGTAAGAATTGCTTCAGCGACCGGGCATCACTCTCGCTGAGCAGGTCGGTCAATGCGTCCAGCGTAACCTTCTGGGTTGAACTGGCACCACCATAGGCAAGTCCGACCTCGATGAGAAACGGGTTCCCGCGATACACAGCGGGCGGACGCGTCGCAGCACAGAAAAATTCGCCGGGCAGCTGATGATGAAGGCCTTTGAGAATCAGCGACTCCCCGATCGGCGAGATGCAGTCGGTCCCGGGGGCGCTGATTTTGGTTTCTTGAATCGCTTTGTAAAGTGAGTCGGCTTCTTGGCGTCCAATCTTCCTGGGATTGCCGCGAGTGCCGATCTTTGCAGTTTCGCAGATTTTCTGTGCGACTCCGGAACTGACGCGGGAAAACGAGGTCGTCAGAAACTGCGCCATAGACGGCGCCGAGGTGTCCTTCAACATGGTGACCAGCTGCCCGAGTTCGATGCCATATGGGTGTGGCTTGATCTCTACGGGTTCAGGCGGAAGCTGCGTTGTGGAGCGCGAATACGTGGTCTCGCCGCTATCGGGATCGACATAGTGAATCGTCACCTGTGGATTGGCAATGGCCGTCTGTTCTAGATATTCGTCCACACTGCCGCGCCCGCGTTGGTAACGTCCTTCGAGCTCGATCGTGACACGCGTGCCACTGCGCACTTCATGGTGATGATGGGGCTGTTGATCCGGAATGGGGTAGTGCGATACCCATTCGATACCATGGTCAGTAATATACTTCAGGCCTTTTTCACCGGCTGGAATGTCTTCGCCGTCACCTTTGCCGTTGATGATTTCCGGCATGTTCCGCCGCGTGTCGATCTGGATTTCGAAGTAATGTGCCGGCTTCTTTAGCGAAGTCATGGAAACGATCTTTACCGGTTTGCCCGTAGTCAGCATCCCGTACATGCCCGCAGCGCTGATGCCGATTCCCTGTTGTCCTCGACTCATTCGCAGTCTATGAAATTTCGAACCATAGAGAAGTTTTCCAAAGATTAGCGGGATCTGTTTTTTGACAATGCCCGGCCCGTTGTCTTGGACACCGATTTTGTACCTATTGGGACCCGTAGCTTCGATGTGAACCCAGGCCTCGGGAACAATGCCCGCTTCCTCGCAAGCGTCGAGTGAATTGTCGACAGCCTCCTTAACCGCCGTCAGGAGAGCCTTTCTCGGATTATCGAAGCCAAGGAGGTGCCTGTTCTTCGCGAAAAATTCGCTGACGGATATGTCGCGCTGTTTTGCCGCCATCGACTCGGCCGTGACAGCGCGGCGCTTTGGCTGTTCACCTGTTTCGTTGACGTTCGGCATATTTGTCTGTTCTTCCATTTTGCCGGATTTAATTTGGTACTCGTGACGGACAGATCATGACCAGATGTCGGAACCCGCCCTCAAAGCACGCGCGCAAAACACCGAAGACGAGCCCGCAGTTTTCATAGTCCGCAGGCCTTATCGCTGGGTCAGACACCCCAGGTACCTGGTCGCAATCATGCTGTTGTGGTCGTGCGTTGATTTTACGTCAGACCGCCTGCTCTTGAATGTGTTGTGGACCGACTGGGTTTGCCTGGGGACCCGGCTCGAACAGATCGATCTTGTGTCCGACTTTGGGGGCGTCTACGAAAAATATCGCGGGCGTGTTCCGATGCTCATTCCCTGGCATCGTCCAGTTGGGATGTAGTTCGCTCCTTAAGCCAACTGCTGTTCCCTCCGCGCCAGTTCTGGATGCGACGGGATTCCGACCTCGCTCGTCACCAAACCGGCTCTCTGTCGCGAAAACAGGCAAGGGGTTATCTGCTCAGGCCTAAAGGATCGCACCGGCGTGCGTCACACCTATATTAAGGAAGGCAGCGTCTCAGGCAACCCGTCGTTCGTAGCGGTGGTGTAGTCCGCCGACCTGTGGCAGGGCCACGACGGATCCCATTTTTGCAGGCTGGATCGATCGTGGCTGGGGCCAGTCCTTCCCCAACGAGAGATGCGTTCGTGATCGGTGACAGTAATCTAAGTACGAAGCTAGGATGCGACGGAGCGAGCTTTCATGGAACACGATCACATGGTCCAAGCACTCCCGCCGAATGGAACCAATCACCCGCTCCACGTGGGCTCGCTGCCAAGGTGAGCGCGGCGTGGACAGAACTTCGCGGATGCCCATGTCTCGCACCTGTCTCGGAAGTCCTGGCCGAAGATGGCATCGCGGTCGCGCAGCAGGTAGCGCGGCAGTTGGTCGAAGGGAAAGGCGTCCCGCAGTTGCTGCCCGTCCACTCCGCGGTTGGGTGCGCGGTCACGTTGCAGTGAACAATACGGCGACGGTCATGGGCTAGAACCCAGAAACACGTACAGGACTTGGATACGGAGGGTCGGCCCGGTAAAGAAGTCGATGGAGACCATGTCCAGCTCGGAGGATTTCGCTGTGGCTCTGAAGATAGCAAAAATCGTTTTCGAACCGAGCAATTGTGAACATCACGCCATCCTCCGCAAGGCGCATCATCTCTGTAAGATAGGGGGCGGGTCGTGGCTGGAAGTTGTAACGGCGAAGCGGTGCGGCAACTGCCGGAGTGGCCACCGCATCTTCTTGTCGGACGAGGCAGTTCGGTTGTAACTTTCGTCAGCGCCCCATTCGGCCGTCGACAACTGAAGCCCGAAAAACGTTGTGCGGAAGGAATCCTGCATGTTGATTCAGGTCGGCTATGAATTAGTCTTTTACTGTCCGCAAGAGACGCCGATGATCCTTATGGTCAACGTCCATTATTCTCGCGCCGCGGATATCGTCACTCCCGATCTCCTGATTACAGATCCGGAAACGCCAATCACGGCGTACCGGGACGGCTTTGGAAACTGGTGTACCCGGATTGTGGCGCCCATCGGAAGAATCCGCCTGACCAGCACCGGGGTGGTTCGAGACTCAGGCGAAACCGACGTGCTGACGCCCTCGGCTAGACAGCACCCTTTACAGGAATTGCCGGAAGATACTCTGGTTTTTCTGTTGGGCAGCCGGTATTGCGAGACCGATCTGCTGTCCAACGCAGCGTGGTCGCGATTCGGCCAGTCGACGCCGGGATGGCCGCGGGTCCAGGCGATCTGCGATTTTGTCCATAACCATATCGCTTTCGATTATCAAAACGCGCGCCCCACACGGACAGCTTGGGAGGCGTTCAACGAGGGTGTGGGCGTCTGCCGCGACTACGCGCACCTGGCCATCGCGCTCTGCCGTTGCATGAATATTCCGGCTCGGTATTGCGCCGGATACCTTGGCGACATGGGGACCCCGCCGCCTTACGGGTTGATGGATTTTGCCGCCTGGATTGAAGTCTATCTCGGCGGCGCCTGGCATACGTTCGATCCACGGAACAATGTGCCTAGGATTGGACGAGTGTTGATCGCGCGCGGCCGCGATGCAACCGATGTCGCCATCGCCACCACGTTTGGCCCGAATACCCTGGAGGGCTTTAAAGTCTGGACGGATGAAATCGCGGAGAGTGTGCCACAGGTGCGTTCGGCATGAAAAGCACCAAAGCGTATTAGCTCTCTCGGCCGCGGCATCACACGGTCACTTCACTAGGAATCGAGCGGTTCCATGTCGACGGCGACGGCGAGCGTATGAGTTCCACCGCCCAGGATTAAGCCGCGCAGAGGACTTACGTCACCGTAATCCCGGCCCCACGCGAGCGTTACGTGGCCGTTCGAGGGGACAATGTTGTTTGTGGGATCCAGATCAAGCCAGCCGATTCCCGGACAATAAGCCGACACCCAGGCGTGGGATGCGTCGGCGCCCACCAGCCTCGGCCGCCCGGGAGGTGGATAGGTTCGAAGGTATCCGCTTACATAACGTGCTGCGAGATTCAGAGAACGGAGGCAGGCGATTTGCAGGTGTGCGAAATCCTGGCAGACGCCCCGCCGTTTCCGGAAGACCTCTTCGGTGGGCGTACGGACGTTGGTGACCTTCGAATCGAAGCGAAAGTCCTTGTGGATTCGCGCGGTCAGGTCCAGAAGCGCCCCCGATAATGGCCGGCCGGGCGTAAACGACTGGAGCGCATAGGAAGCAAACTGGGGTCGTATCCGGATGCGCGGTGACTCAAATCCGAACTGATAAGCCTCGCGACCTGCGGCGCTCCTATCGTCAGCCAGCGAGGCGGCTGCCTGTTCCCAAGGCAGCGGCAGTTGAGGCAAAGGCTTCGTGGTCGCTTCCATGGTTACTAGGCTCCGCGCCTCGACCACCAATTCCCTGTGCGGCTCCTGAATAGTGAAAAAGCAGAGAAGGTTCCCAAAAAAATCTACACGCTCGGTGCGCATCGCGGGACGCGGCTGGATATGCAGCTCGCTGTGCGCCACCTGGTGATGCGGCAAAGCGCGCGGCTTCAGGCACGCCACGTGGGTTCCGGCCGAGACGGGATATTTGTATTGATAAGTGGTCCGATGAACGATTTTATAAATCATTGTCCTAAGATCATTAAGCGAGAATCATTGAACGAAGATCATTGGCCTATGGAGATGGGCAATGTGCGAGCGTGACTAAAGTATCGGTTCGATAAGTTATTCGACCATGAAGGCAGCAATCCTTCCAGCTCCCGGAGGAAACCTGCAAGCCGGGTGAGCCCATCGGCACTATTCGCCGCCGAGGCGCCCGGCAATGGATACTTTAACTTTCGCAAATCGAAACTTCGTAACAATGCCAGAGCAGCCCGCATCGCTTTTAAGTCAGCCGCGAGATGCCGAGGAAGCTTTTGATAGAGATCGGCAAGGTGGCTCAGTTGAAAGTCCAAGGAGCGGGGGTTCGTCTCATCCGCCATGAGCACATCCAACACGGCTAACGGCTGCAAGGTCGTGTAGTACCGGGCCCGATAGGTCACAGAGCTATCCGCAACCTCGAGTAAGCACTCCAAAAGCGTCCAATCCTGCTCGGTCAGAGGCGTCGTGATCTCGCGCAGTTGCCGGGTCAAATAGATCGCTCGCTCCAGCCGCCGGCCAATGGTCATGAACAGCCAGCCCAAACTACGGTTGATGTTTTCCCGCTCCATTCCGGAGAATGCAGAAAGTAGTTCCAAACAATCGGTCAACATCCCCGGACACTCGAGAAACGGCGTGCCGCTCCCGATCTGAATCGAGTCCCGCAGCTGGCCGATGAGAAACATCATATCGGCCGACAAGCGCTCGCGAATAGTGCCGCCAGTCCGGTATACCTCGGCCAGAGTGCACGCCAGACTGTCAGGCCGCTTGGTATCGGTCAACAGTGAGGTCATTTCCTGTTCCAGTTCAGCCGAGGTCGGCCGTCGCCGTTTAGCTTTTGGCAACTTGCTGTGTCTCGATTCCAAGCACCTGTGCAGCCGGATCAGGCAGCCGAGATCCGCTTCCTCTGAGCGCCGTATGCGAGGGATCATGGCGCGCAAAATCCGGGCGATGTTCTCCGCTCGCTCGACATATCGGCCCAACCAGAAGGCATTGTCGGCGACACTGCTCGGCACAACCCGCGAGACCCGGCGCAGTTCCACCGGTTCGTGCCGCGGACGTAACATACTGAATGTATCGACGGGGCTGTCCCACAGCACCCAGGCATCCTTGCTGTGACCGCCGCGCTGCATCGAGACCACCGATCCTTCCGCTTCGGCGACCCGTACCAGTCCTCCCGGAATCACATTCCACTCGCTGCCGGTATTGAGCACGTAAGTGCGCAGCACCACGCTGCGCGAGTTGAGACATCCGTTATCCCACACCGGCGCAGTGGACAAAGCCACCTGCTCCTGCGCAACATACTCGTGCGGGCGGGCCCGCAATCGCTCGGCAAACTTGCCCTTCTCGGCGTGCGGGAGTTCGGCCCCAAAGACCGGCTCCATGCCGCTCGAGGGAAAAGCCGGTTTCAGCACCACCGAGTCGAGATGGTCGAGCACCCAATCGAGCGCGTACGGCTGCCCGCACCACCAGGTAGCGACGGAGGGAAGTTTAAGCTTCTCGCCCAGCAATTGTGTGGAGAGGCCGGGAAGAAAGGGCATGATCGCAGACGTCTCAATCAGACCGCTTCCCAGTGCGTTTGCCACCTTCACATTTCCAGCGATGATAGCGTCGACCAGGCCGGGCACGCCCAGAAGCGATTCGCCCCGCAGTTCGAGAGGATCGCAAAAGCTATCGTCCACACGGCGCAAAATCACATCGACCCTCTCCAGTCCGTCGACGGTCTTGAGATGCACGCGGCGGTTGCGCACCGTCAGGTCCTTGCCCTGGACTAGAGTGAATCCCAGGTAGCGCGCGATGTAGGAGTGTTCGAAGTAGGTCTCGTTGAGCGGCCCGGGGGTTAGCAACACGATTCGCGGATTGTCGCGTTGGGCGAGGTTGGTGAGTGCCTCGCGTTGTGCCCGGAAAAATGGCGCGAGACGCAATACGTTCGAAGTGCGAAAGAGATCGGGCAAAACGTCGGCGACGATAATGCGATTCTCCAGCGCATAGCCGCTGCCCGAAGGCGCTTGCGTGCGATCGGCCAACACCCACCACTGGCCGTCGGGCGAGCGGGCAAGATCGACGGCCAGCATATGCAGATAGCTGTGCGCGGGAACAAGCGCGCCCACGAGCGGCCGCAGAAATGCCGGGTTGGCGTAGAGAAGTGCGGCAGGAAAGCGGTTCTGCGCCAGCAGGTCCTGCTCTCCGTAGAGATCCTTGAGCAGCAGACTGAGCAACTGCGCGCGCTGAATAATGCCCGCCTCGATGTAGCGCCACTCATCCGCCGGAATCAGCAGCGGAACGATATCGATCTTCCAAGCGCGGCTTGCCCCGAGCGGATCGCCGTAAATGTTGTACGTGATCCCGTTCTCACGAATGCGCCGCTCGGCACGGGCCCAGCGTTGTGCCAGTTCCTCGTGTCCGATCGCACGAAGTGACTCCATCAGGTTTGTCCAGTGCGGGCGGGGAGTCACCCCATCGGCAGACAATTCGTCGTAGGCGGTTCCGTAGCGGAGCGGAGTCTGATATAAATCCACCGTCATGGGACAAGCTCCGGCTTCTCGATGCGGGCCTGTTTTCCGGGCGGAGGAAAGCGCAGATCAAGAGTCATGGGAAAGATTGGGTTGGTCTCTTCCTTCGGCACCGCTACGGGCCCGGGTGGCGGGCCGGATACCTGGAAGCGCTGCCGACGGCGGTCTGCGGCCTCCGTTGCGTTTACAGGGCGGGCTGTATAAGCGCGGCCGTCGGGTGATCCCACATGGTAGACACATCGGCCTATGGAGCGCTCTTTCCAGCGGTCAATCATGTCGAAGGTTAACGGTGCATGCACGGGAACTGTCGGATGTAACACCGCCGAGAGCTGGCGGGCGCGATATCGCACGCCAGCTACAGCCGCTCCAGCTTCACCGGGAGAATGTTCACCATGAGAATGTTCGCTCGTGTAATCGAGTGGCACCCTGCGACCGTTGCATACAACTGCATAGCGAGATTCTGTGGCGAACCCAGACACCCTTACCTGAATCCGCTCAAACGACGAGTCCACTGCGCGAACGGTTCGGCCGGAGGTAGTCTCTTCCGCGAGCACATTCCAGGGTTCGAGGGCGTGACGCAGTTCGAGTTCGACTCCCTCCGCGCCGATGGTTCCGATCTTCGGAAAGCGAAACTCCAGATGCGAAGCAAACCACTTCTCTTCGAAGTTGTAGCCAGACCCGCGCAAGCAGCTGATCACATCGAAAAAGTCGCGCCTCACAAAATGTGGCAACATAAAACGGTCATGGAGCGCAGTGCCCCAACGTACCAGGCTTCCTTCGAAAGGACGGTTCCAAAACATGCCTACCAACGCGCGGATGAGCAGCATTTCGATAAGACCCATTTTCACATGCGGAGCCATTTCGAAGGCACGTAATTCGAGCAAGCCAAGGCGCAACCCGCGACCTTCGGGTGGGTAGAATTTGTCGACGCAGAACTCGGCGCGATGCGCGTTTCCCGTGACGTCGACGAGCAGGTTGCGGAACAACCCGTCTAACGTGGCCGGCGGGCAGTCGTTCGCGCGCAAATTGCTAAAAGCGACCTCCAGTTCGTACAAGGCATCCGTGCGCGCCTCGTCGACGCGCGGAGACTGGCTAGTCGGGCCGACATACATGCCGGAAAACAGATACGAGAGCGATGGATGGTTCTGCCAGAACGTAAGCATGCTGCGCAACAGATCCGGACGGCGCAGGAAAGGGCTGTCCAACACGGTCGCTCCACCGATCACAATATGGCTGCCGCCGCCGGTAGCCAGATGGCTACCGTCATACCCGAATTTTTCAGCGGTCAGCCGATTACGACCGGCTTCTTCGAAGAGCACCGTGTTGATCTGTTCGAGTTCGTCCCAATTGCTCGTCGGCGGCAAGTTTACTTCCAGAACTCCGGGATCGGGAGTGAGGCTGAAGGATCGCAATCGCGGATCGGAGGGCGGAGGGTAGCCCTCTAGCGAAACCGGTTGGTCCAGATACTCGCAGGTATCTTCGACGGCAGCGACTAGATCCAGATAGTCCGCGAGTTCGGATGCGTACGGCAGGAACACGTGCAGCCTGCCTTCCCGCGCCTGCACGCAGAGCGCGGGCCGGATCAGTTCGGGCGCAGTTTCTGCAGCTGCCGAAAGAGCAGGCAGCGGATCTGCCACGGGCTTTTTCTGGAAGAGATCCATCCGCCGGCTCGGGCGCGATGGAAGCTTGATTCGGGTTTCAAATTGAGCGAACGGCGCAGCCTCGTACTCGTATTCGAGTTCATCCGGCGCCACCCAGGGAATCGACTCGGTCGCTATGCGGTAGCCGATGGGGGAATCCCCTGGCGACAGCAACAGATGTTCGGGACGAGGGAACCACAACTGGCTCGACCAGCACAACCGACCCGCCCGCTGACGGCGGCGAATGGGCAAAATGTATCCCGCCGGGTCCGTCCACTCAGGTTCGCTGTTGTAAGCCGCCAGCACGTTTTCGAAGCTTACCTGAAGGCGGCGCGAGAGTGCTTCCATGAACTTCAAGGCATTAGCCGCGCCGAAACCATAGTTCTGACCCTCGTGAGCGATGAGATCGATATTCTCCCAAACGGGGATACGGTCGGCGCGCCACCAGCAGCTCAGCGCCCAGCGGGGCAAGGGCTCGCCGGGATACCATTTGCCTTGTCCGAAGTGAAGCAATGCGCCGGGCGCCACTTTCTCGCGGAGGCATCGGATGAGAGACAAGCCGCAGGTTCGCTTCATCGGTCCCAGAGCATCAATGTTCCATTGCGGGCTCTCAGGCTCGTCTATGCCGACGAACGTAGGCTCGCCGCCCATGGTCAGTCGCACGCCCTGCGCTTCCAAGTCAGCGTCGACGCGACGCGCCACATGTTCGACCTGCAGCCAATCCTCCTCGGTGAAGGGCTTGGACAGCCGTGGTGCATCATTCAAGCGGCGAATGGACATGGAATAGCTGAAGTCCACGTTGGCCAGCTCGACCGTTCCCTCGATGGGCGCGGCTTTGGATGCGGTCGGTGTGCAGACGAGCGGGATGTGACCCTCTCCCGCGAACAGGCCCGAGGTCGGATCCATCCCGATCCAGCCCGCACCCGGCAAGAATACTTCCGCCCAGGCGTGGAAATCGGCCGAGTCGGTGTGCGGACCACTCGGACCCTCCGGCGCTCTCTCGTCCGCTGCCAATTGAATCAGGTACCCGGAGACGAAGCGTGCGGCAATTCCCAAATGTCGGAGAATCTGCACCAACAGCCATGCAGAGTCACGGCAGGATCCCGTGCCCTTTTCAATGGTCTCCTCGCATGTCTGGACGCCCGGATCCAGCCGCGTCACGTAGCCAATTTCGCTTCGCACCCTTCGATTCACATCAACCAAGAAGGTGATCGTTCCCTGCATCTCCCGGGAAAGTCTCCCAAGAAAAGCCTGGAATAGAGGCCCCGCGGGATCGGTCGAACGATAGGGTTCGAGATCCTTAGCCAGCTCCGGAGCGTAATCGAAAGGGTAGTCTGCGACTCCTGGTTCCAGGAAAAAATCGAACGGATTGAAGGGGGATAGCTCCGCGAAGAGGTCGACCTCAACCACGAACTCGTTGGTCTTGTCGGGGAAAAGAAGGCGCGCTAGATGATTATTGTGGGCGTCGAGCTGCCAATTGAGAAGATGGTTGGTGGGACTGACGTGAAGCGAGTAGCTGAGGATCGGCGTCCGACA
>Ga0210401_10001061_pt1 | contig 32740 bp, 27 predicted proteins | sample IncBWH32MmetaG_FD_150866 | JGI IMG/M metagenome (GOLD analysis project Ga0210401, IMG submission 150866) | Forest soil microbial communities from Barre Woods Harvard Forest LTER site, Petersham, Massachusetts, United States - Inc-BW-H-32-M | ecosystem: Environmental > Terrestrial > Soil >... | reverse complement strand
CCGCAAGAATGCGGACGCGTCTGGCAGAACGCGCTTTCAGGGGTATGGATTGAAAAGGAAACGCCGATGCGGGCATGCCGGTTCCTAAGAAACCAGGCTCGCAGCCGTTCACGAGCCCGATCAATCCCTTGATACCTTTGGTTGGAATGGACGCAGCCATGGTGTGATTGGCGCGTCCAAAACCTCTAATTCTAGTGGCGTTGCGGAACGTTGGGCGCGGCGTTGTAATCAATTTCATGGGCTTGAGGTCTCGCCATTCCGCCTTCCACGGCCGGCTGATCGGCGCAAAAATCCGTGCGCAGTCGGCGCGTGAGCAGGCCTCCAAGGCAGCGCGCGAGGCCGACCGCGCCGAGGCCGAAGCCTGGTCGATCCGGATGGAAGGTTTTGGCGGACCGGCGCAGCCATCACCGACCATCGGCCAATGCCTCAACGGCGGGCTTGCCTGGCTCGAGGTCGAATGCAATCGCTGCAAGACCCGCGCAAGCCTGCCGCTCGATGCCATCCGCCGGCCGCACGACATGCCCGTGTGGATGCTCGAATCCTCCCTGAAATGCCGCGCCTGCAGCAACGCAAGCCACGCTCCGCCGGTGCACATGATCAAGCTCACCGAACGGCGCGAGATCACGCGTTACGTCTGGGTGCATCCGGACGAGGAGGATCAGTGAGTGCGGCCGGGCGTTGACCGCCTACCTCACATCAGGAACTTGACGCCAAAGGTCTTGTCGCGGCGCCAGACCACTTCGCAGCGCTGGCGCCTGTTGTGGGACGCTACCAGCACGAAGGTGAAATGATCTCCGACATCCAACTCGGCCTCGGTGACGATCCTGGCGCCGCCGGGCGCGACGTCAAGCACAGAGCATTCGAGCTCCGTCGTTCCGTCGCTGAGTATCAGATGCGCCGACCGGCCGTTTATCTGCCGCCGCGGCTCGCGCTGCACTTTCAACCGCTCTTGTACGGTCATGATCGGCTTTCCTGTTGGAGCGACCCGCACACTAGGCCGGCGCGTGTAAAGCCCGCCTTAGCGCATCGCCTCGAAATTTAGCGATTTGAGCAAGCGTTTGCCGATTTGTACGGCGCGTATCGGCTTGTGCGGCTGGCGAGCACACAGCTCCGCGACCACGGCCTGCGACCCCCGCCATTCGTCCAGAAGATGCCCCCTGCCCGTTTGTGTCGGATGTGCGACGGCGAAAACGCCGCCATAACGGCCGGCAGACAACAATAATCCGCCAGGGAGGAAACATGGCCGATATCGTCACCGGTGCATCATCCGCATCGGTCGCAAGCACCAGCGCCGTCTCGCCCAAGAAGATATTCTGGGTCACCTGGTTCGGCTGGATGCTCGATGGCTTCGACTCCTCCATGTACGCCTACATCCTGGTCTCCGCGCTCTCCGAGCTGCTGCCGGCGAGCGGGATCGAGCCAAGCCGCGCCAATATCGGTTTTTATGGCGGCATCCTGTTCTCGATCTTCATGCTCGGCTGGGCCTGCTCGATGTTCTGGGGCTGGGCCGCGGACCGCTACGGCCGCGTCAGGATGATGTGCTGGACCGTGCTGGTTTATTCGCTGTTCACCGCGCTGTGCGGGCTTTCCACCGGCGTCGTGATGTTTGCGATCTTCCGCTTCATCGCTGGCTTCGGCATCGGCGGCGAATGGGCGGCGGGCACGCCACTGCTGCACGAATCCGTGCCGGAAAATATCCGCGTGCGCCTTGCCGGTTGGCTGCATACAGCTACCCCCACGGGTCTGTTCCTCGCGGCGCTGGTGACGCTTACCGCCGGCGGCACGCTCGGCTGGCGCGGCATGTTCTTCCTCGGCATCCTGCCGGCGCTCTTGATCGCTTATCTGCGCACCAATGTGCCCGAGCCGCAACGCGCACGCTCGAGCGAGACGTCAAGGCCGTCATTCACCGCGCTGTTCGCCAAGGGCCAGGCGCAGTCCACCTGGGCTGCGGCGGCGCTACTTGCCGTCATCATCTTCGGCCTGTGGTCGTCGAATTTCTGGGCACCGACCGTCATCATCACAAAGCTCACCGCGGCGGGCGCGACGCCCGCTTATGCGCAGCAGATGGGCGCCGTGGCCGGCCTCATTACCAATGTCGGCACACTCGCCGGCTGCCTGTTGATGCCCTGGATCACCGGCGCGTTCGGCAGCCGCCGCTGGACCGCTGTCCTCTTCTTCGTGGGCTCGCTCGTTTCGGTGGTGGTGAGCTACGAGCTCGCCATCGAGCGCCTCGACAATCTCACGCTGTTCCTGATCCTGCTGCCGATCCTCGGCTTCTTCACCAATGGCGTGTTCGGCCTGTTCACGATCTGGTTGCCGGAGATGTTCCCCTCCGCGCTGCGCGGCGCGGGCTCCGGCTTTGCCTTTAGCCTCGGCCGTGTGCTCGGCGCGGCCGGCCCGACCCTGATTGGTACGCTTGCGGCCACCACCGGCAGCTTTCCGCTGGCGATCTCGCTGCTCTCCCTGATCTATGTGATCGGCCTGCCCTTCATCGCGCTGGCCCCGGAGACGGCGAACCGGCCGCTGGCGAAGTAGGCGCGGGGGAGCACGCAGGACCGATTGCTTTTTGGCCGGTTTCGGATATTTCCGGGTCTTGCGAAATCGACGCGAGACCCGGCGGTGACGATGACACTTTCCTCGTTTGCAATTCGAGCCGCGGTCACGGCGCTTTCAGCGTCGCTTCTGCTATCATCCACACACGCACAACAGCCGTTCCAACCCTTTGCGCGACCGGCGCCGGCGGCGGGCGCGCCGAAAGCACCGGGTGCTGCTCCGACCGCCCCCTCGCCCCGCGCGGCCTCCTGCCATAACGGCGCGAGCTTCGACAAATTCCTGGCCGAGCTGAAGCAGCAGGCGGTGGCGCAGGGCGTGTCGCAGCGCGCCCTGGCCGAAGCCGGCCCCTACCTCGTCTACGACCAGGGCATCGTCAACCGCGACCGCGGGCAGCGCGTGTTCGGCCAGATCTTCACCGAATTCGCCGGCCGCATGGCGGCGAATTTCCGCATGCAGAACGGACAGCAGCACATCAAGACCTATGCGGCCGCGTTCGCCCGCGCCGAGAAGGAATATGGCGTGCCGCCGGCGGTGATCGCCGCGTTCTGGGGACTGGAAAGCGATTTCGGCGCCAATGTAGGCAATCTGCCGACGCTGCGCTCGCTGGTCTCGCTCGCCTATGATTGCCGCCGCACCGAGCGCTTCCAGAACGAGACCATCGCTGCGCTGAAGGTGATCGACCGCGGCGATCTCTCGCCTGAGGAGATGATCGGCTCCTGGGCCGGCGAGCTCGGCCAGACGCAATTCTTGCCGACGCATTATTTCACCTATGCCGTCGACTATGACGGCGACGGCCGCCGCAACCTCTTGCACAGCGCGCCCGACGTGATCGGCTCGACCGCGAACTATATCGCGACCGGATTGAAATGGCGGCGCGGCGAGCCTTGGCTGGAAGAAGTGCGCGCGCCTGCCAATTTTCCCTGGGACCAGGCCGACCTCACCATTCAATTGCCCCGCTCGAAATTCGCAAGCCTCGGCGTGACCTATGCCGACGGCAGGCCGCTGCCGAACGATAATCTGCCGGCTTCGCTGCTGTTGCCGATGGGACGGACGGGACCAGCGTTTCTGGCCTACGCGAATTTTTCGGCCTACACCGAATGGAATAATTCGCTGATCTATTCGACCACCGCCGCTTATCTTGCCACCCGCATCGCCGGCGGCCCGCCGATGCACCGGCCGGCCGCCGCGGTGGCGCAATTGCCGTTCAACGAGATCAAGGAGCTGCAGCAGCTTCTGGTCCGCGCCGGCTTCGACGTCGGCAAGGTCGACGGCGTGCTCGGCCAGCAGAGCCGCACGGCCGTCAAGGCGATGCAGGTCAAATACGGCCTGCCTGCGGATTCCTGGCCGACCGCGGAGCTGCTGGCGAAGATGCGCGGTGGCCCTCGTGCGCAGGCTGCGTCCCCTGGACTGCCGACGGCGCGCTAGCGCGCCCTCCACCAGTGCGATCGATCTGTCAACCGACTAATCGGGCGACCACCCTGGTTGTCTTTTCTTCGGCGCAGCCCCATCTCGAACGATGCTTGCTACTCCCACCTCAAAAAGAGCATCACATGTCCTTTTACGACGCCGTCGTCCCCGCCTACCTGCAAATGCTCAACAGCCTTTCCGGCCTGCTCACCAAGGCCGAGGCCCATTGCCAGGCCAAGAAAATCGAGCCCGATGTGCTGCTTGGCGCGCGGCTCTATCCGGACATGCTGCCCCTCACCAAGCAGATTCAGCTCGTCAGTGATCATGCCTCGAGGGGCTGCGCCCGGCTGACGCACAGCGAGGTGCCGTCCAGGCCCGATACCGAAAAAACCTTTGACGAATTGAAGCAGCGGCTGGCGAAGACGATCGAGTACGTCAAATCGTTCAAGCCCGAGCAGTTCGAAGGCGCCGACACCAAGGATGTCACCTTCCCGGTCGGCCCTGACCGCAGCATGACGCTGAAGGGGCAACAATTTCTAAGTGCGTTCTCATTCCCGAATTTCTATTTCCACGCAGTGACCGCCCATGGAATTTTACGCCACAACGGCGTGGAAATCGGCAAGCGCGACTTCCTCGGGGTGTCGTAACTCTTCCCATCTGCTGTTCCGGGACGCCATCCAGTCGGCTGTTGCCGACTTGGACAATCAAGAAGGCCGAACTCGGGTAGACCCGAGTTCGACGCGGCGGGCCCGGAACGACGACAGAAGACGGCGACGCGCGCTTCACCCCTGCGTGTCCTGAATGGCTGTCGACTTGCGCCCGTCGCCGCAATGCACAATTGTAGGCCACCTGTCATTTCATCGGAACAACCCATGAGCGCACCGACCAAACTCTTCGAGCCCTACAAGCTTGGCCCGATCACGCTGCCGAACCGCCTGGTGATGGCGCCCTTGACGCGCAACCGCGCGGTGCCGCCCGACATGGTGCCGAGCCCGCTCGCGGTCGACTATTATGGCCAGCGCGCTTCCGCAGGATTGTTGGTCACCGAGGCGACCCAGATCTCGCAGCAGGGCCAGGGCTATCAGGACACGCCCGGCATCTATTCCAAGGAACAGGTCGCAGGCTGGAAGAAAGTCACGGACCGCGTGCATGAGCGCGGCGGGCACATCTTCGTCCAGCTCTGGCATGTCGGCCGCATCTCGCACACCTCGCTACAGCCGAATGGCGGCAACCCGGTCGCGCCATCCGCGATCCGCGCCAAGACCAAGACTTTCGTGAACGGCACATTCGCCGATGTCTCCGAGCCCCGTGCGCTCGAGCTTTCCGAGATTCCGGGAATCATCGACGATTACAAGCGCGGCGCCGCCAACGCGATCGCCGCCGGTTTCGACGGCGTCGAAATCCATGGCGCCAACGGCTATCTGCTCGACCAGTTTGCAAGAGATAGCACCAACAAGCGCACCGACGCCTATGGCGGCTCGATCGAGAACCGCGCCAAGCTGATGCTGGAAGTTTCGAAGGTGGTGACGGCCGAAATCGGGCCTGAAAGAACCGGCATTCGCATTTCGCCGGTGACGCCGGCAAACGATACATCGGATTCCGATCCGCAACCGCTGTTCGACTACATCGTCGACGGCCTCGAGGCGCTGAAGCTCGTCTACATTCACGTCGTTGAAGGCGCGACCGGCGGCCCGCGCGACGTCGCGCCGTTCGATTACGCCTCGCTGCGCAAGCGCTTCACCCGCGCTTATATCGCCAACAACGGCTATGACCTCGAGCTCGCGACCAAGCAGCTCGCGGCCAATGCCGCCGACCTGATCGCGTTCGGAAAGCCCTTCATCTCCAACCCCGACCTCGTCGAGCGACTGAAGAAGGGCGCGCCGCTCAACGAGTGGGACAAGGCGACGTTCTATGGCGGCGGCGCCAAGGGTTACACGGACTACCCGACGCTGCAGGCGAAGGAAGCCGCGGAGTAGCCGCTCCGCTCTCCATCGTCATTCCGGGACGGTGCGAAAGCACCGGACCCGGAATCTCGAGATTCCCAGGTGCGCAATTGCGCACCATAGTTCGTCGCTTGCGCGACGCCCCGGAATGACAGTGTAATGGCGGCATGAAACCATCCGCCGAGGAACTCGTCCGCCGCGCGGCCGCCGCGTTCAATGCGGGGCGCAAGGACGAAGCGCAGCAAATCTGCGAGCAGGGGCTCGCACGCGAGCCCGGTGAGCCGATGCTCAGCCACCTGCTCGCTGCCGTGTTGTTTTCGGAAAACGAAACTGCCCTCGCCCGCCCGCATATCGAAGCAAGCCTGAAGAAACGCGCCGGCTACGCCCCCGCGCTCGCTCTTGCCGGCCGCATCGCGCGGGCGGAGAAGGATTTCGACGCCGCGCTGGCGCATTTCGATCGCGCCATCGCGCTCGCGCCTCAACGCGAGCTGTTTGTCGAGAAAGCGCGCACCCTCGACCAAGCCGGCCTCAGGCCGCAGGCGCGCGAGGCGTGGCTGGCGATCCTGAAGGTCATTCCACAACACGCCGAGGCCTGCGCCCGGCTCGGCCGCATGGCGTGGGAGGACGGTGATTACGCAATAGCCGTGATTTACCTGGAACATGCCACTGCAAGCGAGGCGCCCGCTTCCACCTGGTTCGATCTCGGCCTTGCGCGCCAGGACTTGCGCGACTACGCCGGCGCGGCCGTCGCCTATCGCAGGGCTTTCGCGCTGAAGCCTGATCACGCGGAAGCTGCGCTCAATCTCGGCATCGTCTTGCAAGAGGGCGGCGACGCGGAAGCTGCGATGATCGCCTACCGCGACGCCTACCGGCTGCGTCCCCAACTCTTCGGCAGCATCGCGATGGCGCTCACCTCGGCCCCGCACGGCCGGCTGTGGCTTGATGAGAACGAGCTGCGCCGTTCACTCGGTAGCTAGCCGCCCGCGCCGGGCGCGAAAATGTTTGCGGTAGATGTTTGGTGCGGCCAGCACCTCGGCGACTGTCTTCGCATAAGCCGCCTGATGCGCCTCGTCAAAACTCTCGAACACGAGCTGCGGCGCCTCGCGCGGCACGGCAAAGCATTGCGCCACCGGCGTGCCCTTCTCCAGCACGCCAGAAAAATCGGGCCTGGTCCACACCGCCGGAAAATTGATGCCGCCGTCGTGAAAGCGGTCGGCATCGACCAGACCCGAGATCAGGCGGAACGGCAGATCGTCGCGGTTGACCGGATGGGTCGCAAACAGCGACCAGCCGGGATCGAGCTCGATGGTCCAGAAGCTGTTGAACTTCAGTGCGGCCTGTCCGCTCGCGAATGGCGCATCGGGAAATTGTGCAGGTGGATGAAAGCTCAGCGGCGCGCGCGGATGGCCTGAGGTCGCAGGCTCCGGAATCTCCCAGTCCCAACTGAACGCGCCGCGTTCGACCCTGATGTCGCAGGGCAACGGGATCATCACGCCATAGGCCATGGCGTCGACAAAGGGTGGGCACTGCTTGACGGTGCGGATGTCGCGGCCGTGGATATCCGAATGCGCTTTCGCCGGCATCGCCCGCAGCCAGTCCGGCAACGCACTGCGCGCGGGATAAGGCCGCGGCAGATGCGGCTCGAGCGCGGGGTCGCAGCGGAATGTCATGCGCATGGAAGGCTCCTTGGACGCTCATGTTGCGGCGGCGCGGCAGCGCGGTCAATCATGGTCGATCTGCGTTTTGAGGAGCTTGCTGCACCCGACCAGCCAAGCCTATGCTGAGCGCAATCAAAAAAGAATGTCGGGAGGAAGCTATGCGTCATCCCCTGCTTGCCGGTTTCGGCGTTGCCTTTGTTCTCACGTTTCCCCTCACAATCCAGGCGCAGGCGCAGGCCGCCCTAACCGGCATCGTCAGTTCGGCCGAAGAGCCGACCATGGAAGGCGTGCTGGTCAGCGCCACCAGGGCCGGATCGAACATCACGGTCACCGTCGTGACCGGTGCCGATGGCCGCTACGCTTTTCCTGCGAACCGGCTCGTGCCTGGTCAATATACCCTTGCCGTACGCGCGGTCGGTTATGAACTCGACCAGCCTGACAAAGTGGAAATAGGCGCGTCCGCCGGACCGGCGGCCGCAATGGCGGATCTCAAGCTCGGAAAAACCAGAGATCTCGCCGCCCAGCTGTCGAACGGCGAATGGCTTGCCAGCATTCCCGGCACCGACCAGGAGAAGGGGCAATTGCTCAATTGCGTCGGCTGCCACCGGGTCGAGCGCATCATGCGCTCAAAATACGACGCCGACGGTTTCCTCACTCAGATTCTGCCGCGCATGCAGAGCTATGTGCAACAGAGCCTGCCGATCCATCCGCAATTGCGGCCGTCCGAGCGGCTGATGGAGGAGCAGGGCGAAGACCGGATCGAGGTCTACCGCGCGGTGGCGCAGTATCTGAGCACGATCAATCTCAGCACAACCGACCAGTGGAAGTATGCGCTGAAGACGCTGCCACGCCCGAAGGGTGCGGCGACGCGAGTGATCTATACCGAATACGACCTGCCGCGCGAGGAAATGGCGCCGCACGATACGATCGTCGACAAGGACGGCATCGTCTGGTTCTCGGGTTTCGGCGAGCAGAAGCTCGGCAGGCTCGATCCCAAAACCGGCCAGGTCACCGAATTCCCCTATCCTGCGCACCGCGACAATGCTCCGACCGGCAGCCTCGGCCTGCGCGCCGACGGCGCGGGCAATCTGTGGCTTGGCAACATGTACCAGGCGACGATCGTCAAGTTCGATCCGAAGACGGCGCAATTCCAGTTCTGGACGCTGCCACCGGAAGCGAACATCGCTGCGGCGCAGATCAACATGGTGAGTCCGCAACATTCGGATGTCGACGGCAAGGTCTGGACCCAGAATAACGGTTTTGCCGGCGTGCACCGTCTCGACATCGCAAGTGGCAAGATCGAGACGTGGATGCCGTTCAAGGACGCGCGCAAGGGCGAGCCTCACAACATCTACGACGTCATCCCGGATTCCCACAACAACGCCTACTTCACCGATTTCCGCCAGGGTCAGATCGGCCGCATCGACGCCAAGACCGGCGAGATCGCGCTATTCCAGACCCCGACGCCGCGCTCAGCGCCGCGGCGCGGCAACATGGACGCTCAGGACCGGCTCTGGTTCGGCGAATACCGCGGCGACCGGATCGGGATGTTCGACACGGCAAGCCACGAGTTCAGGGAATGGAAGCTCAATACGCGCTGGTCCGCGCCCTATGACGTCGTGCTCGACAAGAACGAAAACGCATGGACGGGGTCGATGGTGACCGACCAGGTGACACGGTTGAACACGAAAGCCGGCGAGATGGTCGATTACCTCCTGCCGCGTTCGACCAACATCCGCAGGGTCTTCGTCGATAATTCGACGACACCGGTCAGCTTCTGGGTGGGCAGCAACGACGGCGCATCGATCGTGAAGGTCGAGCCGCTGGATTGAGGGGAGCGCGCCGAGAGCGACGCCGTACGAAGAAAAGGCCGGGATCGCTCCCGGCCTTCTTGTTTTGATGAGGATGTCAGACCGTCAGTTCGCCGACGCCCGCTTCGGCGGGCTTGCCGGCCACGACTTGATCAGCGTGTCGTAGTCGACGGTCTCGCCCTTCGGCTTCTCGTTCGCGAGCTTGCGCTGGGGCGCGATGTTGCCGTCCTTGGCCGACTTGGCGAACCAATACTCGGCGCTTTCCTTCTTGTTGAGCTTCGGACCGCAGGCACCCTGCACACCCGACTTCTCCAGACGCTCCATCACCGAGTCCTGCGCGGCGGCAAGCGAGTCCATGGCGGCTTGCGGCGTCTTCGCACCGGACGACGCATCGCCGATGTTCTGCCACCACAATTGCGCAAGTTTCGGATAGTCAGGCACGTTGTTCCCGGTCGGGGTCCACTGCACGCGCGCGGGCGAGCGGTAGAATTCGATCAGGCCGCCGAGCTTCGGCGCACGCTCGGTGAACGACTTGTCCCAGATGTCGGATTCACGGATGAAGGTGAGACCGACATGGCTCTTCTTCGCACTCACCGTCTTGGAGACGATGAACTGCAGATAGAGCCAGGCCGCCTTGCGGCGATCCACCGGGGTCGACTTCAACAGCGTCGCCGAACCCACATCCTGGTAGCCGAGCTTCATGCCGTCCTTCCAGTACGAACCGTGCGGCGACGGAGCCATACGCCATTTCGGCGTGCCGTCGGCGTTCATCACGGGCAGGCCGGGCTTGACCATGTCCGCGGTGAAGGCGGTGTACCAGAAGATCTGCTGGGCGATGTTGCCCTGCGACGGCACCGGTCCGGACTCAGAGAAGGTCATGCCTTGCGCCTGCGGCGGAGCATACTTCTTCAGCCAGTCCAGATATTTGACGATCGAATAGACCGCCGCCGGGCCGTTGACGTCGCCGCCGCGCTCGACCGAGGAGCCGACCGGACGGCAGCCTTCCATGCGGATACCCCATTCGTCGACAGGCAGGCCGTTCGGGAGGCCCTTATCACCATTGCCGGCCATCGACAGCCAGGCGTCGGTGAAACGCCAGCCGAGCGAGGGATCCTTCTTGCCATAGTCCATGTGGCCATAGATCTTGACGCCGTTGATCTCCTTCACGTCGTTGGTGAAGAAGTCCGCGATGTCCTCATAGGCCGACCAGTTCACCGGCACGCCGAGATCGTAGCCATACTTGGCCTTGAACTTGGCCTTGATGTCCGGGTTGGTGAACCAGTCGTAGCGGAACCAGTAGAGGTTCGCGAACTGCTGGTCCGGGAGCTGATAGAGATGACCGTTCGGCGCGGTCGTGAACGACTTGCCGATGAAGTCGTTGACGTCGAGCATGGGGTCGGTGACGTCCTTGGCTTCGCCCGCCATCCACTCCGTCAGGTCGACGGCCTGGCCGTAGCGAAAGTGCGTGCCGATGAAGTCGCTATCGTTGATCCAGCCGTCATAGACGTTCTTGCCCGACTGCATCTGGGTCTGGATTTTTTCGACGACGTCACCTTCCTGGATGATGTCGTGCTTCACCTTGATGCCGGTGATCTCCTCGAACGCTTTCGCGAGCGTACGCGATTCATATTCGTGCACCGTCAGCGTTTCGGAGACGGCATTGATTTCCATTCCCTTGAAGGGCTCAGCGGCCTTGATGAACCACTGCATTTCCTTCATCTGGTCTTCTTTGGACAGGGTCGACGGCTGGAACTCGTTGTCGATCCATTTCTTCGCGGCGGCTTCATCCGCATAGGCCGGCGCCGTGACCGCAGCGGAAGCTGCCATCAAAGCGAAAGTGCTGGTCATCATCAGAACCCGGGTCCTGGTCAAGGGGCCCTTCTTTCTATCCACTGGTCGCATGTTGTTCCTCCGTTGCAGCGACAGACTGACTTCAGGCCCGGGTTGATCCCGGATCTGCTCTTTTTCGCGTTGCTTAGACCGTGCGGAAAACCACCACGGCCGTCGCAAGCGAAATCAATGTTGCGAGCCAAAGGCTCGAAATCTCAAAACCCTCTTCCCCGATCGGCAGCGTCGCGATCGCATCCGTGCCGACAAAGCCGATCCAGAGCAGGTGAATGACCGCGGTCAGGACCAGCGAGATGAACAGGCGGTCGCCGCGCGTGGTAGGAATCCGCAAAACGCCGACGCGCTCGGCCTCGGGATAGGCGATCCCGAGCCAGGTCATCACGCCAAGGGTTGCCGCAAGCAGCACGAAGAAGATCGCCGTCGGCAACGTCCAGGCCATCCATGCGATAGAGTCCATGGGCGCCTCCTACACGCGGCCGAGCGCGAAACCGCGCGCGATATAGTTGCGGACGAACCAGATCACGAGCGCGCCCGGGATGATGGTCAGCACGCCGGCGGCAGCTAACAGCCCCCAGTCCATGCCGGCGGCGGACACGGTGCGGGTCATGACGGCCGAGATCGGCTTCGCATTGACCGAGGTCAGCGTGCGCGCGAGCAACAGCTCGACCCAGGAGAACATGAAGCAGAAGAAGGCAGCGACGCCGATGCCGCTCGCGATCAATGGGACCAGGATCTTCATGAAGAAGCGCGGGAAGGAATAGCCGTCGAGGAACGCGGTCTCGTCGATCTCGCGCGGCACGCCGGAGACGAAACCTTCCAGGATCCAGACCGCGAGCGGCACATTGAAGATGCAGTGCGCGAGCGCCACCGCCCAGGGCGTATCGAACAGGCCGATCGCCGAATAGAGGTTGAAGAACGGCAGCGCGTAGACCGCGGCCGGTGCCATGCGGTTCGACAACAGCCAGAAGAACAGGTGCTTGTCGCCAAGGAAGCGGTAGCGCGAGAACGCATAAGCCGCCGGCAGCGCCACCGAGATCGAGATGACAGTATTGATGACGACATATTCCAGCGAATTTATATAGCCGGAATACCAGCTCTCGTCGGTGAAGATGCGGCGGTAATGCTGCAACGTCGGCGCATGCGGCCACAGCGTCATGGTCGAGATGATCTCGGCGTTGGTCTTGAAGCTCATGTTGACGAGCCAGTAGATCGGCAACAGCAGGAAGATCAGGAACAGCGCCAGGATGAGACGACGGCCGGGAATGGAGTGGGTCATGCGGCGCCCTCCTTCCGCGAGCGATCCGTGCCGGCGTTGGTCATCACGGTGTAGAACACCCAGCACACGATCAGGATGATGAGGTTGTAGACCAGCGACAGCGCCGCGGCCTTGCCGAGGTCGAACTGGCCGAGCGCGATCTTGACCAGCTCGATCGAGATGAAGGTGGTGGAATTACCGGGCCCGCCGCCGGTGACGACGAACGGCTCGGTATAGATCATGAAGCTGTCCATGAAGCGCAGCAGCACGGCGATCAGCAGCACGCGATTCATCTTCGGCAGCTGGATTGCGGTGAACACCGCCCAGCGCGAAGCGCCGTCGATTTGCGCGGCCTGATAATAGGCATCCGGGATCGACTTCAGGCCGGCGTAGCAGAGCAGCGCGACCAGGCTAGTCCAGTGCCAGACGTCCATGACGATGACGGTGACCCAGGCATCGATGTCATTGGAGACGTAATTGTAGTTGATGCCGATGCTGTTCAGCACATAGCCGAGCAGCCCGATATCGGGCCGGCCGAAAATCTGCCAGATCGTGCCGACCACATTCCACGGAATCAGCAGCGGCAGCGCGAGAATGACGAGGCAGGCCGCGACCGACCAGCCTTCGCGGGGCATCGACAGCGCAACGACGATGCCGAGCGGCACCTCGATGGCGAGGATCACGCCGGAGAAAAACAGGTTGCGCCAGAGCGAGGCAAAGAAGCGGCTGCCGAGATCGCTCGAGGGATCGAGCAGCTCCTTGAACCAGCCGACGCCGTTCCAGAAGAACTGGTTGTTGCCGAAGGTGTCCTGCATCGAATAGTTCACCACCGTCATCAGCGGCAGGACGGCGGAGAACGCGACCACCAGGAACACCGGCAGCACCAGGAGCCAGGCTTTTTGGTTGACGGTTTTGTCCATCAGGCAACCCCCTCAACCAGAATGCTGTCGGCATAGACGTGCACATGCGAAGGGTCGAACACGAGCCCGGCGACATTGTCGGGGACCGAAAATCCCGGCGGCACGCGCGCGGCGAATTTGGCGTCGCCGACACGAACACGCGCGAAGCGGATGCGGCCGAGATCGTCGATGCGCTCGATCGTGGCGGACAGCAGGCCCGACGACGGCGGCGCGACGTCGACGAATTCCGGGCGCACTCCGATCTCGACCTTGGCGCCCGCCGGCAGCATGCCGTAATTGCGATGCAGGCCGATGACATGGCCGTCGACCCTCGCCTCACGGCCGCTCACTTCTGCGGGCACAATGTTCATGCCGGGCGAGCCGATGAAATAGCCGACAAAGGTATGCGCCGGCTTCTCGAACAATTCGGCCGGCGTGCCGCTCTGCACCACGCGGCCGTCATGCATGACCACCACCGTGTCGGCAAAGGTCAGCGCCTCGGTCTGGTCATGCGTCACGTAGATCATCGTGAGATCGAGCTCGCGATGCAGCGCCTTGAGCTTCGAGCGCAGCTGCCACTTCAATTCGGGATCGATCACCGTCAGCGGCTCGTCGAACAGGATAGCGGCGACATCGGAGCGGACGAGGCCACGGCCGAGTGAGATCTTCTGCTTGGCGTCTGCAGTGAGCCGCGTCGCCTTGCGCTTGAGGTCCGGCGTGAGGTCCAGCAGCCGCGCGATCTCGGCGACGCGCTTGTCGATCTCGGACTTGGCCACGCCGCGGTTCTTGAGCGGAAATGCCAGGTTCTGCCCGACCGTCATGGTGTCGTAGATGACCGGAAACTGGAACACCTGGGCGATGTTGCGCTTCTGCGTTGACAGCGGCGTGACATCGACGCCGTTGAACAGGATCTTGCCGCGCGACGGCGTGATGATACCGGAGATCAGGTTGAGCAGCGTGGTCTTGCCGCAACCAGACGGACCGAGCAGCGCATAGGCGCCACCCTGCCGCCAGGTCATGGTCACGGGCTTCAGTGCATAGGTCTCGACCGGCGCGTGTTCGCCGCCGTAGGAGTGCGCGAGATCGACGAGGTCAATGCGGGCCATGCGACATCTCCCTCACGTCGAACCAGGAGAAGCGACAAGCCGGTCGGCTGCGTCGAACACAAAGACATTGTCGGGGTCGAGCACGGCATCGAGCTGTTGGCCCGGCTCGAACTCATGCACGCCATGCAGCACCGCGACCCAATTCAGGGAATCGCGATGCAGATGCACGAAGCTTTCCGAGCCGGTGATTTCGGTCACCTCCACGGTCGCCGGAAAGGCATGGCGGCCGGCCTGGCCATTGGCGATCTCGAGCTGATGGGCACGGAAGCCGACGCGATAGGTGCCGTCGGCAAGCTTGGCATAGAGCCCCGTGGACGGCGCTTTCACGCCGCCGGCATATTCCACCGCGCCATTCTTCTTCTCAATGCCGATGACGTTGAGCGGCGGATCGGAGAACACTTGCGCCACGCGCAGCGTATCGGGGTGGCGATAGACTTTTGGCGTTTCGCCGACCTGCAAGGCCCGGCCTTCCCACATGCAAACGGTGTTGCCGCCGAGGAGCAGGGCTTCGGACGGCTCGGTCGTGGCATAGACGAAGATGGCACCCGAGGCCTCGAAGATGCGCGGCAGCTCGGTGCGCAGCTCCTCGCGAAGCTTGTAGTCGAGATTGGCGAGCGGCTCGTCGAGCAGGACGAGATCGGCGCCCTTCACCAGCGCGCGCGCAATCGCCGTGCGCTGCTGCTGGCCGCCGGAGAGCTGCAACGGCGTGCGCTTCAGGAACGGCTCGAGCCGGAGCAGCTTTGCGGCTTCCGCGACGCGCAGCTCGATCTCGGCTTTCGGCTTGCCCTGCACGCGCAAGGGCGAGGCGATATTCTCGTAGACCGAGAGCGAGGGGTAATTGATGAACTGCTGGTAGACCATCGCAACCGAGCGCTGGCGCACATCGAAGCCCGTGACGTCCTTGCCGTCGACCAGCACACGGCCGGCGGTCGGCTTATCGAGGCCGGCGAGCAGCCGCATGATCGAGGTCTTTCCCGACAGCGTCGGTCCCAGCAGCACGCTGAGCGTGCCTTTTTCCAGGGTCAGGGACACATCACGAATGGTATGAACGCCATCGACGGTGCGCGTGACATGGTCGAGCGTAACGCTCATGTCCGTCCTCCTGCTTCCAGGAGCGGATTTTCAACCGGAACGCGATTGGCGGCAATCCAACGATCGAGTGCGGCAATTTCGTCCGGCGACATACGCAGGCCCAGCTTGGAGCGCCGCCAGACAATGTCTTCGGCACCGACAGCCCATTCCGAGGTCATCAGATAATTGACTTCAGCCGCCGTCAGGGTCGCGCCAAAGGACTGGCCGAGATCGGCCAATGATTTTGCGCTGCCAAGCAATTTTGTCGCTCGCGTCCCATAGGCATGTGCCAGCCGGCTCGCATGCTCCTGCGTCAGGAACGGATAGTCGCGCCGTAACTCGGCGGTCAGCGCCGGCAGCGCCGAGACATCGAGATCGCCGCCGGGCAGCGGCGATTTGCCGGTCCAGCCCTCGCGCGCCTTGGCACTGCGCAGATAAGGTGACAACCGTTCCAGCGCCTCCTCGGCGAGCCGCCGATAGGTCGTGATCTTGCCGCCATAGATCGAGAGCAGCGGCGCGCCGCCGGGCGTATCGAGCTCGAACACGTAATCCCGCGTCGCGGCTTTGGCTTCGTTGGCGCCATCGTCATAAAGCGGCCGCACGCCGGCATAGGTCCATACCACGTCCTCGGGTTTGACGGGTTTGGCCAGATATTCGCTGACGGAATCGCAGAGATACTGGATCTCCTCGGCCGTCGCCTTCACCTTGGAGGGATCGCCGTGATAGTCGCGATCGGTGGTGCCGATCAGCGTGAAATCATCCTGATAGGGAATGACGAAGACGATGCGGCCGTCGGTGTTCTGGAACATATAGGCGCGGTCGTGCTCATAGAGCTTCCTGACCACGATGTGCGAGCCCTGCACCAGCCGCACCTTGGCGCGCGCGTTGACGCCGGAGCCGGAGCGCAGCACGTCCTCGACCCAGGGACCGCCGGCATTGACCAGCACGCGGGAGCGGATGGTCTCCCGCTGCTTGCTGATGGCGTGTTCGGTCGTGACCTGCCAGATGCCGTCGACCTGCCGGATCTCGACCGCGCGGGTGCGGGTGCGAATATCGGCGCCGCGATCGGCGGCATCGCGGGCATTGAGCGCCACGAGGCGCGCGTCGTCGACAAAGCAGTCGGAATACTCAAAACCCTTGACGTAGCGGCCAGGGATGAGCGGGTGGCCGACCACATCATGGGTGAGATCGACGGAGCGTGTCGCGGGCAAGAGGTTGCGTCCGCCGATATGGTCGTAGAGAAACAGGCCAAGCCGGAGCAACCAGGCCGGGCGCAGGCCTGCATGATGCGGCAGCACGAATCGGAGTGGCCGGATGATGTGAGGCGCGATCTGCCAGAGGATTTCGCGCTCGATCAGCGCCTCGCGCACCAGGCGGAACTCGTAATATTCGAGGTAGCGCAAGCCGCCATGCACGAGCTTGGTCGACCAGGACGACGTCCCGCTCGCCAAATCATTCATTTCACAGAGGAAAACGGAATTTCCACGGCCCGCCGCATCGCGCGCGATGCCGCAGCCATTGACACCCCCTCCGATGATCGCGAGGTCGAAAATCCGATCCAAAGAACGCTTCCCCGGCGCGTCGCCTTCACTTCGGCGATTTCGCTTTCGATTTTGATTAGATCACAAGCAAAAGCGAAAGCAAAGCGAAAGTGGAACTGGTGAGGAAGATTTATCCCAGTTCTCGTCATGCCCGGGCATAGCCGCCCGAAGGACGGCTATGCCCGGGCATGACGAAGAGAGGTGCGATCAATCACGCCCGCCGGATCGGAATCGGATCGTTGGCGGGCTCCGGCGGCTCGGCCTCTTCGATCTCGCCCGCCCCCTTCGGCAGCGCCTCGATCACCTCGATGCCGCGGTGATTGCAGATGCTGGCAAGGCCCGCGGGTAGCGCGGAGTCGGTGACGAAGGTGTTGATCTGGCTCATATGCGCGATGCGCACCGGAGCGGAGCGCGTGAACTTCGTGGAATCGGCGACCAGCATGACGCTGCGGGCGTTGGCGATGATGGCCTGGGCCACCTGCACCTCGCGATAGTCGAAGTCGAGCAGCGCGCCCTCCTCGTCGATCGCGGAGACGCCGATGATGGCGTAATCGACCTTGAACTGGCCGATCAGTTGCGTCGCGGTCGAACCGACCACGGCGCCGTCGGCGCGGCGCACCGCGCCGCCCGCGACCACCACCTCGATGCGCGGATAACGATAAAGCAGCATCGCGACGTTGAGGTTGTTGGTGATGACGAGCAGGTCCTCGTGCCCGGTCAGCGCGCTTGCAACCTCTTCCGTCGTGGTGCCGATATTGATGAAGAGCGAGCAGCCGTTCGGGATCAGGGCGGCGGCAGCCGCACCGATTGCCTTTTTCTCATCGGCGGCGACGAAACGGCGCGCTTCATAGGCGAGGTTCTCGACACCGGAGGCGATCATGGCGCCGCCGTGAATACGGGTCAGGGCGCGCTGCTCGCAGAGATCGTTGAGATCCTTGCGGATGGTTTGCGCGGAAACCTCGAAACGGCGGGCGAGGTCTTCCACCAGCACGCGCCCGGAGGCACGGGCGATGTTGAGGATTTCGGTCTGACGATGCGAGAGTCCGGCCATGGCGGCGCCCTTATGATGCGCGCCAAAAGTAGCGGGTTCGCAGATGCGGTCAACGAGGGAGTTTGCCCTTTTGGCGGCCGAGCCCCTCTAAATCAGAGTTAACGGGCAGCATCTCTCCTCGTCATTGCGAGCGGAGCGAAGCAATCCAGAGCGCATCCGCAGAAGCATGGATTGCTTCGTCGCTGTCGCTCCTCGCAATGACGTTAATCAGGCGGCGTTCAGATCGCCGTTGGCGAGCTGCGCGGCCGCGCGCTGGGCATCGACAACGTGACGAAATAGCCGGCCATCGAGGCGATAGAAGGGTTGGGAAGCGGCGAAAAAGCGATAGCCGCTGGCGTCGCGCACGACAATACCAGCGGCCTGGGACGACACTTCGATGATGTAGGAGTCAGACATTACCCGGTCTCACAAAGCCCCGGGCGAACAACGGTGCGGCTGCTCATTCGTTCCTGACACGGATATGTGAAAGGTGCGGCAAATTTGTTGCTGCCGTAGGGTGGGCAAAGGCGCGCAGCGCCGTGCCCATCACATGACCGTTCGCGCAATGGTGGGCACGCTTCGCTTTGACTACCCTACGACCTACACGCCGCGAAACTGCCTCACGTCACCAGCACCAATCCGTCCTGCTTGATTTCCTGCGGCTTGCCTTGCTCGTCGATCGAGACGTAGGTGAAATTGCCGTCGGTGACCAGGATCGCCTGCGTTTCCCTGCGGCGCGTCACCCAGGCTTCGAGATGAACCGTGATCGAGGTGCGGCCAATCCGCACCAATGTGCCGTAGACGGACACGAGATCGCCGACATAGACGGGCTTGCGGAAATTCATCGCTTCGATTGCGACCGTGACATTGCGCGTCTTGGTAATCTTGGCCGCGAACACCCCGCCACTGACATCCATCTGGGCGAGCAGCCAGCCGCCGAAAATGTCGCCGTTCTGGTTGGTGTCCGCCGGCATCGCCAGCGTTCGGGTGCAGAGCTGGCCCTGCGGCTCGGCCTCCGTATTGGGCGGCGCGTGCACATGCGTATCGGTCATTATTTGAAAGTCTCCCAGCCGGCATCGGGGGTGAAACGGTCGCCGAATTTCTGCGCGAGCGCACGCAAGGCCGAAACGACGTTATCGCTCCCGCGCGTGCGTGCATAATTGAGCGGACCGCCGCGGAACGGCGCGTAACCGGTGCCGAAGATCATGGCGCCATCGACCACGTCGGCATTGTCGACGATGCCTTCGCGCAAGCAGGCGACGCAGACATTCGACATCGGCAGGATCAGCCGGTCGATCATCTCGTCGGTGACGTGCGGGCCGGTCTCGGGCAGCGGCGGCTTGTCGGCCTTGCCGTCCTTCCAGCTATAAAAGCCCTTGCCGGTCTTGCGGCCGAGCTCGCCTTTCGCGACCTTGTCGCGCAGCCACGCCGGCGTCGGCGGCAACATGTCGCCGAATTTCGAGCGCAGCATGTCGCCGACATCGAGGCAGATATCGAGCCCGACCTGGTCGGCAAGCTCGATCGGCCCCATCGGCATACCGAATTTTTCCGCCGCAGCGTCGATCAGCCGCTGGTCGATCTTCTCGTCCAGCATCACCATCGCTTCCAGCATGTAGGGCGTCAGCGCACGATTGACCAGGAAGCCGGGCGAGCTCTTGACCGGCAGCGGCAGGCGGTCGATGGCGCCGACAAAGGCGCGCGCCTCCTTCAGAAGCGCCTCGTCGTTGCCGTCATGGCTGACGACTTCGACGAGTTGCAGCCGCGACACCGGATTGAAGAAATGCAATCCAAGCAGCCGCTCGGGCCGCTGCAAGGTGGTGCGCAAATCCTGCAGCGGGATGCTCGAGGTGTTGGTGGCGAGGATCGCGCCCGGCTTCATGACGGGCTCGAGGGAGGCATAAACCTTCTGCTTCAGCTCGAGTTTCTCCGGCACCGCCTCGATGATGAGGTCGGCGTTGCGGACGCCCTCGCCTTGCAGATCGGGCATCAGCCGGTCGAGCGCGTCGCGCACTTCGGTCGGCTTGCGGATGATCTTGCCGAACAGCTCGGCGGCGCGCTTGATCGCGCCCGCAATCGGCTCAGCCTTCATGTCAGCGAGCGTGACGCGCATGCCCTCATTGGCGCACCAGGCCGCGATGTCGCCGCCCATGGCGCCGGCACCGATGACATGGACATGGGAAACCTTGTTGCCGCTGCCGGCGAGCTTCTTCATCTCGTCGCGCAGGAAGAAGACGCGGATCAGGTTCTGCGCGGTCGGCGTCACCATCAGATGCGCGAACGAGCTCTTCTCGGCCTTGAGCATCGCGGCCTTGTCGCCGCCATGCTTCTCCCAGAGATCGATCAGGCCGTAGGGCGCGGGATAATGCTCCGCCGGCGCGGATTTTGCCGCCTCACGGCGCATGCGGGAAGCAAGCAAGCCGCGTGCGGCGCCGGAATTGAGAATGGAGTTGAGCACGCCGGGGCGGGCGCGTTTCAGCCGGCCGAACACCGCGTCCTTGACGGCATTCTTCACATGCCGCTCCTGCGCGATGGCATCGACCAGGCCCAACGACTTGGCGCGGCGCGCATCGATGGTGCGGCCGGTCAGCATCAAGGTCATCGCCTGCACGGGATTGACCAGGCGCGTGAAGCGCGCGGTACCGCCGAGACCGGGATGCAGGCCGAGCATCACCTCGGGGAAACCAAAGCGCGAGCCGTCGATCGCAATCCGCATCTGGCAGGCCAGCGCGACCTCAAGCCCACCGCCGAGACAAAAGCCGTGGATCACGGCAACGCTCGGCACCCGCAGCGCTTCGAGACGATCGATGACCGCATGCGCCCGGGAGATCGTGGTCTCGACGGCTTGCGGATCGGTGGCGCCGCGGAATTCATTGACGTCGGCGCCGGCGATGAAGCCAGATTTCTTCGCCGAGCGGATGACGAGCCCCGCGGGCCGCTGGCTTTCCAATTCGCCGAGAATCTTGTCGAACTCTTCCATCACCTCGGCGGACAGCGTGTTGGCGCTGGCGCCGTCGCGGTCAAACAACAGCCAGGCGATGCCGTCAGCGTCGCGGGTCAGCTTGAAATTCCGATAGGGGCTCGCTGCGTCCGGCTTGGGCCCGAGCGCGAGCGCGCGGTCATCGAGAACGTCCAAAACCCTCGATTCCATCATCACACCGCCTCGATCAACATCGCGCCGCCCTGCCCGCCGCCAATACATTCGGTAGCAATGCCGCGCCGCGTGCCCAGCCGCTTCATCGCATTGACCAGATGCAGCACGATTCGGTTGCCCGACGTGCCGACGGGATGGCCGAGACTGATCGCGCCGCCATCGACGTTGAGTTTTGACTGATCGATCTGGCCCGCGGCACCATCGAGGCCGAGCACTTCCTTGCAGAACTTCTCGTCATTCCAGGCGGCGAGGCAGCCGAGCACTTGCGTGGCGAAGGCCTCGTTCAATTCCCAGGTCTCGATGTCCTGCAAAGTGAGCTCATTGCGCTTCAACAGCGCAGTTGCCGACATCACCGGGCCAAGGCCCATGATCGAGGGATCAAGCGCGGCCCATTGGCTGTCGACGATCGCGGCTTTCGGCGTCAAACCATGCTTGGCGACCGCTTCTTCGGAGGCGAGGATGACCCAGGACGCGCCGTCGGTGATCTGCGAGGAATTGCCGGCGGTGACCTGTCCCCACGGTCGCTCGAACACCGGGCGCAGCTTCGCCAGCGTCTCCGGCGTCGAGTCCGGACGCACGCCGTCGTCATGGTCGTAGAATTTGCCGTCGCGCGCAAAAGCGGTCTCGACCTCGCCCTTCAAGAAGCCCTCCTTCTGCGCATGCGCAAGACGGCGATGGCTCTCGGCCGCATAGGCATCGGACTGTTCGCGGGTGATGCCGAAGAGATGGCCGACCACCTCGGCGGTCTGGCCCATATTCAGTTCGGTGATGGGGTCGGTGAGCCCGCGCTCGAGCCCGATGATCGGCTTGAAATATTTCGGCCGCGCCTTGAGCATCGCCATGATCTTGGCGCCAACGCCCTTGGCACCGGCAAGGCCGGCAAACCATCGCACGCCCTGCGCCGGCCAGACCAGCGGCGCATAACTCAACGCCTCGGTGCCGCCGGCCAGAATCATGTTGGCGCTGCCTTCGCGGATGTAGCGATAGGCGGTGTCGATCGACTGCATGCCGGAGCCGCAATTGATCTGCACAGTGAAGGCGACCATGGCCTCGCCCATGCCGAGCCGGAGCGCGGCGACGCGGGCCGGATTCATCTCGTCAGCAATGACATTGACGCAGCCGAGGATGACCTGGTCGAAGACGGTCGGCGAAAAGGGCTGGCGCGCCAGCAGCGGCCGGCCGCATTGCACGGCCAGATCGACCGGCGTGAACGGCCCCGGGCCGGAGCGCGCCTTCAGGAACGGCGTCCGGCTGCCGTCGACGATAAAGACTGGTCGCGCCATCAGCTCGCCGCCCTCTGCTCACCCAACTCCTGGAAGAAACGATGCACATCGGCGGACTTCTTGTAAATCGGCGACAGTGCTTCGGGCGCGAAATCGTCGACCTCGATCACGCGCGCGACCGCAGCATGCGCCTCCGCCAGCCGGTCGGCTTCTCCTTGCGTAATGACGCCCTTCGCCATGGCTTCCTTTGGATCGTGCAGATGCGCCGCATGCAACTTCCTGGCGGCGTCCTCGCAAGCCGTCACCAGCGCAAAGGCCTTTTCCAGCCGCGCGCGGCCGCCATCGTCATCGACATGCGATAGATCCGCCGTCAGCCGCTCGCGCGCCGCCGACGGCTCGAGGATGAGCTGCGCGCATTGCTGCACGACACGATCGCTTGGCCCCAGCACGCGCGCGCCGAACGGCTGGATCACGACTTTGAGGATCGCGGCGACGAAGCGGTTCGGCAAGTTCGCGAGGATTTCGGCAAAGCGGTTCTCGATCGTCTTGAAGCCGGCCGCCATGCAGTATTCAAGCGCCGCAAAATCCTCCTTCTGCCGGCCTTCGTCCTGCCAGCGCTTTGCCGCGGCCGACAACAGATAAAGCTCGGAGAGGATGTCGCCGAAGCGGGCTGACAGCATCTCCTTGCGCTTGAGCGCGCCGCCGAGCGTCAGCAGCGCCATGTCGGCGCAGAGCGCAAAGGCGGTGGAGTAGCGCGCAAGCTGGCGATAGAAGGGCGTCGCATCGCCCACTTCAGGCACGGCGGTGAAGGCGCCGAAGGTCCAGCTGCGGCCCCAGGCGCGGAACAGCGTCGCCACGCTGTGGCCGACATGTTTCCAGAACGCGGTGTCGAAGGCATCGAGGCCCTTGTCGTGGTCGCTGTCGCGCAGTGCGTTCATCTCATCCAGCAGATAGGGATGCGCGCGGATCGCGCCCTGTCCGAACACGATGAGATTGCGGGTCAAGATGTTGGCGCCTTCCACCGTGATGCCGACCGGCACGGCTCGGTAGAGATTGCCCATATAGTTCTGCGGGCCGTCAATCACGGCCTTGCCGCCATGGATGTCCATGGCGTCGTCGATCGCAACGCGCATGCGCTCGGTCGCCTGCAGCTTCATGATGCCGGAGATGACCGCGGGATGGTGGCCGGCATTCAGTGCGGCGCAGGTGAGCCGCCGCGCGGCGTCGAGTAGATAGGCTGTGCCTGCAATGCGCGCGAGCGGCTCCTCGATGCCCTCGAATTTGGAGATGGAAATGCCGAACTGCTCGCGGATGCGGGCATAGGCGCCGGTGGTGCGTGCGGCATAGGCCGCGCCGGCCGCCGACAGCGAGGGCAGCGAAATGCCGCGGCCGGCGGCGAGCGCCGTCATCAGCATCTTCCAGCCTTGCCCCAGGCGTGCCTCGCCGCCGATGATGTAATCGAGCGGAATAAAGACATTGCGGCCCCAGTTCGGGCCGTTCTGGAACACCTGCATCGACGGCAGATGGCGGTGGCCGATCTCGACGCCGGGCAGATGCGTCGGGATCAGCGCGACGGTGATACCGAGGTCTTCCTGTTGTCCGACGAGATGATCGGGATCGTAGGCCTTGAACGCGAGGCCGAGCAGCGTCGCGACGGGACCCAGCGTGATGTAGCGCTTGTGCCAGTTCAGCTTCAGCCCCAGCACTTCCTGGCCTTCGAAAGTGCCCTTGCAGATGATGCCGCTATCGATCATGGAAGCCGCATCCGAGCCTGCTTCCGGGCTGGTCAGGCCGAAGCAGGGAATGTCGAGGCCGGAGGCCAGGCGCGGCAGCCATTTCTCCTGCTGCTCCTTGGTGCCGAAGCGCATCAGGAGTTCGCCGGGGCCGAGCGAATTGGGCACCATCACGGTGACCGCGGCAGCGAGCGAACGCGTCGAAATCTTGCGCACGACTTCGGAATGCGCATAAGGCGAGAAGCCGAGGCCGCCATGCTCCCTGGGGATGATCATGCCGAAGAATTTCTTGGCCTTGATGAAGTCCCAGGCTTCCTGCGGCAGGTCGCGCCATTCCCAATTGATCTTCCAGTCGTCGAGCATGGCGCAGAGCTCATCAACCGGGCCGTTGAGGAAGGCTTTTTCCTCGTCGGTCAGCGTGGCCTGCGGGAAGGCCAGGAGCTTCGACCAATCAGGATTGCCGGTGAAGAGGTCGGCATCCCACCAGACGTCGCCGGCTTCCAGCGCCTCGCGTTCGGTGTCCGACATCGACGGCAATACGCCGCGCGCCCAGGAGAAGATCGGTTTGGTGATATAGTCGCGGCGGAAGCTCATGGCGGTCCTCTCCGGCTTCGAAGGTTTGGGAGCGTGGGCTCGCGATTCTGGCGTCGGCGTTACGCCTCACTGTAGCGGAAAGCGTGAAGATAAGCGTGACGCTTTAGGTTGAAAATAAAGCGAAATTGAACGCTACGGATAACCGTAAAAGAGGAATTCCGTTCCGAAGCCCAACTCAGCTTCACCTTCCCCCGCCTGCGGGGAGAGGTCGGATTGCGAAGCAATCCGGGTGAGGGGCAACAGGCCTATCAACGTACAACAGACTCGCGGAGAGTCCCCCTCTCCCCGCAAGCGGGGCGAGGGAGAAGCATCAGTCCGGCCGGATCATCTCGAACATGGCCTCAGGACGAATTTCAAAATAATCGCCCCTGCGGCCGGCGCGCACGATCGGGCGGGCGAGCCCGGTCTGGTAGACGCCGTCCCTGATCATGGTCTTGTCGATGTGGATGGCGACGACTTCGCCGAGCGTGAGCCAGGCCTGCGCCTTCTTGCCGTCAGCGCCCTGCAGCTGGACGATCTGCGTCACCTTGCATTCGAACGAGACCGGGCTTTCGGCGACGCGCGGCACGCTCACGATCTTGCTTGGCGCCTGCGTGAGCCCGGCGAGCTCGAATTCGTTGACGTCGGGCGCGACATGCGCCGCGGTCGCGTTCATGTGCTTGGCGAGATCCATGGTCGCGAGATTCCAGCAGAACTCGCCGGTGTCCTGGATGTTCTGCACCGAGTCCTTCCAGGAGGTGGAGGAGAAACCGATGATCGGCGGCACGTAACAGAAGCCATTGAAGAAACTGTAGGGCGCGAGGTTGACCTGGCCCTTGGCGCTGCGCGAGGAGATCCAGCCGATCGGCCGGGGCGCGACGATGGCATTGAAGGGATCGTGCTTGAGGCCGTGGCCGTTCTTCGGCTCGTAGAAATGCAGGTCTGTTGCGGTCACTCGCTTCTCTCCGTTAACACCGTCGTCATTCCGGGGCGCGACAACGTCGCGAGCCCGGAATCCATAATCATCCGCGCTTGCGGCTTGCCGCATTCGCGGCAAAAGAAGAGCGCTTGGCCATTCTTTCATTGCGCGAATGGCCTAAAGGCCAAGCGCGCCCGTGGTTATGGATTCCCGGCTCGCCGCTTCGCGGCGCCCTGGAATGACGAAAACGTATTAGCTTGCGCTTTTCCGCGAACCAAGCCCCGCCAGCACGAAATCGATCTGCTGATCGATCGTGGGGCCCGGCTTGTCGGCGCATTGCGCGATCATCTGCGGGTGGAAAAACCGCATCATGGCGGTGCAGGCACAGAGCGCGGCGGTCGGCACGTCCGTGACATCGAACTCGCCGGAGGCCGCACCCTGCGCGATCACGCCGCCGATGCTCTCGGTGATCACTTGCATGTGAGCGACGCAGACCTGCCAGCTCTCCTCCATGGCGATTTCGACCATCTCGTGCATCTTGGCGTCGCCGACATAGCGCTCGGTGTTCATGCGGTTGATGGTCGTCATCTGCTCGCGCAGCCGCGCGGCCGCAGGCCCCTCGGCCTTCTCGATCGTATGCGCGGCATCTTCGACCTCGCCCATCAGGCCGCGGGCGACGCCTTCGTGGATCGACTTCTTCGAATCGAAGAAGCGATAGACGTTGGCCGGCGACATTCGCAGTTCCTTGGCGATGTCGGCGACCGTGGTCTTCTGGTAGCCGATCTGCCGGAACAAACGCTCCGCCACCACGAGAATCCGCTCTCGCGTGTCGGGTTCGATATGTTCAGTAACCAGCGTCATCTCTGCACTCAATGTTCATCTATTCAGCCGCTTCCGCAAGCGGTATTGCGGGTTTTGCAGGGCCGTAATGCTGCGGCGCGAGATCGGCCTGCTCGTTCGTGCCGCTTTCGTCCAGACTCTTGCGGAACCACAGGGCGTAGAGACCCGGCAGGTACAACAAGGTCAGGAAGGTTGCAACAAACAGACCTCCCATGATCGTGATCGCCATCGGACCCCAGAAGGCCGAGCGCGACAGCGGGATCATGGCGAGGATCGCGGCGAGCGCGGTGAGGACCACCGGCCTCGCGCGCCGGACGGTCGCCTCGATGATCGCCTCCTTCCGCGTCAAACCGTGCTTCACATCGGTCTCGATCTGATCGACCAGGATCACGGCATTGCGCATGATCATGCCCGCGAGCGCGATCAGGCCGAGCAGCGCCACAAAGCCGAACGGCTGATTGGCGACGTTAAGCCCGAGCGAGGCGCCGACGATGCCGAGCGGCGCGGTCAGGAACACCAGGAACAGCCGCGAGAAGCTCTGCAGCTGGATCATCAGCAAGGTCAGCATCACGATGACCATCAGCGGGAAGAGCACGAAGATCGAGGCGTTGCCCTTGGCCGATTCCTCGAACGCACCGCCCGCCTCGATCCGGTAGGCCGGCTCGAGATGGTCGCGGATGTCCTTCAGCTTGGGCCAGATCTGGTTGGTCACATCGGGCGCCTGCACGCCGTCCTTGACGTCGGAGCGCACGGTGATGGCCATGTCGCGGTTGCGCCGCCACAGGATCGGCTCCTCGTGGGAATATTCGATCTTGGCAATCTGCTGCAGCGGCACGGCGACGCCGTTCGTCGAGGTGATGGTGAGATCGCCGACATGGGCGAGATCGAGCCGCTCCGACGGTACGGCGCGCGCGACCACGCCGACCTTCTCGATGCCATCGCGGATCGTCGTCACCTGCACGCCCGAGATCAGCATGGCGAGCGACTGCGAGACGTCCTGCGGCGTCAGGCCGAGCGCACGGGCGCGATCCTGATCGACGACGAGCTTCAGGTAAGGCGACTGCTCGTTCCAGTCGAGCTGCGCCTCGGTGACGTTCGGGTTCTGCTTCATGATGTCGCGAACCTGATAGGCAATCTCGCGCACCTTCTGGGTGTCAGGTCCGATGACGCGGAACTGCACGGGGAAGCCGACCGGCGGGCCGAAATTGAAGCGATCGACGCGCACACGTGCCTCCGACAGCGCACCATCGGCGACCGCATTCTCGATTTTCGCCTTGATGCGTTCGCGCGCCTCGACGCCCTTGGCGACGATGACGATCTCGGCAAAGGCTTCGTTCGGAAGCTGCGGGTTGAGACCGAGCCAGAAGCGCGGCGAGCCCTGCCCGACATAGGCGGTATAGGTGCCGATGTCCTTGTCATCCTTCAGCAGCACTTCCGCCTCCTTCACCGCCTTTTCGGTGACGTTGAAGGCGGTGCCTTCCGGCAACCGCAATTGCAGGAACAGCTCGGGCCGCTCGGAGAGCGGGAAGAACTGCTGCTGCACATGGCCGAACGCCACGATCGAGGCGACGAAGATGGCGACCGTCGCCAGCACCGTCTTGACACGGTGTTCGACGCACCACTGGATCACGCTGCGCAGCGCACGGTAGATGCGGGTCTCGTAGATCGCATGCGGATCGTGGTTCTGATGCAGCTTGATGTCGGGGAGCAGCTTGACGCCGATATAGGGCGTGAAGATCACGGCCACGAACCAGGACGCGACCAGCGCGATCGCGACGACCCAGAAAATGCTGCCGGCATATTCGCCCACGGCCGAATTCGCAAAGCCGATCGGCAGAAAGCCGGTGGCGGTGACGAGCGTGCCGGTCAGCATCGGAAACGCCGTGGACTCCCAGGCAAATGAGGCAGCCTTGATGCGGTCCCAGCCCTGCTCCATCTTCACCACCATCATTTCAACCGCGATGATGGCGTCATCGACGAGCAGGCCGAGCGCGATGATGAGCGCTCCGAGCGAGATACGGTGCAGATCGATACCCATCGCGTCCATCACGATGAAGACGATTGCGAGTACCAGCGGCACGGAAGCTGCGACCACGAAGCCGGTGCGCCAGCCGAGCGCAAGGAACGAGACGAACAGCACGATCGCCAGCGCCTCGACGAAGGAATGGGTGAACTCGCCGACGGCTTCCTCGACCACTTTCGGCTGGTCGGCGATCAGATCGACGCTGATGCCCTGCGGCACTGCCTTCATGAAGTCGGCGGTCGCGCCGGCGACGTCCTTGCCGAGCTCGAGGATATTGGCGCCCTTGGCGGTGACGACGCCGATGCCGATCGCGGGCTTGCCTTCCTGGCGTACCTTGAAGCTCGCCGGATCGACATAGCCATGGGTGACGGTCGCGATATCGCCGAGGCGGAACACGCGGCCGTTGCTTTCTACCGGCGTTTCCGCCACCGCCTTGGCGCCATCGAGCGCGCCGGTGACGCGCAGCGGCACACGCTGGGACGATGTCTCGACCGTGCCGGCCGGCACGACATTGTTCTGCTTCGCCAGCGAATCGAACAGCGCCTGCGGCGTGATGCCGAGGGTGGCGAGCTTCGCATGCGAGAACTCGACAAAGATGCGCTCGTCCTGGTTACCGTAGATATCGACCTTGGTGACGCCATTCACCTTCAACAGCCGCTGACGCAAGCCTTCGGCGGCCTTCTTGAGTTGCGCATAATCGGCGCCGTCGCCGGTCATCATGTAGAGAATGGAATCGACGTCGGAGAACTCGTCATTGACGACGGGACCGAGAATGCCTGACGGCAGATCGCCCTGCGCGTCGACCAGCTTCTTCCGCAAGAGATAGAACAGATAAGGCACATCCTTTGCCGGCGTGGAGTCGCGGAAGGTGACCTGCATCGCCGTGAAGCCCGGCTTGGAATAGGTCTGCACCTTCTCGAAATAGGGCAGCTCCTGCAGCTTCTTCTCGATGGGATCGGCGACCTGCATCTGCATTTCCTGGGCGGTCGCGCCAGGCCACAGCACCGAGACGTTCACCACCTTCACGGTGAAGAACGGGTCCTCCGCCCGCCCGAGCTTCTGATAGGAGAAAAAGCCGGCAACGCCGAGCGCCACGATCAGGAACATCACCAGTGCGGGATGGCTGACAGCCCAGGCGGAAAGATTGAAGCGCTTCATCGTACCCTCCAGGAGGAAAACCGCATCTCTCTGCCGTCATTGCGAGCGCAGCGAAGCAATCCAGTTTGCATCTGCGGAAACAGTCTGGATTGCTTCCGCCTTCGCTCTTTGAGCTACGGCGGACACGTCGTCGCTTTCGCTCCTCGCAATGACGAAATCACTTAAAACGACAACGACGACACCACCCGGACCTTCTGGGAAGGATCGAGCTTCTGCACGCCGAGCGCCACGACCTTGGCGCCGTCATCGACGCCGCCGGTAATGACGACATCGCCGCTCTCATAGGATTTCACGGCGACAGGCTTGAGCGAGATGGCGCCCTGATCGTCGACGACATAGAAGGACGGCTTGTCGCCGGCACTGTAGAGCGCCGACAGCGGCAGGCGCGCGACGCGGGCGGTCTTCTGGTCGCACAGCGTCAAAGTCGCGGTCATGCCGAGCTCGACATTGTCGCCGACGCCGGGCAGCGAGAATTTGGCGAGATAGGTGCGGGTGGCCGGATCGGCGCTCGGCGAAATCTCGCGGAGCTTCGCCTCATACTTCTTGTTCGGCTCCGACCACAGCGTCACCGTGGCGGTGCCGGTCTTGGCGCGATCCACCAGCGTCTCCGGGATCGCGACCACCGCTTCCTTCTCGGCAAAACGTGCGACCCGGATCGCGGTCTGGCCCGCGGCAACCACCTGGCCCGGCTCGACCAAGGTCGCAGTCACGACGCCGCGCGCATCCGCAACCAGCGTCGCATAAGAGAGTGAGTTCTTGGTCAGATCGACCGAGCGCTCGGCGCGGTTGAGACGCGCGCGCGCTTCATCGGCGACAGCCTTGGCCGAATCGAGCGCCGCGTCGGTGGTCCAGCCCTTCGCCTTCAGGTCGATGGCGCGCTGCTCGGCAGCGACCGCCTGCGCCACCACGCCGGTCGCGGCGGTGAATTCGGCGACCGCCTGCTCGGCTTGCAGTTTCAGGTCGATCTCATCGAGGGTGGCGAGCGGCTGACCGACTTCGACGGTCTGGCCGACCTCGACCAGGCGCTTGGCCACCTTGCCGGGGACCCGGAAACCCATGTCGGCTTCGATCCGGGGACGGACCGTGCCAACAAAGCTTCGCGCGGGTGTCTCAGCCTCGTAATGGGCGGTTGCTACGAGAACAGGGCGCGACGGGGCCGGCTTCTCCGCGACCTGATCGTTGCAACCAGCCAGCGCCAGTGCCATTAACGCCAGCGACGCACCGGCTAAAAGCTTGTAATAATTCGATAAAATCGAACGGACCAACATCCGACACTCCTCTGGCTAAGCCTTAGGGATAGTGTTGATTGTTTAGTGATAAAAGTCAACAACCGTCAGTAGTCATGATTTCGTGAGCGTTAACTTTTGCTCACCGGCTCCGCTTGCGGGCCGCCGTTTTCTTCGCGCCGCTCCGTTTCCGGGTCTTCCGGCTTGTTTTCCTTGCAGATTTACGCGCTGCGGCCTTCGTCCGGGCGCCTGCCGATTTAGCGGTGGCCTTGCGAGCCGGTTTCACAGCGTCGGTTTTTCGTGACCGTTTCGCGGCGCGGCGCTTTCCCTTCTCACTGGGCGCACGCTTTCGTCGTGCCGGCTGCAGCGCCGTGCCCACCATTTCCTGATCGCAACTGTCGGTGGGCACGCTTCGCTTTGCCCACCCTACGGCAACGTCGCGCGTGGAGCGGTCTAATCGCCCAACTGAAACCGCTCGAAGCGATGCAGCTCTTCCTCAATGCGGCGCTTCAGGGCCGCCTTTGGCTCGCCCTTGGCCTTCTTGCCCTCGCCGACCCAATTCCATTTCTGCATCAGAAGTTTCTTGTTCTGCCGGTCGGTCTTCAGATCGAGCGCTGCGACGATGTCCTCGCCGACCAGCACGGGCAGCGCGAAGTATCCGAACTTGCGCTTGGGCTTGGGCACATAGGCCTCGAAGCGGTGCTCGTAGTCGAAGAGGAGATGCGTGCGTTTGCGCTGGATGATCAGGGGATCGAAGGGCGAGAGGATGTGCACGAGCTGTGAGGCCTCGCCCGCATGTGCGAGCGCTTCCGGCGTCGCCCAATGCTCAGCCTTGCCGCCGCCTTCGAGCGCGACCGGCACCATTTCACCACGCCGCATCCGCTGCGCGATCAGGCGTGCAACGTCTTTCTTGCGCGGCGCATCGAGGTGGCAGATCGAATCCAGCGACACCACGCCCTGCGAGCGCAGCGCGCGATCGAGGAGATAGAGGGTGATCTCGGCGCTTGAAGCGGCCTTCGGCAGCTTGTCCCAGCCGAAATGCCGGTCCATCAGCTCATAGGTCTTGAGCATGCCGTTGCGCTCGGAGACCGTGACTGCGCCGGTATAGAAGGCAAGCTGCAACGCGCGCTTCGAGGGCTTGCGGCTCGCCCACAGATGCGACTTCTCGACCAGGACATCATCCTCGATGTCGCGGATGGTGAGCGGCCCCTGCTTCAACAGCCGCATCACCTTGCGCGTATCGGCCGGCTCGACCGAGGGGTACCATTTATGGCCCTCGCGCTTGTGCAGCTTCATGTCGGCAATGAAGAAGCGGAAGTCCTTCGCGGCGACATAGGACAGCGCATGCGTCCAGTATTCGAACACGCTTCGGTCGGCGCTCTGGGCCTGCCGCAGATCGGCGCGGCGATAATCGGGAATGCGGGTATAGAGGATGTGGTGATGGCTGCGCTCGATCACGTTGATGGTGTCGATCTGCACATAGCCGAGATGGGCGATTGCATCCGCGACCGCGACCGCGCCGGCCCCGAACGGCGACGGCGTATCGAGCCGCTGGGCAGCAATCCAGATACGCCTGGCCTGGAGTTTTGACAGGGGATGGGATGGCGCCGCGCGGGACATGACGGTTTAGTCTAGCCGGATTCGCGTCAGGACAAGCGCCAAGAAAGAGATCAAGAAAGAGATCAAGAAAAAGCCGCGCTGGCTTTGGCAGCAGCGCGGCAAGGCTAAAAGAAAAAGATTTTTTGCGCGAGCGGTCTTACTTCGCCATGCTC
>Ga0210401_10001058_pt1 | contig 32891 bp, 21 predicted proteins | sample IncBWH32MmetaG_FD_150866 | JGI IMG/M metagenome (GOLD analysis project Ga0210401, IMG submission 150866) | Forest soil microbial communities from Barre Woods Harvard Forest LTER site, Petersham, Massachusetts, United States - Inc-BW-H-32-M | ecosystem: Environmental > Terrestrial > Soil >... | reverse complement strand
CGGCGCTGAAAGTGCCGCCGCATTCAAGCCTAGGGCTGCGCGCTGGGTTTCAGAAAGTATCAATAGGCGTGCGCCCTGAATGGGCGCAGAAATCCCTTCCGCTCTTTCAGGGCGGATGATTTTGCCCGGGCACGATACCCGGGGCGTTGCCCCGGGCTGGCATATTCCGCGCCGTGGGCGCGGCAAAGGGACGCGTTCTGATCAAGGTGTGAGCCTTGGGTTAATTTTCAATGCGAAAAGACTACGACAAATCGATTTAGGATGGAGCATCTGGCCAAACGTGGCAAAATCCGACATCCACCCTCATTGCTGATAAGATATTGGCGTGAAAACCTACGACGTGGTGATCGTCGGTGGGGGGCTTATCGGCGGGTCGATCGCGTTCGATCTGGCGGGGCGCAATTTGCGCGTTGCCGTGCTGGACCGCCAGGAAATGATGCGCGAAGCTTCCTGGGCGGCGGCGGGAATGTTGTCGCCCGCTCCGGATTGCCCGTCGGCGATACCGCTCGTTCCGCTGGGGCGCTCCAGCCTGGCGTTGTATCCAAAATTTGTGGAAGCCGTGGAAGATGCGTCCGGCTTGCGCACTGGTTTTCGCACCGGTGGGGCGGTCGAAGTGATTTGCCGTGGCGAGGCAGAGCGGGAATTGAGCACGCTGGTGGCGCTGCACCACGGGCTCGGGCTGGCCTGTGAACCGATGCGCCTGGACGAAGCCAGAAGCATGGAACCTGCGCTAGGTCGGGAGGCTCGCGCGGCGGCGCTGCTTCCCGACGAATGTTCGATTGAGCCGCGCGCACTGACGTCCGCGGTATTGGCCGCTGCGGCTGCCGCCGGCGGAGCATTGTGCCCAGGCATGGAAGTGACTTCGCTGGCCCTCGATGGGAAAAAATGCTCCGGTGTCAAAACCTCAAAGGGCGAAATTTTTCACGCGCCGCAGGTGGTGTTGGCCGCGGGGTGCTGGTCATCGCAAATTCCTGAGGCGGCGCCCTATGCACCGACTCTTCCGGTGCGCGGGCAGATGGCAGCGCTGCGGCATTCCGGAACGCCCATTCGGCATGTGCTGCGCTCCGAACGCGGATATCTTGTTCCCCGCGGCGGGGAGCGTCCGCAGACCGTGGTCGTGGGCAGCACGATCGAGAACGCGGGTTACGAGAAGCGCGTCACTTCGGGCGGTATCGAAAAAATCCTCTCGGCGGCAAACGAGCTTGTCCCGGAACTGGCCAAGGCTGAAATCATCGAGACCTGGTGCGGCTTACGGCCCGGCACACCCGATCAGTTGCCCATCCTGGGGCCGGCGGAAATCGATGGGCTGGTGTTCGCGACCGGGCACTATCGCAACGGAATTCTGCTTGCTCCGGTCACGGCAAAGGTCATCGGCGAATGGATCGCCGAGAAAAGGTTGAGTTTCGACTGCGAGGCGTTCAGCCCGCTTCGGTTTCAGCGAGCGAACTCGGACCGTTCCGCTACGGCGTAGTTGATGTTACTTAAGGGTAATATAATTTCCTTTGCGGATTCCATTCATGTCGCCGCAGCGGGCTTTTAGTGGAACAGGCTTCAGCCTGTTGGGTTTGCGGCTTGAGCCCGATCGGAAAATCCACAGGCTGAAGCCTGCGCCACTGAAACCTAGAGCGGCGAACGGCTGCGGGTGGGTTCGCGGCTGGGCGGGCCAGGTAGCGGCGAGGCGCGGCCGGGATCAGTGAAATTGGCGCGGCTGGCATCGAGATATATGGCACGATCGGTGACCACATCCACAGTTGTGCCGCGCGGGAGTTCCAGTTCGGGGCCTCGCGTGAGGAGCACGGCGGCGAGTCCGACGGCTGCTCCTGCGCCCGCACCGATGCCCGCACCTTTGGCGCTCTGCGTAGCGATTCCTCCGACGCCGGCGCCAATTCCGGTTGTTTTCAAAACCGTTCCGACGTCATCACCCTTGTCCGTATCGCCGTGGATTTTTCCTTCTTTGTCTGTCGCTTCATTGCCACCCGTCCCGGCGTTAGTGGGGACGGCGTTGAAGTCCACCGCGTAGCCGTTCGAGAGAACCATGGAAGTCAGCCGCAGACGAATTTCGCCCGTGCCTTTTACTTTGCCGGGGCGCGTGGCTTCCTGAATCTCGCCCTGCACGTAGGATCCGGCGGGGATGAGAATTCGGTTGTCGATCACGATCGGGAAGAGAGTTTCGAGATAGACCGGATCCCCCGGCTTGGCATTTCGCGTGGTCACGGCGTTGTGCAGGATCAAAGGCAAGCGTGTGCCGGAAGGAACCACGTAATTTTTCGGCTTGGCGCTCGCAGCAGAATCGGAAACCGGGGAAGCGGCCGCGGCCGGCGTCGTTGGAGGCTGCGCCGGCGGAGTTTGCACCGCGGGGGCTGGCGCAGGTCCAGCGGGCATCTGCGCGGCGTGCACAGTCCCGCTAATGCATAAGCCCGCAAATAAGACAAGAACCAGCAAGGTGATTTTCATGCGGTTTCTCCGATGCCAGCTACGATGCGGATTCTCAACCCAAGGATGCCGTGATTATACCCCTCTCCGCCTGGGTTGTAGTTCCGATAATCGATGCGATTCCCTCTGGTGGCGCCGGCATCTTGCCGGCGATTTTGCGTGGGGCAACGCAACTATAAAATCGCCGGCAAGATGCCGGAGCCACCGGGGCAAGGCTTTTCTTGACATGGAATGGCGGGTAACTTACTGTCATGCGCAACGATTCAAAGAACGATCTATGAAGCAGAAGGCGAATTCCGACCGAGATGGACGGCGGAAGTTCCATCCACTCGGACGGCACAAGGAGCGATCTAATGAAAAAACTGATTCTGATTCTGGGTCTCGCGATGTTAATTCCCGCCCGCGCATCCTGGGCGCAAGTGGCCGGACCGAATGACGCCGGCATATCCATGGGCCACGTGCATTTTTTGGTGCCGGATGTGGAGGCCGCCAAAACGTTCTGGACGGCGATGGGCGGCGTCCCCGGAAAACTGGGCCCTAACGACGTATTCAAATTTCCTGGCGTCCTGATCCTGGTACGAAAAGGGGACGGCACGACCCCGGCCGTCGGCTCCGTTGTTGGTCACATTGGCTTTCATGTGCCCGATACCACGGCGGCGCTGGCCCGCTGGAAGGCAGCCGGATTGAAGACGGAAGTGGGCCAGAACCCCGGCCAGGGATTCGTGTGGACGCCGGACAATCTATTGCGCGTCGAGATTCTGGAGGACAAGACACAAACCGTTCCGATTGCATTTCACCACGTGCATTTCTACATCGCGGACACCGCGAGCTCTTCGAATGTGCTGGAGATGCAGTCGTGGTACGCCAAGATGTTCGGCGCCAAGCCAGGGAAACGAGGCCAATTCGACGCCGCAGACGTGCCCGGCGCGAATCTTACCTTCACGAAATCCGACACGGCAACCGTGCCGACCAAGGGGCGCATGCTGGATCACATCGGATTCGAGATCGTTGGCCTCGAAGCCTTTTGCAAGAAGGCGGAGGCCAACGGAGTGAAGTTCGACATGCCTTTCACCAAGAGACCCGACCTTGGCATCTCCTTGGCGTTTATCACCGATCCGTGGGGGACGTATATCGAGCTGAACGAAGGCTTGGACAAGATGTAAGAGTGACGCGGGCCTTAGCCTGCGGGGGTTGGTCGGAGGTAGCGTCGCGCTTGCCGAAACAAAAACCCACGGGCTGAAGCCTGCGCTACTTGCTCCAGCTTAAGGTTGTTTTTCTTACGAGGAGACACGATGGCCAAGCTGGCGCTGGTTTACGGGATGCGGCTGTTCCCTGCGGACGAGTTGGGCGAAGTCGGCGATGCGGGCGTCACGCTGAAGGATGGACGGAAGGGACGCGTGACGATGCACTTGATCGAAGGGAGCAAAGAGCAGATCGAGGAGACGCTGCGGCAATCCGTTGAAGCGTTTTTCGAAATGTATCCGGAGATTTAGTGGAACAGGCTTCACAGGCCGCGGAAAAACCCCTCCAGAACTCTGTCATTCCGAGCGAAGCGAGGAATCTCTCTTTCTTTTCATGGGGCAAATCGAAGAGAGATTCCTCGCTTCGCTCGGAATGACGAAATAAACTACTTTTCCGCAGCATGTTCAGGCTGTTTTGTTTTGGTTTCCAACGTCTTGATGGCGAACCCGCGCAAGCCTGACTGCGTCTCTTGAAAACATTCAAAAGCAGACAGGTTGAAGCCTGTCCTACCTGTTTCCAAAATTTTCGGGATCGAAATCCGCCGAGTCGGGGGCAGCCACGTTGGAGGTAACCAGCACGACGCTCTGCCCGGTCAGTTCAAAGCGCTTGCGGCATTTGCGGCAGGCCACCAGCTCATCCACGCGAACCATGTACGAACGGGCCAGCGCGAAGCGCTTCTTGTCCTCTTCTCCCGCGCCGCGCGGCAGTTCGCTTTTTTTGGTGCGCACGATCCAGCGGATCGGATAGTTGTCTTCCCTGCGGCATGCCGGACAAGTGAGGGGAATGGTTTTGGTTTCCTGCTTTTCCGTATAGAACTGACGCTCGTCCATGATGTCCCTGCCCTCTGTGCGCCCGCACTCAGCGGCTCAAGCGCGGGGCGATCGCAACGGTCCGCTCGTTACACTTACGGACGACGATTCCATTGTAACAAATTCCGAGCCTGCATCGCGCCAGCGCGGGAGCCAATGTTCGAGCGCGGCGACAACATGATGGCGGTCGCCGCCGAGAGCGCGATGATCGCCGTCGTGCATCACCACGATGTCGCCATGCGGCCGGTCCGGACGAGCGACGCGGGAGAGCCTCTCGATCAGACGCGCGGGCGGCTGCGGTTTCCAGTCCCAGCAAATTTTCGACCACATCACAACCCCGCGCATTCCCGCGCGGCGAATTTCTCCGCGGAGCAAAGGGCTGCGGTAACCGTACGGCGGGCGCATCCAGAGCGGCGGTTCCGAATGTAAGGCGGCGGCGACGGCATCCTGGCAGCGCGCCAGCTCGCCGCGAATTCCGGCGCGCGACAAAAAAAACAGATTGGCATGCGTGTCCGTATGATTTCCGACCAGGTGGCCGCGCACGGAAATTTCCTTCACCAGTTCCGGGCAGGCGCGCGCAAATTTCCCAATCAAGAAAAATGTCGCGCGGACAGAATAGCGGTCAAACAATTCCAGAAGCAGCGGAGTGACCGCCGGATTTGGCCCATCGTCAAATGTGAGCGCGATTTTCCGCGAGGACGCCGTGTGCCGCACCGTCGGGCCAAACAATTCCGAAGACGGAACCACTGCGCCCCAGGCGGCAATTCCCGCTGCGGCTGCCGCGCCACTTGATACAATCGCGGGCAAGAGATTCAATCTGTCTCCAGGCCGTTATTTTCGCATGGCCCCGCCCGTCATGCCAGACGCCGGGTAACCCTTTGGGACAGGGTCCCGTCTAAGAGTGCACGAGATGAATTAGGCTGGAAGCTGGCCTTCCTCCAGGCCGCGAATATTGGAACCGGGGAAGCGGGAAAACGGTATCTTCTAAGGGCTCGAAGGGGCGTGAAAGTTGTTGGGTAGAAGAATGGCAGTGCTGCTCGCCGGACCGCTCGTACTGCTGGCCGCTTTCGGTGTTCCGCTCGCCGCGCAGGATAATCAGGACGCTAATGAGCCCGCAGACTCACAGTTGCCGGGAACCGTGCGCGCGCCCGACGGCACGGGCGTTCCCGGCGCGACCTTGCGCGTCGTTCATACGTCCACAGGAAAAGCGTGGATAACCTGGACCGATGAAAACGGAAAATTTGAATTCCCCGCCCTTCCCGCAGGCCATTACCGCGCGGAAGTCTCCCAACTTGGATTTGCACCCGCAACCAGCGAAATTGATCTGTCTTCGGGAACGCATGCGCCCATCGATTTGAAAATGGAAGTGGGCACTCTGGCGGCGATTGCTGCCCCTGCCGCAATGGAGAATGCGGCCCAAACTCCAAGCGCCCCGCCTGCAAATGAGAGCGCCAAGTCCGCCCCATCCAGCGCGCCAGCTGTGGGCGGCGCGGCACCTCCCGCGACGAATCCAGGCGCGAATGCGGCGAATAACAACCCAACTGCTCCTGCCGGCGGAAGGACTGGCGGCAATGGAGCGCAGCAGCGCGGCAGTGGCGGCCGCAATGGACAGCAGGGCGGGCCAGGCGGCAACGGCCAGGGAGGCGGACGTCGCTCGTTTCAGCAACTGGGCCTGAACGGCCAAAACGAGAATCCCTCTGAAATCGGGGCAGAGGACCAAAATATTCAAGAGGCTGGCGGGCAACTCGGACAAGCCGCTTCCGCGGACGCCGTGCAGATGATGGGAACTGTTGCGATGGGACTAATGCAGCCCGGTGGCTTCCCGCAACCCGGCGAAGGCGGACCGGACACACGCGGCGCATTCGGAAACGGTGAGAATGGCATCCCGGGACAAACCGCTCCGCCGGGATTCGGTGGACCCGGCGGGCCAGGCGGGGGTGGACCGGTCGGAGGCCCCGGGGTCTTCATCCAGCGCGGGGGCGCGGGCGGTCGCGTGCGGGGGCGCGGCCCTCAGGGTGGGCCGCAAGCGGTGGACGCGCTGTGGGGCGAGCAGCGCTTGAACCGCCAGCGCATCAATCGCACGCACTTCAGTTTTTACGACGTCATTGGAGATTCCGCGCTGAACGCCAGACCGTATTCTCTCTATGAAGCCAACCCGGCCAAAATTTCCAGTTGGACGGAATCCGCCGGACTCAATATCGGCGGGCCGTTGAAGATTCCCCATATGTACGACGGCACCGACAAAACATTTTATTATATTAATTTCGGCGGAACGTGGTCGCGAAGTCCGGTGGACCAGTTCGCGACGGTGCCCACGCAGGCGGAGAGAAACGGCGATTTCAGCGCGGACAATGTTCAACTGTATGACCCGTTGTCGAACCTGACCGGCCCGAGAACTTTGATGTCCAATGCGGGCTGCTTCCAGGCCACGCCGTCGTCTCCGCTGCCTGCGGCCGGGGCCTGCATTCCCACCAACCGGATCAGCACGCAGGCGGCGAATCTGCTCGCCTACATTCCCTTGCCCAATATTCCGGTGACCAATGTGGCCGGGCAGAATTTCAACTATCACCTGCAGACGAATGTCCCGGGACTGAGCAACCGGTTGAATATAAACGTCACGCACCAGATCTCTTCGAAGCTGAGCTTGCAGGTGAATTACAACCTCAGCAACGCGACCACGCACTCTCTAAGCAGCTTTCCGGGGATTGAGGGAAACACCTTCACGCGCGGGCAGAGCGCGATGATCGGGCTGACGCAGAACTGGACTAAGACGTTCGTGCACACGTCGCAACTGTATTTTTCGCGCAACCGGTCGCTCGGCCTGAACGAATTTTCCGATCTGACGGATATCGGGGCGCAACTCGGCCTCACGGGAATTTCCGCGGCTCCCTTTGATTTCGGCCTGCCTTCCATCGGCTTCACCAATTTTACGGGGCTGAGCGATCCGAATTTTTATCTGGCGCGCAGCCAGACGTATCGCTACGTCGACAGTTTCCGCTGGATGGAAGCCAAGCACACCATCACCGCCGGCGGCGAAGTCCGCAAGATGGAAATTAACCGCGATTCCGATCCCGCTCCGAACGGCCAGTTTTCGTTCACCGGATTGATGACCAGCCAGCTCTCCGCCGCGGGTGCTCCGGTCAACTCTCCCGCCAACTGCCAGTCTTCAACCGTCTCCGGGCCATGCATCGGAAACGATTTCGCGGATTTTCTTCTCGGATATCCGGCGAACACGAAGGTGCAATTCGGCGACACCGCCACATACTTCCGCAACTGGGCCTTCATTGGCTATTTCAGCGACGACTGGCACATGTTTCCGAAATTTACGGTGACGTACGGCCTGCGCTACGAGGCATTCACTCCGCCGACGGAAATCAACGGCCACATCGCCAATCTCGCCGTGAATTCGGACTTCACCCAGGAGCAGTGCGTTACGCCAGTCGCAACCGGGAATTGCCTGGCGGGGCCCACGGCCTCGCTCTTCCATGGCCATTACAAAAACTTTGCGCCCCGCCTGGCCATCGCCTGGCAGGTGCCGGGAAAATGGTTTTCCAGGCAGCACCAGATGACGCTTCGGGCCGGTTCCAGCATGTTTTACATCGAGTCCTACATGAATACGCTGGCGAGCGAGATGGCCAACCAGCCGCCCTTCGCCACGGCAAGCACGCTGACGCAGCAAGGGGCGACAACCATCCCTCTGAGCTTCCAGACAAACCTGTCGACTGCGCTGCCGGGAACGCTGACCAATACCGTGGCCGTGAATCCAAACTATCAGGTCCCCTACTTGATATTCTGGAATTTCGGCATCGAATACAATTTGACGCGAAGCACGTTCCTCGAACTGATGTACACGGGCACGCGCGCCGTCCATCTCGACCAGCTTCTGGGTTTCAGTTCGGCAACTAACGGAGCAACAAAAGCGGCGGGATTCACGTACGATACCTCCAGCGCAATTTCTATCTATCATGGTGTGCAAGTGCGTTTGCAAAAGCGCATGTCGCGCGGCCTCGGTTTCACGGCGCGCTACACTTACTCGAAGTCTCTCGACGACGCCAGCACGATCGGCGGGGGCGCCCAAACGGTGATCCAAAACAACGCCGATCCGCGCGGCGATTACGGCCTTTCTTCCTTCAACATGACTCACGAGTTTCTCGGCCAGGTCACTTATCAGCTCCCTTTGGGCGACCGCCAGCGCTTTGCCAAGAAGGGTTGGGAGAAGGCTGTGTTCGGCGCCTGGCGGGTGAACGGCTCGACTACCGTGAATTCCGGCACTCCCTTTACAGTCAGGGTTTTCTCGAAGAACCAGGCTTGCCAAAACGTTCCTGGCACAAATTCCGAGCGCGCCAATCAGTCTGGCGACCCTTCTCTTACGAGCCCGACCCTGCTGGAGTGGTTCAACACCGCGGCGTTCAGCATTCCCACGTCCTGCTTTGGCGATGCCCCGCGAAATTCGGTGATTGGCCCCGGCGCATTCTCAATCAATTCGGGGCTGACGAAAACGGTTCAATTCGGGCGCGATGGCCTGCGGCGGTTGGACTTCAGTTGGAATACGACGAACCTGCTGAATCATCCGAACTATACCGGCCTATCGACGGTGCTGGGTTCCAAAACCTTCGGCGAAATTACGAGTGTCGCCGGGATGCGAACGATGACATTCACAACGAGGATCAATTTCTGATGGGCGCGCAAAAAACAAATCGGCGTTGCATCCTGGCCGCGCTGGCCGCCGCATCTGTAATCACCGCGCCGCTTGGCGCGCAGAATTCGCCGGCGCAGACACCGCAGACGCAGGTGGTGCCCGTCAATCCGCGCCAGGGTCCGGCGGCGCCGCCCACAAACAAGCCGGCGCCGGGCGGAAAAGCGACGATCCGTTCGACAGTCAGCCTCGTGGAAATCGACGTGCAAATCATCAACCGCGACGGCAAGCCGGTGAAAGGGCTGAAGCAAGAGCAGTTCACGGTCACCGAAGACGGCAAAGCGCAAAAAATATCGACGTTCGAGTATAACGACATCGAACAGGTCGAAACCGCGGGAAAAGGGGATGAGGCGCCCATCACAGTGCCACTCGGAACTGTCACCACTCCCGAGGAAATCAAGGCGGTGGTGCGCGATCACCGGATGATCGTGCTGTTCTTTGACCTCACCTCCCTGCAAGCGGAGGATTTGCTGCGATCGACGCGCGCCGCGCAGAAGTATCTGCAAGAGCAGATGACGGCGGCGGACCTGGTAGCCGTCGTGGCCTTTGGCAACACGCTGAAAGTTGTCGCGAATTTCACCAACGATCGCGAATTGCTCAAGCAATCCGTGGATGCCTTGGTGCCCGGGCACGAAGCGGCGCTGTCGCAACTCGTCGACGCAGCGGCGGCAGCGGATGGTGAAACCCAGGTCTCTGAAGACACCGGCGCAGCATTCACCGCCGACGATACGGAATTCAACATCTTCAATACAGACCGGAAGCTCGCCGCCGTCGAGGCCCTCTGTGAAGTCCTCGAAGGAATTCCCGGCAAGAAATCGATCATTCAATTCACCAGCGGCATCACACAAACCGGCGAGGAGAATCGCTCGGAGCTGATCGCTGCGACCAACTCCGCGAACCGCTCCAACGTTTCGATCTACAGCGTGGATTCGCGCGGGCTGCTGACGGCCACGCCGGGTGGCGACGCCAGCATGGGCGCGTCGGGCGGCAACGCCATGTTTACCGGCGCGACTGTTATCTCCCAAAGCCAGTCGCGCCAGGACTCGCGCGATACGCTGGCCACGCTTGCGGGGGACACCGGCGGGCGCACCTTTTTCGACGTGGGAGATTTCGGCAAGGTTTTTCAGAGCGTGCAGAACGATACGTCGGGATACTATCTGGTGGGATATTACAGCTCTAATGCGGCCAATGACGGCGCGTGGCGGCGCCTGCAAGTGAAAGTCGATCAGCTTCCCGCCGGCGTCCACGTTCGCGCGCGGGAAGGTTACTACGCGCCCAGGAATTTCGGAGTCTTCACGACAGAGGACCGCGAGCGCCAGCTCGAACAAGCATTCCAATCCGACATTCCGGAAGTCGAGTTGCCACTGGCCGTGGAAACTTCGGAGTTCCGGCTGAACACCTACCAGGTGTTCGTACCGATCTCGGCAAAACTCGCGCCCAGCGCTCTGCAATGGGCGCAAAAACGCGGCAGCCGCGAAACCGCATTCGATTTTGCCGCCGAAGTGCGCGACGCGAAATCCAACCGCGTGGTAGGGGCGCTGCGCGACACGATCACCGTGAAAATCGGCGCAGAACATTTCCAGGACTTCCAGCAGCGCGCGCTGGTTTACCAGGGCGGTATCATTCTTTCGCCGGGAGAATACAAACTAAAATTCCTGGCGCGCGAGAACGAATCCGGCCGAATCGGCACATTCGAGCAGAAGATTTCGCTGGCGCCGCCGCAATTCGACCGCCTGCAGGTTAGTTCCCTGCTGCTTTCGAGCCAGGTGGAGGCTGTGCAGAACACGGCGCAGATCAAAATGCAGGCGCTCGCCAAGGACGCCAAACTGAAATCGTCGCCGCTCGATGTGGGCGGCGAGCGAATCATACCCAGCGTGACGCGCGTTTTCACCGGAGAGCAAACCCTGTACGTTTTCTTCCAGGCCTACGCGCCGCAGAAATCCGATGCCAGCTCGCTTCGCGCGGGCCTGGTGTTCTTCCGCGACGGCATCCGCCTTTCCGACACGCCCATGGTTGCGCCCACGGAATACGATGAAAAGAGCCGCACCGCGTCCTTCCGCCTCAGCCTGCCGCTCGGCGGATTGGCAGCCGGCCGCTACACCGTGCAGGGCGTGGTAGTCGAAGCGGGAACGACGTTAGCCGCGTTTGCGCGCAATTATTTCGCGCTTCGGCCTGCGTCCAAACCCGTTGCATCGGCGACCCTCCCTGTTCCGCCTGCCAATTGACCTGAGTTTCGTTCGGCAGTATCCTGCGTCTTGTGTTCTCGTTGAGCGCTTCTACCGGCGCAAGAAGCGCGTGGTGAGCCCGCCCCCCACGCAACAGTCCGCCAAAGTGTTGCATCCATGGAAACGCATGTAGCCGGCAGTCTATTTCCGTGATCGCTCCGACCCCGAGATATTCTGGCGCGTTTTTGTGGCGGCCGGTCGGAGATCGAAAGCAAGGATGAACCCAATGCGGCCCTGCACGATAGCTGTCGTTTTAATATTCTTTTCCGCTGGATTGATGTTCGGGCAAACGGATGCCCCGGCTGTCTCGGAAACTGGCACCGGATCTCTCGCTGCGATCCCGCTGGAGGTGCCTGCGGGCACTCCCCTTCCCGTGGTTCTTGACAAAGAAGTGCGCATAAAAAAAGCCGGCCAATCGATTCACGGAAAAATTGCAGAGCCGGTGTACGCATTTGACAAGCTGGTGGTCCCTGCGGGCAGCGAAGTTACCGGCAGCGTGACTCGTATCGCCGGCGTTCCGGCAATGAAGCGCACCATGGCCGCGTTGGACGCGAATTTCTCGCCAACCCGCGATGTGGAGATCAACTTCGATCAATTAGTCCTGCCTGATGGACGCCGCGTCCCGCTTCATACGCAGGTCTCTCCCGCCTCTCAAGGAGTGTTGCAATTCGCAACCGCAACAGAAACCAAAAATCAAAGCAAAGAAAATAAAGACAATGCCGCCAAAAAACTTGCAGCCGGCAAGGCCAGCGAGACAAAAAAAGAAATCAGCCGGGAGTGGGATGCGGCGAAGGAGCAGGTGACCGCTCCCGGACAAATGCACCGGCTAAAAAGGTTGGCGATCGCCCAATTGCCGATCCACCCGCAGTATTTTGACGTCGGTACTCGTTTTAACGCGGAACTCGTCGAACCGCTAGATTTTGGAACAGAGGAGATGACACCGGAAAAAGTGCACATGGTCGGCACTCCTCCCGCGGAGGGAAGCATCATCCACGCCCTGCTGAAAACGCCGCTGAGTTCAGCGAGCGTTCTGAAAGGCGATGCGGTCGAGGCGGTCATGACGGAGCCGCTGATTACTAACAGCCAGCTTATTCTTCCTGAAGGGACGCTCCTGAAAGGGTCTGTCTTGCAAGTGCAACGCGCGCGCAGATTGCATCGCAACGGGCAGTTGCGAATCGTCTTCCATGAGATTGCGCCGCCAAAATCGGCGGAGCAGCACGTTGAAGCCAGCCTCGAGGGAGTCGAAGTGAAAGATGATCAGCACTTGAGCCTGGATTCCGAGGGTGGCGCGCAAACGACCACGCCAAAAACCAGATACCTCACCACCGGCATCTCCCTGGCCCTCGCGGCTTCTTCCCTTGCGCCAGACGCCGATGCCGGCCGCGACGCTTCGGCATCTATCGGAGAAACGGGTAAAGGCGCGCTGAACGGAGCGTCCGGTTTTCGCGTAATCGGATTTATCACCGGCGCGCTTGTCCATTCGCGGGTTCTCGCGTCCAGCTTCGGTGTTTATGGAGCCAGCATGTCCGTCTATGACCATTTCCTTTCTCGCGGACTGGATGTCGTGTATCCGAAAGATACGGCCATGGCCATCGGTTTCGGAGCGCGCGTGACGGGCGCGCCGAAGGCCGCGCCTCAAACTTTGTTGCCTGAAGCAGAATTACTGCACTAATTTTTATTTCCTTTCGATATACGACTGGGGTAATGTTCAGCGTGTGGGCGCTCGTCCTTGCGTGAACTAAAACCCGCAGGCTGAAGCCCGCGCCACTGTTGCGTTACTCTGTCTTGCGTTCTGATTGCAGATCAATCCCGAGTTGCTGGCATTTTTTGTAGAGGTGGCTGCGCTCGAGGCCCAGGGCGCGCGCGGTGTTGGTCATGTGGTGATGGTGGCGGCGCAGCTCGGCAAGGAGCACTTCCCGCTCGAATGATTCCAGGCGCTGCGCCAGAGGCCCGCTTTCCGTTGAGGACATCGATTCGCCGTTGCGCGCAGCCGGGAGAGCGAGGTTGGTTTCCTCGGCGGCAATCGTTTCACCGCTGGAGAGCAGCAGGACCCGCTCGACCACGTTGCGCAACTCGCGCACATTGCCGGGCCACGCGTAGCGCCGCAGAATCTCCAGCGACTCCGCCGAGAAACGCTTCGCCCGCCAGCCGTTTTGGGAGGCGACCTGCGCGGCAAAATATCCAGCGAGCGCGGGAATTTCCTCGGCGCGTTCGCGCAGCGGCGGCAGAGCAATCGGAAAAACGTAGATGCGGTGAAACAGGTCGGCGCGAAAAGTTCCCTGGCGGACCATTTCCTCGAGGTTGCGGTGCGTCGCAACCACTACCCGAGCGTCCACCGGGACCGGCTTGTCGCCGCCGATGCGTTCAATTTCTGCTTCTTCGAGCACGCGCAGCAGCTTGGATTGCATCACCAGCGGCATGTCGCCAATTTCGTCCAGGAAAAGCGTGCCCCCGGCGGCCTGCTCGAATTTTCCGACGTGACGCGTGACTGCGCCGGTGAACGACCCTTTTTCGTGCCCGAAAAGTTCCGACTCGATCAGCTCGGCGGGCACCGCGGCGCAATTGAGCGTCACGAACGGCCCGGCGTGGCGCGCGCTTTTCTGATGGATCGTTCGCGCGATCAATTCCTTGCCCGTGCCCGTCTCTCCCTGGATGGCCACGCGGGATTCGCTGGCCGCGACGCGTTCCACCTGCGCCATCAGACGCTCCATGGCCGGGCCGGACCAGATCATTTCGTGCTTGCCGAGGCGGCTGCGCAATTCGCGATTTTCGTCCTCGAGATGCCGCACCCGCAGGACGTTTTCGATGGTGACGAGAAGCTTTTCCGTGGAAATCGGTTTTTCCAGAAAATCCGCGGCGCCGAGCCGCGTGGCCCGCACCGCCGTTTCTACGCTGGCCTGCCCGGAAATCATCACGACCGGCGTCGTCACTCCGGCCGCCTTCAGATCCTCGAGCAGCGAAATTCCATCCTTGCCGGGCATCACCACATCCGAAAAAATCACGTCGAATCGCTCCGCGCGAATCAGGTCCAGCGCGCGAGCCGCGCTGTCGCACACGGTCGCATCATATCCCGCGAGCCGAAATGCGCGGGACAGAGAAGCGAGCGTGCTCGGATCGTCGTCGATGAGCAGCAGGTGAGGCTTCGGAGCGGTCATGAGTGGTTCACCGGATCAGGCCGCGGTGAAAATCGGGGGACCCGCGGGCCGTTCTTCCGCGGGAATCGTTCCCTCCGGGGAACTTTTTTGCTGCATCGGCAGCTCGATGCGGAACGTCGCGCCCGCGCCCGGCGCGGATTCCACTTCAATTCTTCCACCGTGATCGCTGATCACGGATTGCACGATCGCCAGGCCCAGGCCCGTGCCGTGCCGCTTGTTCGTGTAATACGGCGTGAACAGGCGCGCGCATTCCTCGGGCGTCAAGCCCTGCCCGGTGTCGGTGACTTCCAGGCGCACCGCGCCGCTGCGGTGCGACGTGCGCACGGTCAGCGTCCCGCCTGCCGGCATGGCGTCCAGGGAATTGAGAATGAGGTTTTCGAGCGCCCGGCGCAGCAGGACCGGGTCCGCAAGCGGGCGCGGAAGATTTTCGTCGAGGTACAGCTCGGGTGTGATGGGCGGGCATCCAACAGTGGCGAGCTGCGGCTCGAATAATTTTACGGCGCTGCGAACCAGTTCGTTCACGTCCACCGGCTCGAATTCCGGCGGCGGCATCTTGGCAAAATCGCTGAAGCGGCTGACGATGGCTTTCAAATTCTCAAGCTCCGCGCGCAGCGTGGCCGTGGATTCGAAAAATACTTCGTCGAATTGTTCGGAAGTCTGCTCGCGGGCGCGCTGCAAATTCTCGACGGTCAGTTGCAGCGGAAAGAGGGGATTCTTCAATTCGTGCGCGAGCCTGCGCGCCAGTTCGCGCCAGGCGGCCACGCGCTCGGTTTGCACCAGCCGCTCGCGCTGCTCGGCGAGCTGGCGCGTCATTTCATTGAAGGCCTCCGCGAGCTGGCCGACTTCATCGCGCGAACGCACTTGCACGCGCGCTTCCCAGTGTCCCGCGGCGACTTCACGCGCCCCCGCGGCAAGCTCTTCGATGGGGCGAGTTACGCGCGCCGAAACCCACCAGCCGAGAATCATGCCCAGCAAAATCACTCCGCCGCCTACCAGCAGGGCCAGTGCGCGGATGAAATTCAGCATCTCGATGAGGCTTTGCCGCGAACTCCCGACCAGCAGAACGCCAAGCAAATCGCCATCCCGTCCGGCGAGCGGAAGGGCATTGAAAGTTTCCGAGTTGGTGTTGGGCGCCGCGCCGGAAGTAATTGTTCTTTGCAGTTCGCGGCGGGCCTTTTGCACTTCGGTGATCATCGAAGAAAACAAATCGGCCTGGCTCACCGGTCCGCGAGGATCGCTCAGCTCGGAAGGCACAAAGCCCTGCTCGAGATTCCTGTACAGCAGCGCGCGCATTCCTTCCGGAAGGACCAGCGTCGCCAGAAAATTTTGATCGAGGCGCTGGCCTCCGATCAGGAAAAGACGTTTTTCTCCCACGCGAACCGTACGAACCGCAAGCAAGGCCAGATCCACTGCGTCGGGCGTGTCCACGCGGCGAAGGAAAGCGCCCTTCGTGTTCCAGTCAGGTTCCGCGCTCACCCAGTCGGTTTTGTAGCCGAAGCGCGCGGGCCACTCGGAAGAGGAAATCAGAGTGCCGTCGTTCGCGACAATGTCCACAAAATCGAGTTGCTGCGTTTGGGCGATGCCGCGCGCATCGTTGTAATACTGAGAGGCATCGGCCTGCGGGCGGTTCAGGTCCATGGCCATCCTCAGCGTGGCCTCGGCGTCTACGATGCTCTGCACGCGATGCGCGATTTCATCTCCGCGCTGCGCGTACTCGCGGCGGAATTGCGCCACCAAAGCGTCCGTGCGCTGGTGGTCAAATTCCTCGAAGGCGCGGCGCGTGTAAACCGACACCCCCCAGGCAACCAGCGTCACGGCCGCGACAATGGTGATCACAAAGAAGGCCATCAGCTTGGCGCGAAAACTCATCGGGAGCTCCCTCCCGTTTCCGAAGGCGGCCCCAGCCAAATGTCTGCAAGGTTCCATCCGCCCCAGCGCGGCGCCATCCAATCGCGCACCTGCGGACTGAGCCCGTAGCTTTCGGAAACGTGAACGAGGGGGATCACGCGAAAGGCGTCAATCGACGCGCGCTCGGCGGCGTAAATTTGCTCCGGAGTTTCCAGGTCCGTCGCGGCTTCGCTCAGTGAGTTCAGCAACTCGGTCAGGGCGGCTGCCGGATCGGGGGCAGCAAGGCGATGGCGCACCAACCTGAGATCAGCTGCGGCAGGCTTCGTTTTTGCATTCACAGTTTGCCCGGACACTTGCACCATGATTCCTACTTCGCGCAAATTGACGGCCACGCGATCGGCCACGGCGCGAGCCTCAGCATCACTTGAATCATAGAACAGCACAAGAGGCTTGGAATGAGAAAGTTCGTGCCCGGAAGCGGCCAGCAAATCCTTTGCGCGCGGCAAGTCTGAGGTGACAGGAAACAAGTGCGCATACCCCGAAATCCAGTTCGGGAGCAGACCGCCAGCCACAACCCCCTGTCGTTGCAAGATCACATCCGCGATGGAGGCGCGATCGATGGACAAGGAAATCGCGTGCCGCAGGCGAGCTTCTTGTACGGAGGGACGAGACGTATCCAACACCAGCGCGAAAAGTTCCACGGGTTCGCTGGACACAGTGCGCACGCCACGCTGCGCAGTCCGGCGTACTTCGGATGCGGGCAATTCCACGACATCGGCTTGGCCAAAGGAGATTGCATTGGCTTGCTGCTGAAAGTCCGCTCCCATCGCCAGTTCGATCTTGTCAACAAACGGTCGCCCCGCCCAGCAGCTTTCATTCGAGACGAGGGTAGCCTTCGCGGAACCTTCTGCCGTTGTCCACTCTGCTACACGAAATGGCCCCGTGCCGGTGAGCGAATTATCCTCCGACGCGTGAAAAATAAAGAACCGCCCCGCGGCGAGCTGCGAGGGAAAATCCGGTAAGGAATTGTCTGCCAGAATCACAACCGAATCGGAGGTCGCGCTCACATCAAAGGAAATGCCGAGCAATTGCTGAAGCGCAAACGCAGCAATGGTCGGCGTGAGCGACGTGCCGTCGCTGAATTTCACTCCTTCGCGGATACGGAACTGCCAGCGCTTGGCCACCACATCATGCTGCCAGGAAACCGCGAGCGTGGGTTGAACCGTACCGTGCTCATCCAGCCGCGTGAGGCGGTCAAAAACAAGCGAGTCTACGCGCTCAGCCGCAACTGCTTGAGCTGGAGCCGATGGCCATTGGCGCGGGTCGATCGTGGCAATATGTTCGCTCATTTGAACGCGTAGGACGCCGCCCATTTGGGGACGCCGCGAGGCCGTTGTTCTCGGGGCGCTACTCATAATCGCGAGAAGAAACGTCCACGCCCACGCGAGCTTAAGGCACCGATTCCCCCGCGCAAGAGAGGTATAAATAGTATGCGTCATAATTTCCCGTCTGCAAGTTCCTCACAATGGCTCTGGCAGGTGTTCCACTTGAATTTCCGTGGATCGCTACGATTGGTCCGGAAAAATTCAGCTGGTTACTTAGGGTTGAACCATCAGTTCCTCCAACAATTCTTAAGGAGTCTGGCTGCGTGTCGTCTCCTGTCCCGGTTACAAACCAAGTGGTAAGTTTCGTGCATTTTGACATGGCGAGTACGACCTGTCCTCCGAGCGGCACATCACCACCAGAACCCATTTCGCCAGAATCACGGCATTCATTAAGCTCATATGTTTCAAGGGAAATGGTGCAATCGCGGCGACCGATGAGGATTTCAACGAAATTGCCAGTCTGTGAAATTGTTCCCCCTGGCTCGCGGAGCACGAGCTTGTCCAGACCAAGTGAAATGTGAATTCGGTTTTCGATATTCTTCGAGGCGTCCTGGATCACAACAGTCTCTGGGAGCAAGAAAACCACCAATTGATCTCCATTCGGAGCGGATATCGTGTTGGCGTCAAGGGCGCGCTCGGGACCGACCCAGAAACGCTCGCTTGCAAGCCTCAAGGGGAATTCGTCCTCGGATTTGGGAGCGGCAGCTAACCGAGTTACAAACAACAAAACGGTATGGAACGCATCTCCTTTACGAATTTCAGCAGTCCAGACAAAACCTTTTACGTTTTCAGAAAGTGTGACGACCACACTGATGGCCGCGCTGCTGCCTGCCACGAGATCGCCGTGGTCTTGCAATTCTGCCGTGAGCTTTTTTTCGACCTGACTGACCTCATCGGGTTGCAGTGACGAGACATTTCGAATTTCATAGAATACATTTTCCCGGCCCGGCAACGCAGCGGCGATCTTCTGCGCAAATTCCTTCGCGGAGTCCTCCAGCGTCGCTGCGGCAGCCAGGATCGGAAGGCCAAACGAAACAATGAGAAACAAAAGCGCTCGAAAGGAACGTGTGGATCGATCGGCGGCCGTCATCGGTGTGCTGCGCCAGGACTCGCGGAGAACCAAATAAAACTCCGCGCGATAACCAGGACTGAAGGGAATCATAGCACAGCCGTTCGGCGGCATTTCCGGCCTCGCGTCGGGCATTGCGCAATGCGTATCGGGTATCGAATAGCTTCGGTCTTATGTAACAAAGCCACTCCTGGCTGTGGTGCAAGAATCGCCATACGCGCGCACGCGTCTCGACCGGTCAGTAAGTAGCGCAGGCTTTAGCCTGTGGGGGTTAGCCCTTGCAAGGTCCAAACCCACAGGCTGAAGCCTGCGCTACTAAAACGCGCGTCCGCGTCCCGGTTGAGCCGGGACGCGGTTCGCGCACTGGCCACCGGCCGGGTGGGGCTCGCATCGGAAAGTCCTTCGCAGGGGCGGCGGTCCCTGTCCCGGTTTCCGGCGAGCGGCCCGCAAGGGTTTTGGCCGGTGGAACTCAATCTCAGACCGGGCTCCAAGTCGCCGACGCGCCAAAAGCGGCGCTCTGGCGACGGCGCGTAGAGCCCTCTCCTCCTCATTTCGTTTTCATGATCTGCGCCTGCTTGCGGCCGGGCGCCGGCGCGTCCTGGTCGGTGTCGTCCGTGCTGTTGGACGTTAGCCCGCCCGAGAACGCAGAGCGCAGAACATCGGAGGCGAAGAAATTACGCCCGTCGGTCGGCACCATGATGATTTGCAGCTTGTCTGAGAGCCGCTCGGCGATGATTTTCTGGATCAGCATGGGATTCTGCTTGAGCACGGCCGCTTCTCCCTGCAAACGCTCGGCGTCGGCTGCGGCGGTCAGGCGAATCGTTTCCGCGTTGGCCGCCGCATTCAAACGGACCGAATCGGCATTAGCCTCCGCACTGAGGTGCGCCGTCTCGGCGTCGGAGACCGCCAGCAAATGCCTGCGCTCGACTTCCGCTTTGCTGTCGATCACCTTGGATTGCGCGGCGGCATCGGCATTTTCCACGGTCGCTTCCTTGCGCGCCTGCGCTTCCAGTTTGGATTGTTCGATCTGCTTCTGCTTGAGCGGCAGCGTGTATTGCATCGCGTCGGATTCAGCCTTGGCCGCAATCACGCGCGATTCGGCGTCGGCCTGAGAGCGTTTCACTTGTTGCGCTTTGGCGGCTTCCGCCTGGAGTTCGGCGATTTTCACTTGTTTCTCGTAGATCGCCGTCTCGAATTCCATCCGTTCGCTTTCCTGTTCCTTCAGCAAAATATCTTCGAGCCCCTTTGCATATTCCGCCGGCAGGTGGACGTCGCGCAGGAGCACTTCCTTCACCACGATCCCGTCCGAGCCCAGCCGGTCGGTGATGGTCTTGGTGGATTTTGCGCGGAATTCATCGCGCTTCAAGGCGAAGACTTCACGGACCACGTAATTGGGAGCAAGGTCGCGAAACGCCGTCGAAACCACGGGCGCGACGATTTCCGAATCCACCGGCTGCGCCAGGTTTGAGTGGATGTAGGCAAGCTTCTGCGGATCGAGCCGGTAGCGCACGGACACTGCGAGTCCGATCGTCAGTCCTTCGCGCGTTTGCACGGTGAGGATTTCATTTTTGGTGGCGGAGTCCGGAGCGGCGTTGGTCGTGAACAGATGATCGCGCAAATCATATACGGCCACGCGCTGCACGAACGGCACGACCAGGTGCAGGCCGGGATACAGCGTCCGCTGTTGCACGCCGGAAATCTGGCTGATTCGCACGCCGCCGGAACCCTCCGGCACCGTGGTGACGCTCAGCGCCAGGAGCAGAGGCGCCCAAGCCCAACCGAATAACTTCGCGGCGAGCGTCCACCGGATGGGGCGACTTGGCCCCGCCTTTTCGGCCGCCCCGAGCTCCCCCGAGCCCGTCAGCTTTTGGAATTGCATCGCCAGATAGACATCGTATGCAACCACACCCGCTGCCGTGCCGAACATCGCAACGCCCGCGGCCATCAGCAACCACCTCAGTGCGAACATGACTTGCTCCTTTCATTCGGCGGGCTCCAAGTAGAGTCCGCGTCCGGCACTTCCTCGACTCATTGTTCCTGCTCGGGGGAGGAATTCCGAATTCGAACGCGCAACGGTGTGGCGTGCCTTACTTACGCCGCATCGCGTTGCCGGTTCCCTTGCTGCCGTCTGGCGATGATCTGGACCGGCTGGACGACGCGGCCAGCGGCCCGGGCGCTTGTGACCGGCATCAGCCGGAAGAGACCGTGCAGCCCTATCCAGGTCATCCCTAGAGCCAGCAGAAACGAGAGCAGACCTCCCTCGATCACCATTGCCCCATTCATGAAGGTTTCCATCGCCGTCCTCGCTTTCTTCACTGAAGGAAGTGGCACGAGACCCGCCAATTCGCCTGACATTGATAATAAAGGGGTTACACTAGTAATGGGCTTCGTCAGATGTGGCCCACGGAACACGGTGTGTACGGTTCCGGGCGTGGGTTTGATGTGCTGCCGGCATCCTGCTCGTACCGATGAAAGCTGTGCCGGCAATTTTTGATCTTGCATGTGCCTTCAAAAAACCGCCGGCGGGACGCCGGCGCCACCATAACCTGCGCGACACCAAGCGATTGATTCCCGGGAAACGAATCTGGTTCGCATAAGGCGTCGACAACTCGCTGGCGCAACGGTTGGGCTATACTGAAATTGAGGAATTTGGGCCGCGATGAGCAAAGAAGGAATCCAGATCGGGCGAATCTACGGGATACCCATCTTCCTGCACACCAGCTGGTTCATTATCTTCGGCCTCATCGCCTTCTCTTTCGTTTCCGAGTTTGACGCACTGAAACTCAACATTTCCGGGCCTCGGCTATGGGGTCTGGGGCTGATGACGAGCTTGCTGTTTTTCGCTTCACTGGTGTTTCATGAGATGGCGCACAGCGTGATCGCCAAGCACTATAAGATTCCGGTGAAGTCGATCACCTTGTTCGTGTTCGGCGGAGTATCCCGCATCGGCCGCGAACCTACGCGTGCCCTTGAAGAGTTCTACATCGCGGTGGCCGGACCACTTTCTAACTTTTTTCTTGCGGGAGGCTTCTGGCTGGTGGTTCGGCACGCGGGTTCAAACGTCATATTGAGCACCTTGGCCGGATCGCTGGCGTGGATCAATTTCAGCCTGGCCGTATTCAATCTTATCCCGGGGTTTCCTCTGGACGGCGGGCACATTTTTCGGGCCATCGTTTGGGCGTTCAACAAGGATTACTCACGCGCGACGCGGGTTGCGGCACTCTCAGGTCAAGTCGTTGCATACGCGATGATCGCGCTGGGCGCCATGACGGCATTGAGAGACTATTCACCCCTCGGCGGTCCGGTCGGAGGATTGTGGCTGGCGTTCATCGGCTGGTTTATTTTGTCGGCGGCCAAGCAGAGCCAGGCGCAAGTCGAGGCGCGCGGGGCGCTTGAAGGGCTGCGCGTGGCCGACATTATGACGCCCGAATTGCACACTGTGGGGCGCGAGATTTCACTCGAGGACTATGCCCGGGAAATGGTGCGCACGGGGCGCCGCGCACACCTGGTCGTAGCCGGCGATGAGCTCGTCGGCCTGGTGACGGCCGAGGCGCTGAACACCGTACCGCAGCAGGATTGGGACGTAACTTCGGTGCAAGCCGTGATGCTTCCCAAGAACAAGCTGCACTGGGCCGCTCCCGAGGAACCCGCGCTTTCCCTGCTCGACCGCATGCGCACGATCGGTATGCAACAGATGCCCGTAATTGCCGGCGGAAATGTTGTCGGCATCGTCACGCGCGATTCCATCCTGCGCGTTCTGCAGTCCCGCCACGAACTTGGCTCTCTTGCCGGACGGTAGGCCAAGTAGCGCGGGCTTCAGCCTGCGGGGGTTGGTCCTTGCAAGCACTAAAACCCGCAGGCTGAAGCCCGCGCCACTGTCAAACTGGCGACGGCCTGCTTTATCGCAGCAGCGAACCAACCTTGTGCATCTGGTGTGAAAAATCAGCAGGATCGTAATTCGAAGGATTTTCGAGCTGCTGAAACAGGCCGTTAATGGCGGCGCGAACTTCTGCGGCGTTTGCAACTTTCTCCGTGCGGGCGTAGGCGATGAACAGCGAATCGAGCGCCATGGCGGACTGTTCGGCCGCGCGCTCGCCTTCGTTTGAAATCTCGTCGGCATCGTTCGAAATGTGTTGCAGCAGGCGCAAAGTCATCGCCGCATCGTAGGGCTGCGTCTCAATCCGCGCGGCAAGTTGGCTGGAAAGCGTCGCTGCGCCAGCCGAAGCGGCGACTACCGCCTCGCGGTCAGGATTCAACTGGCTGAGCGACTTGGCCAACTGCGCGACCTGATCATCGAGGCGCGTCGCCGCATCGTTGTCCACCTGATGGGCGAGTTCGCGGAAGACGGTATAGCGCGAAGCGTTCCACGGCGGGTCGCCGGGGCGGCGGCCCGGGTAGCCGCGCTCCTGCCGCCAACTCTGTTCTGGCGCCGTCAGGGAATGATGGCATGCGAAACACTGCAGCTCGGAGTACTCCGGCCAATTCTTGCCCTTGGCGCGCCACGTTACGCGCTCCATCGAGGAGCGGAGTTGTACTGCCTGGCCCGTGCCCCACTCGCGCACGCCGGACCAGGCGTCATTTTCCGCAGGGACGCCGGGAGCACTTTCGCGCGGCGTTTTCCAATGCCGCGGCATGACCGCTGAGAAGGAATCCAGTTCGAAATACAGGTCGGGATGCCCAGCGGCGATCATTTCGTGGTCGACGAATTTTTCCTGCGTGCCGAGGTGGCACGTGAGGCATTTTTCCGTGCGCCGGGCGAGGTTGCGCGTGTCGTACATCCCGGCGGCGACGGACTGCTCGTGCGTCCAGTTGCGCGTCGTGTGCGGGCCGAGCCATGCGGACGCAGGACCGTGGCAGCTCTCGCAACTGACGCCTTCGCTCAGGTCAAACGTTTTGGCGCGCGCTTCGGCAGGGACGTCGAGCGCATGGCAGGCGAGACACTTTGCCGCCTGCTCGGATTTGCCAACGTTCAGAATTCGCCCCATGCGCTCGCCGATTGGCCCGGTCAGCGCGTCATAGGCCTTGGCATGCTTGTCCTTCACGGCCCAGATGCTGTATTCGTTTTGAAAAATGCGATTATCGGTGCGAGGCTTCACGCTGCCGTGGCAACTGGTGGAGCTGCAGGAGCCGGGCCCCGTATATTTGCTGGCGTCTGCGGGCGGATTTGCGGCACGCGGCGAATTCATGCAGGAAAAAAAAATCGCGCCGAGCCAAACCACGGCGCGTCGCAGCGTCAAGCGCTTGGCCTCAGGCCCGATTGTCATTCCTGTGCTCGGATGGAGCCCGCCTTATTCGCGCGGGCCGTGGACCCGACCCGCGACAGAATTTTTATACTGCCCGTAAGAATCGAAGTCAACCAATCGAGAGAGGCGGATTTCCAAAGGCAAGCAAACAATCCAAACCAGTCTAAAGCCAAAATCGTTTCCCCCTTCACGGGCGCAACTTAATTATTGTATATACATAAAGTGTGTTCGCCTGGGATGCACGAAAAGCCGCTAGGAACCTTAAAAAGCATGGCGTCTCTTTCGAGGAAGCGGCCACCGTTTTTGCCGATCCCGAGGCCCTCGAGTGGGAGGATCAGGAACACTCCCACCAAGAGAACCGGTTCAAAAGGTTGAGAATCTCAGCCGAAGGCCGGATCGTCATTTTGGTTTATTCCTACAGGAGATAGAAGGATGGCCAAGAAACGCTTCGTATCATTACCGCGCGCCGGGCGAGCCCGAAAGAACGCGAAGCATACGCAAAGTGAGCGCATCGATTTTTCGGATATTCCGGAGTCGACGGATGAAGAGCTAACGCGTGCGCGCCGGGTTGGCCGTCCGAAAACTGGAAATGCGAAGCAGCTCATTGCGATCCGCATTGCTCCCAGTCTTCTCGCTCAACTCCGCCGCCTGGCCGCAAAGCGGGACAAGCCATACCAAACTTTGATCCACGAGCTTCTGGAAAAGGCCGTGCGGACATCCAAGGTTGCATGAATCAGAGCGTCTACCATTCGCTTCAAGCCTGCGCCGCAAATACGAAAAGCCCGCCGATACATCGCTTCCACTGAGCACGGCTATGGAAAACCATTTCCGGGTGAGGGTGGACTCGAAACCCGGGGTCTGTTATATGAATTTCGGCGTGAGAGGCCACCCATACACTTGGTCGATCCTCCCCGAGGAGCACCGGCTTGCTTTTTGAAGAATTGAAAAACTTTCAGCGGCAGCCGGACGGGACGCCTGTGGCGGCCGAGGATCTCCTACGGCTGCCGGTATTCAAGGATATTTCTCCGCAATTCCTGAAGAAAAATGCGAACGCGACGGTGTGGCGGCATTTCCGGCGCGGCGACATCGTTTGCCGCGAAGGCGAATTCGGCTCCACGGCGTTTTACATTCTGGAAGGCCAGGCCAGCGTCGCGCTCGCCACTCCCATCGCGCACGTGAAAGCCCACGGACGGCCGAGCGGCTTTCTCGCGAAGCTGACAAGCAAGCTGACCAGCCGGCTTGCGCCGCGCCAGGAAGACCGCCGCGAAGACGAAGCGGACCGGCGCTCGATTCCAATCGATGCGCCTGTCGACCTGGCTTACGACCATCCTGTCGCCGAACTCGGGCCGGGCGAACTATTCGGCGAAATGACTTGCATGAATTATTACCCGCGGTCGGCTACCGTGCGCGCGGAAACCGATTGCACCATGCTCGAGATGCTGCGCAACGTTCTCGACGTCCTGCAAAAGAGCAAGACGTTCCGCGCACAGCTCGATGAAACTTACCGTCGCCGCGCGCTGGATTCGCATTTGCGCGATGTCACCATCTTTCGCGGCCTCCGCCAGGATTTCATCGACCATTTGCGCGACCGCGTCGAGCTCTTGCGCTTCGCCCCAGGCCAGATGATCTGCAAACAGGGAGATCCCGCCGACAGTTTTTATCTTGTGCGGCTGGGGTTCGTGAAAGTTTCCGAGAACTATCCCGGCGGTGAACTGGTGCTGGCGTATTTGTCGCGCGGCGATTATTTCGGCGAAATTGGATTGCTCGGCGGAGGGACGCGCACGGCGGCCTGCTCGGCGCTCGATCACGTCGAGGTGGTGCGCATTTCCGGGAAAGATTTTCGCGCCATGGTGGAAATGTATCCGGAGGTCCGCGCCGGCCTGGAACGCGCCGCACGCGAACGCCAGGAGGCGAACCAGGAGCGACTGCGCATGGTGCGCAGCGTGCCGCTCGAGAGTTTTCTCGCGCAGGGATTGATGGAAGCGCAGAGCCTGCTGGTGCTGGACCTCGAGAAATGCACGCGCTGCGACGCCTGCGTGACGGCTTGCGCCGATTCGCACGACGGCGTGACGCGCCTGGTACGCGAAGGGCTGCGATTTGAAAATTTTCTTGTGGCTACGTCGTGCCGGCAGTGCCGCGATCCACTGTGCATGGTGGGCTGTCCCGTTGGCGCGATCCGCCGGCGCAATACGCTCGAAGTGATTATCGAAGACTGGTGCATTGGCTGCGGGTTGTGCGCAAAAAATTGCCCGTATGGGAACATCAACATGCACTCCTTTGCGGCGCAGGCGCCCGCCCACGAAGCTGACCACGAGCATCCCGGACAAAAAAAGGCCGTGGTGCAGAAAAAAGCGACGACCTGCGATCTATGCACCGAACATGCGGAGCCCAGTTGCGTTTATGCCTGCCCGCACGATGCCGCGCATCGCGTAGAGCCGCGCGATTTCTTCGCAGGAACGCTGGGGCAGCGCGTCGGAAAAACAGGAAGGCTAAGGACATGATTCGCGGATCTAGGTTGAATTTTTCGTCGCGAATGCAGCTCCAATCCGAATTGCGTCCAAAGTTGAATTCGTGGCTCAGGTTTGGTGGCGCCGGCGTCCCGCCGGCGGTTCCCTCAATCGTGCCGCGTTGCAAAATCGCCGGCGGGACGCCGGCGCCACGAAAACCCTGCAGCGACGGATGCGGCCACTTTGCCGGTCGCTCGAATTGCGGCGCGATATCACGATTCGGAGATTGAACAGTGCGCATTGATCGCACGCATAAGAGTTGGCTCGTCGCGTCGCTTGCAATTTTCGGCGCGGCGCTCCTGCTCTACGGCGTCTATCGCGTCCCATTTGGCGCGGGGTCGATGGGCGGCACGGGGGCGGGGCTGGCATTCGGCGGCATTGGCTTTGCGTTCATGATTTTTGCGGCGCTGCTGGGAGCGCGAAAGCGAGTGCCCGTCTACCGCTTTGGCCGCGCACAAACCTGGATGCGCGGACACTTGTGGCTCGGACTGCTCAGCCTGCCGCTCATTTTATTTCACTCCGGGTTCCGCTACGGCCATGGCCTTACGGCGTGGCTGATGACGCTATTGATCGTTGTGGTTGCCAGCGGGGTCTTTGGAGCCGCGCTGCAGCATTCCATGCCTCGCATGATGACTCGCGAGGTGAACATGGAAACGATTTATGAGGAAATCGGGCACGTGCGCGCGCAACTTCTGGAAGAAGCGGAGGAATTAATCAAGCAGGCTGCCGGCGGCGGTAAAAAAGAGGCGGCGGAAGGCAGCGAATCGGATTCCTTCTCGCCCACTCTCGCTGTAATGGATGAAGCCGCGCCGCTGCGGAATTTCTACGAACAGGAACTGAAGCCATTTTTAGAAAAACCCGCCGCCCGCGGGAGCGCCCTGGGCGACGAGGCGCATGCCCGCAGCGCCTTCGCGCAATTGCGGACGCTGGTCCCGGTTTCTCTGCACACGACGATCGAGGATCTGGAAGAGATTTGCGAAGAGGAGCGCCAACTCACCTTGCAGAGCCATTTGCACCTGTGGCTTCACGGCTGGCTGCTTTTGCACATTCCTCTTTCGCTGGCGTTGATTTTACTGGGCGCCATCCATGCTGTGATGGCGCTGCGGTATTGATGGGCCGCAATGAATAGGGCCCGAAGTGCTCGGCGATTGGAGGAAGATTTGCGGGTCACGGTTTTACAGACCGCGGAAAAAGTAGTTTATTTTGTCATTCCGAGCAAAGCGAGGAATCTCTCTTCGATTTACGCCATGAAAAGAAAGAGAGATTCCTCGCTTCGCTCGGAATGACAAAATTCTGGAGGAGCCTTTCCGCAGCCTGTTCAGATGTGACACAAAGCTGGCCACCTTGATGCGGCTTTCAGCCGCTGGCCCGTTGGAATGTTCGCTGTCAGTCAGGGGCTAAAGCCCGCTTTTTGCCCCTGGCAAGTGTCGGAGCTAGAGCTCCGACCCACAAATCGAATGTGATACTCGTTGCTGGCCTTCATGATGACGGCCGAGGATCAGGACCATTGCCGCGAACACGCACAACCAAGAAACTCGCGCAACGCATCGATCTCGACTATTTCAAGAGATCGAGCCCGCTGCGCCGCTGGCGATTTTTGCTTTCCGTGGCGGCGCCGGCGCTGGCCATTTTGTGGATCGCGTGGTATGGCATACGCAGCGACCGCCGCGTGTACTCCGCCGGAAACTTGTCCACCGCGCACGCGGTTCTCACGCGGCAATGTTCCGCCTGCCACTTGTCCAACCTGGGTTTTTACGACGCCAAGGTCATCGACCAGAAGTGCATCACGTGCCATGACGGCTCCTTGCACCACACCTCGCAGGCGTTCACGCCCACATGCGCTTCCTGCCACGCCGATCATCGGGGAGCGATTCGGCTGGCCGCCACGAGCGACGCAAATTGCACCCAGTGTCATGCGGATCTCACGACGCGCGGAAATTCCACCAATCTTGTACGCAACATCGGGAGTTTTGAAAATAATCACCCCGAGTTCGCTGTGCTGCGATCCAAGCGCAGTGATCCGGGAAGCATTCAACTCAATCATTATCTCCATTTGCAGCCGAATCTTCTCGGACCGAGTGGCGGCCGCGTGCAGATGGCGTGTACTGACTGTCATCGCTCGGCGGCGGACGCCGGCGGCCCGTGGCCTTATGCGGATTCAAAAGGCCAGGCCGGCGCTCCGCAAAATTCATCACTGAATGGGCCAACAAACGAGTCGAGCATCTCCCTGGCTTCGCGAGCCTACATGGAGCCGGTAACCTACGCGCAGACCTGCGCCGCTTGCCATGGACTGCAATTCGACAAACGGCTTCCCGACGCGGCCCCTCACGACAAGCCCGAAGTGATTCATCCATTCGTCGTGGCCAAATTGCAGGCCTACATTGCCGCGCATCCGGCGGATTTGCGCGTGCCTCGCGACCCCAGCCGCGACCTGCCGGAAGAACCGATCCCCGCGGAGTATCGAATGCTTACGCCCCCGCAATGGGTCGCGGAACGAACTGCCGAGGACGAAGAATTGATGTGGCGAAAGACGTGCAAGCAGTGCCACACGCTCCTCGCGGTCGAAGGCGCGTCGCTGCCCAAAATCGCGCCTGCGAATTTCACCGCGCGCTACATGCCGCACGCCAATTTCGATCACTCGCAGCACGGTCTGGTCAATTGCGTGAGCTGCCATGCCGCGACAACGAGCAGCCAGCAAAGTTCCGACGTGCTGCTGCCCGGCATCACCACGTGCCGCGCCTGCCACCACTCGGGGGCCGAAGCGGCGGAATCGCGCTGCTTCGAATGCCATACCTACCACGATCCCTCCCGGCGCAAACCTGCGCACAGTAATTTTTCGCTGGCGGTCTTGCAAGGAAACGCTCATTAGAATGCGGCGGTCGGTAGCGCAGGCTTCAGCCTGTGGGGTTTCCGCAAATTCTTAGCAGGGCACGGCTTCAGCCGTGGCATGAACTTGCAGGATCAATCCGGCTTTACAGGTCGCGGAAGATATAGTTAATTTTGTCATTCCGAGCGAAGCGAGGAATCTCTCCCCGGTTTTAGCCCGTCAAAAGAAAGAGAGATTCCTCGCTCCGCTCGGAATGACATGATGGTGGGGGAGTTTTTCCGCAGCGTGTCGAGCCGCTGGCCTGTTCGAGATCGAGTAACCACACTCGTTCTTTAGCCTGCGGTGTCCAAGTTTTCGATGTGCACAAATCCACAGGCTGAAGCCTGCGCTACTTAAGACTTGGATCGATTAGTGAAGGAGGGCACGCACCCGGCCATACAATGATTGCTCGGGGGAATTTGTTGCCCCCAAGGGCTGCGGCGGGCCGGGAGGCGTGTCCGTGACGGTGTAGAGCTGGCCATGGCGGAGGTAAAGCTTCTCGGCTTCGGCGCGGTTGAAGGGACGAGCGCCGCGGCGTCCGAAAACGGCAAGTTGATTGCCGCTCTCGTCGACGGCACGGTCGCGGTCAATGCCGCGTGAGATTGCCAGCGCCCGACCTGCCGTGCGATAAGTCGCGATCAATTTCGAAGTGGGACGCGGGCTGAAACCGTAGGATTCGGACGAATCTTCCGGCGAAATCACTTGTAGGATGCGCAGGCCGTTGCGGCCGTCGGCGACGTACGCGAAGACGCTGGCGTCGACCGCGCCAATCTTCACGTCGTTCACATCGTTCAGCTGGCCGTCCGCGGTGAACATTCGATCGAGGCGCGGAATCTCGGGCTGCTCCACATCGACAAGGGCGACTCCGTTCTTACCGGCGGAGACATACGCGGTCGTGCGCGAGACAGTGACATTGCGCGCGTCGTCCAACTTCACGAATGCGCCGGTGACGATGCGCGGATGGGCGAGATCGGTTACGTCGAGCGTCTTCAGTCCCTGGCGATCGGCGATGAAGGCATAGCGGAATTGCACAGCGACGCCCTGCGGCTCCACGAGATCGGGACCGCCAACTTCCGCAGTCACGCGAGGTGCGAGCGGATTATCGAGATCGACGACGACGAGGCCGCGGTCGCACAGGATGTAGGCGTACGTTCCCGCAATCGTGATGCGCCGCGCCCCGTTCAAGATCCCGCCGGGATTAAATGTGGCCGCGCGGCCAATGAAATTATTTTCCGGATTTCCATCGAGCAGAGTTCCGACGCCTGGATTCTTTCCCTTCAGATCGGGATTGCCCACGACGATCAAGCCTTCATATTTGTCCGTGACGTAGAGAAATCCATACATCAAATGGATCTTCTGCTCTTCGTTGGCAGGGTCCTGGGTGCGCAGCGGATCGACGGCGAGCGTGGTGGGAGTGGCGACGGCGGTCGCGTACTTCGTCTTTACATAAAGGCGCTGGCCGAGCGGCGAAACCGGAGCGGTCACCATGCGCTCGGAGAATCCTTTGTTGTCGATGTTGGCGACGTCGAAGACGCGGAAGCCGTCCGCGCCCATCGCGGCGTAGGCATATTCTCCGCGCAGTTGAATATCCAGAACGTTCCCGCCGTGGCCGTACGCAGTCGTAAGTTCGCGCTTGCGTTCCTCGTGCTTGCGGAAATCGTCGGGATAGGCCATGCGCTGCAAATCGCTGCCAATGACGGCCTCGGGCTCATCGTGCTCCGCGGCCACCACGGCTTCAAAACCTTTGTTGCCAGCAGCCACGTACACATAGCGTCCCATGAAGTTGAGGAAGTTCGTGCCCTGCAAGAGAAGCATGGACATCCAGGCGTTGTTGTCGCGAGCGGCGGAGACGTGGCAATCGGTGCACTGTTTCGTTTCGCGCGCGCGCACCGTATGCGGCACGAACGTCGAAAACGCCTGGCCGCTGAAGCCTTCGGCGGAAACGGTTTGCTGCGTGTTGTACAGCCACTCGCGATTGGCATTCTGCGAACTCACGAGAATCGCGCAAGAGGAACGCGCGGGCGCGACGCGATGTCCGGTTACGGTGCCGTCCACCGCGAGCATGTAGCCGTCATCGCGCAGCACCTGGAAATTGTAAGCCGTCCAGTTGCGGGTGGTGAGCCCTTCGTTATGCAGCATCGGGCGCTTCTCGTTCGCGGTCATGGAGAGATGGCAGCCGAAACAATTGGGCGTCCACGAAGTGTGGCAGGCGTAGCAGGTCATGCTGCTGTTGGCGTGGGCGAGTTGCGCTTCCTCTTTCGGCACGTCGCCCCAGGTAACGCCGTCCGTGCGCAGGGTTTTCGCCAGCCGCGATTTTTCGTTGTAGTGCGCGTTGCCCGGCGTAATCGAGTCGAGCGTCTGCACCACTTCCCACTCAAGGTGCGGGTCCATCATCGAATGCTGGATCAGTTTTCCGTCGCGCCACTCGAATTGCCGTTCGCGCCAGGGAGTGCGCAGCGCGTCGAGGCGCGTGCCGCCGCCGGATGCGGCAGGGCCCGACGTGACCAGCGTCGCCGGCTGCGAGATCGTGCCGTGGCAATCGACGCAGTCCATTTCGATCGCGGCGCGCGGCTCGCCATAAAGTTTTCCAGTGCCGTGGCTGTCCTGCTCGAGGTGACAATCCACGCACTGCATGCCCTTCTGCAAATGAATATCCGCGAGGTGCGCGGCTTTCTCAAACTTTTTTGGATCGTCCGGCGGAAGCGCGGTTCCTTTTTTGTCGAGCAGGCGGCCTTCCCGGTCCCGCGCGAACACCGCCCGAAAGAGCCAGCCATGGCTGTGAAAATCGGCAAACTGCGTGTCCTTCAATTTTGCGTTGAATTCGGCGCTGCCTGTTTGCGCGAGAAATTTCACGTCGGACCACAGCCCGCGCGGGGCCGCGCCTTCGGGATTGCGCTGCGACACCTGGATTTTTTCTTCCTCGCTGGGATTGCGCTGCTCTTTCGGATACATCGCGCCGCCGTCGGATTCGTTGTCCCACCAGGTATAGCCGAAATAGGTGGTCAGCATGTTCGTGCCCGGATGCACATGGCAGACCATGCACTGGCTCGAGGGGATCGAACGCGTGAGTTCGTGGCGGATGGGATGGCCGGATTCTTCGCGCGGAATCGTGGGATCCTTCGTCGCGCTGAAACCGCGATTGCCGAACGGAGCATATTGAGCGGAATGTTCGGCGGAGCGGTCGTTTGCGTAGACGACGTGGCACGCCGTGCAACCGCTGGCGCGATAGTCACCCGGTTGATCGTTCGTCCCCGGCAAGGAAAGCAGCGGATCGAGCAGCCGGGTCCTTTGAAGTCCAAGAAAAACCGGATCGGTGCGCAGCAACGTGCCAAACCCGCGCGTGCTGAGCTTGTCGTCGGGTTTGCCGGCGTCTTGAGGATCGCGCGACGGCTCGCCGACTTCGCCTTTCGGCC
>Ga0210401_10001057_pt1 | contig 32913 bp, 36 predicted proteins | sample IncBWH32MmetaG_FD_150866 | JGI IMG/M metagenome (GOLD analysis project Ga0210401, IMG submission 150866) | Forest soil microbial communities from Barre Woods Harvard Forest LTER site, Petersham, Massachusetts, United States - Inc-BW-H-32-M | ecosystem: Environmental > Terrestrial > Soil >... | reverse complement strand
GGCCAGCCAGACCGCCAAGGCCACGGACGAGATCTCCGACCAGATCGCCGACATCCAGAAGGTGGCGGGCGAGGCCATCGACGCCATCAAGGGCATCGGCAGCATCATCGGCGAGGTCAATGCGGTCGCGACCGGTATCGCGGCTGCGGTGCAGGAGCAGGGTGCGGCGACGCAGGAGATCACGCGCAGCATGCAATATGCCGCCCAGGGCACCAAGAACGTCTCCGACAACATCACCGGCGTCAAGGCGGACGCCGATGCGGCCGCCGCCGCCGCGAACGTCAAGCAGGCCTCCGAGACGCTGGAAACCCAGGGCCAACAGCTCGGCGGTCAGGTGACCGAGTTCCTCGGCAAGATTCGCGCGGCTTGATCAAGCATCCGTCATGGCCGGGCGTCGTCTCGGCCATCCACGACTTTCTTTCAATTGCAGCAAGGACGTGGATGCCCGGGACAAGCCCGGGCCATGACGACAATCGTTTATTCCGACGCCGCCACGGGCACGCGCTGATAGCGGGCGCGCAGCCGATCCGAGGCCGGCGAGAAGTTGAGCTGCGCGCCGCGCCGGTCGGCGCGGCCGTTGACAACCAGGAGCCCGTTGGCGCCGGCGACGATGTCGCCCTTTCGCAACGTCGGGTCCTTCTCGATGCTCACAGGCGCTAGCCCGATCTGGTCCTTGCCGTTGCAGGTGCAGCCCGCGACGATCTCGTTGCGGAAACGGAACGCATTCGGCAGTTCGGAATAGGGTTTTCCGGTCTCGGTCGCGGCATTGTCGATATTGCTGCCATAGACCAGCATGGTCTCGTTGGCTGGGCAGAAGCTGTTGCACGACGCCGCCTTGCTCTGGTTATCGGGCCCCGAGATCGGGAAGTAGCGGCCGTCGCAGCTGCGCACGCAATAGGCCTGCCCGCCGCCGACGTAGCGCGGGCGGGCATCGCCCGGCGGCGTGCCTTCGTTGGTGAAGGGCATGATGATCTGCGGCCCACCATGACGGCCTCCGAAGGCGCCGAACAGCGTGGAGAAGAAATCCTCGGCGCGCGCCGAGGGCACCAGGCTCGATGCGCACAGCACCACTGCCCCACCCAACGCCGCTCGCCTGACTGATCTCCTGATCATGCCCGCCTCCGGCTTCAATAGATCGCCGACGTCGAAATGTTCATCGCAGGACCGCCCGAACGCAGCGTCGTCACCGCGGGGCGCATCCGTGCCGGTGTCGGCCGCACCGTGATCGTTCCAGTTGTTGTTCCTTTGGCTTCGAGCGGCGCGTTCTTCGGCAGCACCACGACCTTGGTGCCGACATCGACGCGGCTGAAGAGATCGCTGACGTCCTCATTGGTCATGCGGATGCAGCCCGAGGACACAAACTTTCCGATGGTCGTGGGATCATTGGTGCCGTGGATGCGATATTCGCTGGCGCCGAGATACATCGCGCGCGCGCCGAGCGGATTGCCGGGTCCGCCGGCCACGAAGCGCGGCAGATAGGGCTGGCGCGCGACCATCTCCGTCGGAGGATACCAGTCCGGCCATTCCGCCTTGCGGCTGATGGATTGCACGCCGGACCAGGTAAAGCCCTGGCGGCCGACGCCGACGCCGTAGCGGATCGCGCGGCCCCCGCCCAGCACGTAATAGAGCACGGTGTTGCCGGTATCGATGATGATCGTGCCGGGCGCTTCCCTGGCCTCGAAATTGACGGTCGCACGCCGCAACCGGTCCGGCAGCACGCTCTCCTCGCTCTCGGGCGCCGTCGCGGTCGCGCCCGTCACATAGTCCTGGGGAAACGTTGCCGGCTGGGCCGGGGCATAGCCGAGGAGCTGCGCGCTAGCGGCGCCGGAAAAGATGACGGACGCCGATAACAACGCGCCCGCCAAGACAAGCGCGCTCGCCACGCGCGTCGATGACCGGCGATTGGCTGGATTTGGCTGTGTCATGTGTTGCCCCATTGGGTGTGCATCACGCTGATGCTCTGAACCAACAAACGTCAATGCAGCACCGATGGTTCCATCCGGCCCGAGCGGACAGCCTGGCTGTCATGTACGCTGCGCCTCACGTCTCTGCGGTGGAACTTATGAACCGCACGCAAGTTATCGCGGCATCATTCGGATTGCAGAGCACCTTCGCGGCACAGGCTGCATCGCTCTGTCGCGGGGAGAACCATTGTGCGCGTGCTTCCCAGTGAACGCTCGCTTTCCACCGCGCCTGAAGGCGCGCCGCTGACCGACGGCAACAGCGAAACGCTGCCCGGCTTCCGCCGCGCCGAGGTCGTCGCCTTCACGCTGGTCGGCCTCCTCATAATATGCGTCGTCGCCGTGCTTTACCTCGCCAAGGCGTTCTTTCTTCCAGTCGTGATGGCGTTCGTGGTCGGCACCATGCTGTCACCGGCCGCGAGCCTTCTTGGCCATTACAGGATTCCCCGCTCGGTAGCAGCGGTGCTGATCGTTGCCGCGGTCGGCGCCGGCGCTGCTTTCATGGTCGGCCTGATCTCGTCGCCGCTGATGGAGTGGAGCACGCGGCTGCCGGAGCTCGCCTCGCAGCTGAAGGAGAAGCTGCATCTATTCGATCGTCCGCTCGCGCTGTGGCAGGAGCTTCAGGGCATGGTCGGCGCACACGATACGCTGACGTCGTTTCAAATGCCAAAGTTCGAATGGGTGCAGCCAACGCTCGAATTCCTGTCGCCGACCTTCACCGAGTTCCTGCTGTTCTTCGCAACGCTGCTGCTGTTCATCGCAAGCTGGAAAGACCTGCGGCGCGCCCTGATCATGAACTTTGGCGATCATGATGCCCGGCTGCGGACATTGCGGATCCTCAACGAAATCGAGGTGCAGCTTGGCCATTACCTGCTGACGGTCACGATGATCAACATCGGCGTGGGTACTGCGACCGGCATCGTCTGCGCGATCACGCACATGCCGAACCCGGCGGGATTGGGCGCGCTCGCCGCGACCTTGAATTACATTCCGATCATCGGACCGGTCGCCATGTTCGTGATCCTGGTGGTGGTCGGCGTGATTGCGTTTCCGACCATCGGCGGCGGCTTGATGGCGGCGCTAGCCTTTGCCGGGATCGCTTTTCTGGAAGGTCATTTCGTCACCCCGACCATCATCGGAAGGCGGCTTGCGCTGAACGCGCTTGCGGTATTCCTCGCGCTGGCGTTCTGGACCTGGTTATGGGGACCGATGGGCGGCTTCCTGTCGTCGCCGCTTTTGATCGTGGCGCTGATTCTGAAAGATCATCTGTTACCGGATAATTCGCCGCAGCTTCCGCTGGGCTGATCGACGGAACTTCCATCACCGCGGGGCGTTGGTCCGTAATAGCAAATTCACTGTTTGGGAGTTTTCGATGTCGATGGCGAATGGCGAAACCGGAATACAGAACATGACCGACAAAGCAACCTATGACCGTTTGGAAAAGGATGTAACCGCCGTGAAAGGTGATATCGCAGCTCTCACAGACCAGATCACCGACGCGATCAATACCTTCGCCGGCACCGCCAAAAAGCAGGCGAAGCGCGGCTACAAGCAGGCCCGCGCCAATGTCGATTCAACCATGGACGAGATGTCGGAACGCGGCGGCGCGATGATGGATGCGGCGCAGAATGCCGCCCATTCGATCGAGGAGACGCTGGAAGACGCCATTACGCAGCGTCCGCTCGCGACCGTCGGGCTTGCGCTCGGCCTGGGCTTTTTGATCGGCGCGACCTGGCGCCGCTGAGCGGCGACCGTGACAGTCTCGAGAACGACTAGTCTTCTCGACGAATGGCGGCGCTGGTGGAGCGCCGTGGCGTTCGTCGATGCCCTTTTCAAATCGAGGCGATAAAATGTTTCAACGCATTGTCGATGATTTCAAGGAGTCCACCGGCTCGGCCCTGCGACTGACGTCGCTCGCGGCAGCCGCGGCCGTCGCCTTGTTCATCACAACCGCCTTCCTGTGCGCCGCGGCCTTTATCCTCGTGCTCGAGAGGTATGGCCCGGTCGAAGCCTGCTTCACCGGCGCCGCCATCTTCTTCGTAGTCACGCTGATCACGGCCGGCAGCTACATGGCGCGCAAGCGCCAGGTCAAGCTGCGTGCGCAGGCCGCCACGAAATCCGCGGCGCAAACCATGCTGGCGGACCCAATGGTGGTGGCAGCCGGTCTCCAGATCGTCCGCTCGATCGGCATCAAGAGGCTGATCCCGCTGCTCGCGGTCGGCGGATTGGCGCTGGGCTTGATGGCCAACCGCAGCCATGCCGCGGATCAGGCGCCGGCGGAATAAGGCCTCTCACCGCTTTCTTCGAAATTCAGGTAACGCAGCGGCCGGGCCGCAGCAGCTTTGCGACTTCGGTCAAGACACTGACCACGGGCTCGCAGGCGACGGTCAGCTTGCGATCGCCCGGCCTGGTCAGGAACGGCGCCGGCGGGATGTTGCCGGACTCCTGGACCACTGGGATGCGGATCAGGACTGAGGTGTCGGCAAGACGATCGAGCCGTATCGAAATCGTCCGGGTCGGCGCGGACGGAGCCACCGCCGGGCCCGCGCGATCGGACCTGGCGGCACGGTTGACGCCGGTTTGGAGGGTGTCCGACGCGGCCGCAGGATCATTGCCAAGACCGGTGCCAAGACCGGCCGCAAGACCAGTGCCAAGACCGGTGCCAAGACCGGTGCCAAGACCAGCACCAAGACCGCCGGTCAAATCGTGACCGGATGCGAATTGCAGAGCGCCGAGCGTCAGCGAAACGGCGATCGCGCCAAAACCTATCCTGGAAATTGTTGACATGGCCGCTCTCCCGCCCCCGTGGTGGTCGGCAAACCAACGTGGGCGGAACCGGCGGGTTCTCAGGCACCGCGATCACTTAACCGTGTGCAAAAAAATTCGAGGGGCCTGGGAACGACCTTTGGCGCTGTGAGTCATCCCGGCAGCCGGTTATTCCCCCCTGCCCCATTGACCGGCGATGTGGGGCGCGGCTGTGGTGATGCCAGTCGCGCCCCGCTTTTTTTTGCCAAAATGTCTCGATCGTCTTTTCTAAATTTCCAGATCTTTGCGGACCTAAATTTCCAGATCTTTGCGGACCTTCGTGTCACCGCACAAAAAAACCGGCGCGCCCGTGTGAAGCGCGCCGGATCGGTTCGACCAACCAGCTTCAGATCACGCCGCCGGCGCTTTGCGGTTGCGCGAGTTACGCTGGAAGAACAGCGCCTGGCTCGCCACCGCCGAGACCATCGCCGGCTGGAACGGCTTTGAGATCAGGAACGCCGGCTCGGGACGCTCGCCGGTAAGAAAACGCTCGGGGTAGGCCGTGATGAACACCACCGGCACCTCGAAGGTCCGCAAGAGTTCGTTGACGGCATCGAGCCCGGAAGAGCCATCGGCGAGCTGGATGTCCGCCAGAATCAGACCCGGTTTCCTGTTCTTGGCCAGCGCCACGGCGTCCGAATGGGTGCGGGCAACGCCGATCACGTTGTGACCGAGGTTTTTCACCAGGCTTTCGAGGTCCATGGCGATAAAAGTCTCGTCCTCGATGATCAGGACATCGGTCGCGATTTCGGCTGCCATCTCCCGTCCCGCCGCATCGGCCAGCCGCCGGGCCTCGGCAACATCGGTGCCGAGAATGAAGGCCACTTCCTCCTCGGCGAAACCCTCAAGCGACAACAGCAGGAAAGCCTGGCGCGGCAGCGGCGTGATGTTGGAAAGCCGACGCTCGGGCGGCATCGGTAGCGTCGCCACGCCGGTATCGTCATTGAGCGAGACTGAGTTCCATATCTGGGTGAATAGCCGGAACAGACCGGCCCGGGGTCCGTGGCGCTCGTCGAGCACGGACGGATCCTGCAACATCGCCTCGAGCATGGCTCCGACATAGGCGTCGCCGGAGGCCTGGCTTCCGGTCAGGGCGCGGGCATAGCGCCGCAGCAGCGGTAAATGTTCAGCAACAAGCTGTGATCGGGACATCCCCACTCCATCCATATCCAGGGCCAGGATACCAAAGGGGATGGCCCGAGTTCCCCTGATCGGCTGATTACTCCGGACTCCGAGAAAAGTTCCCAAGCCGTCGGAACTTTTCCGCCGACTTCGAATTAGCTCCTACCGGCGCGGCCTCAAAATCGAGAATAACGCTTGAAGCCACAGGGACTTAACACTCGGGGAAACGTGGAACAGGTCATGAAAGATGTAAAGTCTCCAGTAAGCAAGAATACGACCCCCGGGAAGGGCGGCCTCAATGCCGAAATCCAGTCCAGGATCGGCCACCAGCTTCGGGCCATGTACGACGACGTGGTGCGCCAGGGGGTCCCGGAGCGGTTCGCGGAACTTATTCGAAAGCTTGATGTCCGGGAGGACACATCCCAAGTGGGCACTAACGGGGGATCAAACGAACAGAACGGGAGGGAGTAGATGCCTCTCACGGAATCCCTTCGCGACGACATTCTTGCGTCGGTACCGAGCCTGCGCGCCTTTGCCATCTCGCTGAGCGGTAATGGCGACCGGGCGGACGATCTGGTGCAGGAAACCCTGTTGCGGGCGCTCGCCAATATCGACTCGTTCCAGCCGGGCTCAAACCTGCCGGCGTGGCTCTTCACGATCCTGCGCAACCTGTTTCGCTCGGACTATCGCAAGCGGCGGCGAGAAGTCGAGGACGCCGAGGGCAACTATGCCAAGACCTTGAAGACCCAGCCGGCGCAGAACGCGCATCTGGAATTCGAGGAATTCCGCGTCGCACTCGAGAAATTGCCCCAGGACCAGCGTGAAGCGCTGATACTGGTGGGCGCCTCCGGCTTTTCCTACGAGGATGCGGCGGCGATCTGCGGCTGCGCGGTCGGCACCATCAAAAGCCGCGTCAATCGCGCGCGGTCGAAACTCGCCGCGCTGCTTTATGTCGACGGCGCCGAAGATTTCGGCCCCGACGAAACCGTGCGCGCGGTGATCGGCGGCAACGGCTAGAACTTCGCGGCGAGGAGCGACCCTTCTACGCTCGCTGTGCGGGCTTCGCAGGGATCAAGTCCGCCGAGGCCCGGATGCGCGTAGGCGGAAGCGACGAAGCAATCCATCTTTGCGGCACTGGATTGCTTCGAGGAGCCTGTCATCGGGCGCGCATTCGCGCGACCCATCTCGGGTTTGAAGAAGATGACTACCGTACCGGCGCTGAAATTTGTTCGGTGCGGTCGCGTTCGCTCATGTCGACGACGGTCACCATCGGAGCGATCAGCTCGTAGACGTAGCTCGCTTCGGTGAAATAGCGTTTCGACGTTCCGCCGAGCGCCTCCGGGGCGACGCGATCGAGCAGGATGACGCCGAAATCGCTGTCCGGCCGGCGCGTCGCCTCGCTGGTGTTGAACTCTTCCCAGCGAAAATGAAAGGTCATATCGAGCCCTTCGCCCGTCACTTCCCAAGTCACCGTGATGTGCGGATGCTTGCCGACCAGCGACAAGCCCTCGTCGGAATGCGACGCCAGCTCGAACAACAGCAGCGAGAGACTCTGGGCCGCGCGCGCGCTGACGGCGACATCAGGACCGCTGACCGCGATACGATCGGCGTGCGGTATCGCGCGCGCTTCGAACAGACCCTTCAGCTTCACGCCCTGCCATTGGCTCTCGCTGAGCAGCGACACTACGTTCGACATGGCATGGATGCGCCCAATCAACAGCTCGCGCGCGACGTCGATGTCGGACCCGTGACGCAAGGTTCGCGTCACGATCGACTGGATCACCGCAAGGATGTTCTTGACCCGGTGGTTGAGCTCGTCGATGACCGCCGTCAGCCGACGCTCGAAGCCGATCCGCACCTGGATCTCGCGGCTGAGGCGCAAATTGTTGTAGGCGACATAGCCGAACAGCCCACAGACGATGCCGGTCAGCGACAGGCCGATGGCCGCCACGATCGCCGCCGTCTGCTCCGCGCGCCTGATCGCGTTGGTCTTGGCATAATAGCCGAGCGACCAGTCGCGGTTTCCGAACGTCACCGTCCGCGTCGCCGAAGGCGGCGGGGCGTCCGACGCAACCTTGCGCGATGTCACGGCGCCCAGGTCGTTGGCGACCAGCTCGCCATCGCCGCTGCGCGGGTCCTTCAGCACGACCGAGAACAGCGAAAGATCATCGTTGGCCAACATCAGCGGCGCGATTTCATAGGAAAACGTCACGAAGCCGGCCGGCGCCGAAGCGAGCGGCGGCACCACAGGCGCCGCCAGAACGAGGCCGATCGGCCCGTTGGGACGGAGCAGCGGGGTCGGGTCGGACGCAACCGGTTTCCCCGCGGCCATGGCCTGGGTCAGCATCGGCCCGATCACCGGTTGCTGGTCGAACGCCCGCCCGGGAAAGGCCCTGGTCTCGGCATTGCGCGGTTCGACGTCCATCAGCACATCAATCGGCCTGTTGAGCGAGGCCGGATCCAGCGGCTTGTCATCGTAATTGCGGATCGTCGGGTTGGAGAATCCGGCGCTCAAAAGTTCGCCGCGCGCGATGTCGAGCTCGTTTGGCTTGAGCCGCGCGACCCAGCCGGCGACGACGAAGTCGGTCTTGAATGCGTAGATCGAGGAGCGCAGCGGCTCCAGCATGTTGGCTCTGATCACCGACGGCGTGCGGAACAGGCCGGACGCAACGCGGGCCAGGAGTTCGCGCTCAGTGAGCCGGTCCTGAACCAGGCTGGCGTGGACGTCGATCGCCCGCGCCAGCGCGATCCCGTCGATGGTCAATTCCTGATCGTGCACGCGATAGGCCGCAAGGCCGGAGAGCAGCACTCCGACCAACGCTATAAAGCCTATGATGAAACCCAGCCGGACCACTCGCTTACTCAGAAGATGAGGGGTTGGCGAGAAAACAAGGGAAGCATCCGAGCTCCGCGCAAATGGTCACGAGCCAAACGGAATGAAGGCCAACCGATTGATATAATGGAGGAGCGATTTGTGGCACGCAACTAAACTCACCAGCGAAGCTTAATGTGCCCACCATGAGCACGATCCCGGCAAAACCCAGAAAGTGTTAATGGCACACGAACGATTTTGTTCCGGCAGATCGCGCGATAATTCCTTGTGCAACGGGATTGGCTCGCTAACCACGCGCGTTAACGCTTTCGCTTAACCAACCTTGCTTCAAGGTTACCTTGGCGTGGCTTCCCTGAGACCGCCCTTGGTTTCGATAAAGCCTATGATGCGATCCAATCCCTCGCCCTTTTTCAGATTAGTCATGACGAACGGCCGTTCGCCGCGCATGCGGCGCGCGTCGGTATCCATTTTTTCAAGCGACGCGCCGACATGCGGCGCGAGGTCGATTTTGTTGATGACCAGAAGGTCCGACCGGGTGATGCCGGGGCCGCCTTTCGACGGGATCTTGTCGCCCGCCGCGACGTCGATGACGTAGATCGTAAGATCGGCCAGTTCCGGCGAGAAGGTGGCAGCGAGATTGTCGCCGCCGGATTCAATCAGCACCAGGTCGAGATCGGGGAATTTCGCGCGCATGTCCGCAACCGCCGCGAGATTCATCGAGGCGTCCTCGCGTATGGCGGTATGCGGGCAGCCGCCGGTCTCGACGCCGGTGATTCGGTCCGCCGTCAGCGATCCCGAGCGCACCAGGAACTCGGCATCCCATTTGGTGTAAATGTCGTTGGTGATCGCCGCGATGTCGTAGCGCTGCCGCATCGCCTTGCAGAGCAAATCCATCAGCGCGGTTTTTCCCGATCCGACGGGACCACCGACGCCGACACGAAGCGGGCCATGAGAACTGGGCATGTCAGTTGCTCTCTCTACGATGTCGTCCCGGCGAACGCCGGGACCCATACGCCGCGCCTTCGCAATCTTGCACGAACGCCAGGCCACTTTCCTGCATTACAAACAGTTGTGGTTATGGATCCCCGCCTTGGCGGGGACAACGTATTGAGTGAGGAGGTCATGACCGAAACAGCCTCGTGTACTGCGTCTCGTGCCGCAGGCTGGCGAGATCGGCGCGAAACGTCGCGCTGCCGAGATCCTCCAGCGTTGCCGCAATGGCCCGCTTGGCGGTCGCTGAGACAACCGGCTCGAGCGAGGCCAGCACGCGTTGGCTGTCGGTCTGGCCGAGCGGCATGAGCCTGCTCGCCGCCGATATCCAGTTCGACGTCAGCGCGTGAAGGAAGGCGTGCAGCGTCGGCGCGAGCCTGATCGCATGCGTGGCGCTGACGATACCGACTGCGACGGGATAGACGATCGCGCCACCGCAACGCGCGATCATCGCTTCAAGGCCGTCGCAATTCCAAGCATGGCGCGCAATCTCGATGAACGCCCGCCCCTGCGCCGAGGTCTCGAGCTGCCGCTCGCGCGACGGCACGAAAGCTGCCGCGAGTTCTGCGGTTTCGCGCAAACCGGCCTCGTCGCAAAATTCCACCGCCCGGTGCGCCTGCGCCAGGAAAACGCCGTCGCAGAACCCTGCTCCATCCGCGAGCATCGCGGCAAGCCAATTCTGCAAGGAGACGGCATCTCTGATATCGCCCACCTCCACCGCCCATTCGATGCCGCTGGAATAGGAAAAGCCGCCCACCGGAAACGACGGCGACAGCCAGGTCATCAGCCGGTACAGCGCCGCCGCCTCGCTCTCGGTCATCCCGCCGAAATCCAAAACGGGCTGCGGCTCATTTGCGGTCATGAGCGTGGGAATGGCCGTGATCGTGATGGTGATCATGAGGGTGATCGTCGGGATCGTGCGGCGGATGATCATGCGCGGCGTGATAGGCGTCACCGTCGTGCGCATGGCCATGGCCGGGCCCGGCATAGGCCCCGCCTTCGGGATCGAACGGCGCCTCGATCTCGATCACGCGCGCTCCCAATCCCTTCACCAATGCTTCAATGACATGATCGCGCCGGATGCGCAGGCCCTTGGCCATGATCTGGGTCGGCAGATGGCGGTTACCGAGATGCCAGGCGATCCTGATCAGATCATGCGGATCAGCCGCGCGGATTTCGACCAGCAGCTCCGGCGCCGCCACCACCTCGATCAACCGGTCGTCGTCGAGCACCAGCGCGTCGCCGCCGCGCAGCGCAACCGCGCTTTCGAGATCCAGCAGAAACGCAAGTCCGCGCGTGCCGATCATTGCCATTCGCCGGCGGTGCCGGTCGTCGAAACCGAGCACGACGGTATCGACTGGGGCTTCGGTCCAGCGATGCTGGGCTTGAACCCGCGTTGCACGGATCATGCGGACCCCTGTTCCTGATTAGCGGACATCGACCTTTTCGGGCGTGATGACTTCGATTTTTGGTGGAGCTGAGAAGCATTTCACCGCGACCCGGCCAAACGTCTTCATATGCTCGGCGGCACGGTGCGGCACCAGCGCCTCGGCATTTTCCCATTGCTCGACAAACACCATTTTGGCGGGATCGGTGACGCTCTCATGCAGGTCATAGGCGATATTGCCTACTTCCTTGCGGGTCTCCTTGATGCAGGCGGTAGCCGCCGCAATGAATTCGGCGCGCGCTTCAGGCTTCACGGTCAGCGTGGCAACAACGTAAATCACAAGAATCCTCCCGGCTTTTTGTCCTGGCTCAGACGGCCGGGATCGAGCTTAGAACAGGAAATAGCGCTGCGCCATGGGTAGCACCTCGGCCGGCGGACAGGTCAGAAGCTCGCCGTCGGCACGAACCTCATAGGTTTCGGCGTCGACCTCGATCTTGGGTGTGGCGTCGTTATGGATCATGCTTTTTTTTGAAATCTTGCCGCGGGTGTTTTGCACCGCATAGAGTTTTTTGCCGATGCCGAGCTTGCGCGCCAGCCCGCCGGTAACAGCGGCCTTGGAAGTAAACACCACCGAAGACGCCGTGAGAGACTTGCCGAAGGCCGCGAACATCGGCTGGTAATGCACCGGCTGCGGGGTAGGGATCGACGCGTTGGGATCGCCCATGGGAGCTGCCACAATCGAGCCGCCCTTGATGACGCAATCTGGCTTGACGCCGAAAAAGGCCGGCTGCCACAGCACGAGATCGGCAAGCTTGCCCTTCTCAACTGAACCTATCAGCTTTGAGACGCCGTGCGCGATCGCGGGGTTGATGGTGTATTTGGCGATGTAGCGCTTGACGCGAAAATTGTCGTTGTTGCCCTTGTCCTGCGGTAACGAACCGCGCTGCTTCTTCATCTTGTCGGCGGTCTGCCAGGTGCGGATGATGACTTCGCCGAGCCGGCCCATGGCCTGCGAGTCCGACGACATCATCGAGAGCGCGCCGAGGTCGTGCAGGATATCCTCAGCAGCGATGGTTTCTTTCCGGATGCGGCTTTCGGCGAACGCCAGATCTTCGGCGATGGTGGGATCGAGATGGTGGCACACCATCAGCATGTCGAGATGCTCATCGATGGTGTTGCGGGTGAAGGGGCGCGTCGGATTGGTCGAGGACGGCAGCACGTTCTTCAAGCCGGCGATCTTGATGATGTCCGGCGCGTGGCCGCCGCCGGCGCCCTCGGTATGGAAGGCGTGGATGGTGCGGCCCTTGAAGGCCTTTACCGTATCCTCGACAAAACCCGACTCGTTCAACGTGTCGGAATGCAGCATCACCTGCACGTCGTAATCGTCGGCGACGGAGAGACAGTTATCGATCGCCGCCGGCGTCGTGCCCCAGTCCTCGTGCAGTTTTAGCGCACAGGCGCCACCCTTGATCATCTCCACCAGCGAGGCCGGGCGCGACGCATTGCCCTTGCCGGAAATCCCGAGATTGACGGGGAATGCGTCGAACGACTGGATCATCCGCCCCATATGCCAGGGGCCGGGGGTGCAGGTGGTGGCGAAGGTGCCGTGCGATGGCCCGGTGCCGCCGCCGAGCATCGAGGTGACGCCACTCATCAGCGCGTGCTCGATCTGCTGCGGGCAGATGAAGTGGATGTGGCTGTCGAATCCTCCTGCGGTGAGGATTTTCCCTTCGCCAGCGATAACGTCCGTTCCCGGGCCGATCACGATGGTGACGCCTCCCTGGATATCGGGATTGCCGGCCTTGCCGATGGCGCTGATGAAACCTTCCTTGATCGCGACGTCGGCCTTGACGATGCCCCAATGGTCGACGATCAGCGCATTGGTGATGACGGTGTCGGCCGCGCCCTGCTTGTTGGTGATTTGCGACTGGCCCATGCCGTCGCGGATCACCTTGCCGCCGCCGAATTTCACCTCCTCGCCGTAAGTCGTGAAATCCTTCTCCACCTCGATGATGAGATCGGTATCGGCCAGCCGCACCCGGTCGCCGGTGGTCGGCCCGAACATGTCGGCATAGACGGAACGATTGATTTTGACGGACATCAGAAAACTCCGTTCGCAGCGTAGTCATGCGCGGCAGCCGTGGTCGTATCCGGAAGGATCACAGCTTGCCCATCACGTCGCCACGAAAGCCGTAGATGGTGCGTTTTCCCGCCAGCGCGACAAGCTGCACGTCGCGGGTCTGTCCCGGCTCGAACCGCACCGCGGTGCCGGCGGCGATATCGAGCCGCATGCCGCGGGATTTCTTGCGGTCGAATTTCAGCGCCGGATTGGTTTCGAAGAAATGATAATGCGAGCCGACCTGGATCGGGCGGTCGCCCGAATTGGCGACCGTGAGTGTTATCGTCTTGCGGCCGGCGTTGAGCTCGATCTCGCCGTCCTTAATGAAGAGTTCGCCCGGAATCATTGTACCCCCTTGCGTCATTCCGGGGCGCGCGCAGCGCGAACCCGGAATCTCGTTCTAATAACCTCTGGATTCCGGGCTCGGCCGGCCCGGAATGACTAATGTCATCTGATCGGCTCATGCACGGTGACGAGTTTTGTGCCGTCCGGAAACGTCGCCTCGACCTGGATGTCGTGGATCATTTCAGGAATCCCGGGCATCACCTGCGCGCGAGTCAAAACCTGCGCGCCTGCCTGCATCAGATCGGCGACAGTGCGGCCGTCGCGCGCGCCCTCGACGATGAAGTCGGAGATGATCGCGATAGCTTCGGGATGATTGAGCTTGACGCCGCGCTCCAGCCTTCGCCGCGCCACCATGGCCGCCATCGAGATCAGCAGCTTGTCCTTTTCACGGGGGGAGAGATTCATGCGCGCACTCGAATGATTTTGATCGATCGAAACCTAATTGAGCCAAAGCCGCGGCAGCCGCACGGCAGAGGCGCGGCCGAGTACGGCGACCATGTCGGCGCGAAGCCTCGCGGCATCTTGGGCACAGAAGCGCGCCATTGCAAATCCATTCCAGGAGGAGATTCCGACCTCACTCCCGAACGTGTCCGCAACCTCGCGCATCCGCTCCACCAGGGCCTCGTCGCCCGGCACGATCAGGGCCGTGCCGATCGCTACCCCAGCCTTCGCGATCGCGGGACTGTCAAGCTTTTCTCCGATATCGCCCTCGAGCCGAACGGTTTCGGCGAACACCAGCCTGCCGCCGCGCCGCAGCCGCCAGCGATCGACGAATTCGCCGCTTGTCATGCGTTCGCCCATCGCGACGCGGCCGAAAACCACGATTTCGCACAGCAGCAGCGAGGCGCCCTCTGCCAGATCGATGTCGATGCGCCGCGATATCCGTGCGCGGTCGAACAGAATGGTTTCCTGCGGCAGCCAGGAAAGACGCGCGCCAGCAGCCGCCTTCAACGCGATATTGAGCTCGGCGGCGGGGCCAGCCGCGCGGTAGATTTTTTCAGCCGCCGCCGTCGTGACGAGGAGGCGCGATCCTTCGCCGGCCGCGATATCGATATCAAAGCGGTCGCCGCCGGCGATGCCGCCCGCCGTATTGACGAATACCGCCGCGAGGCCCGCGTCTTCGGGGGAGGGAAAGCGCACGCGCAGCGAACCGGACTCGTGCAGGTGGCGGCGGCGCGTAACGCCGTCGGCAAGGTGCACGTCGAAGGCGACCGCGCCCCGCGCACGGTTGGCCGCGAACACCTTTGAAGATGCGCTTGAAGGCTCAGTCTGCATCCATCCTCCGCTCGTCCTTGTTCTGGCGCGAACCGGTGCCCACCCCGGATCAAGCTTCCGGGGCAGGTTTTCGCTCGAAACGCTACCGGCATACGCAACCTCCGCCGATCGCGTCAGCTATTATAGCGCCATCTGGCGGCTGATTTCGCTCGCGTCGAGTTGAGCGCGATCACAGGAATATTTCACCGCGCCGCGGTCCATGACCGCGAAACGGTCACCGAGTTCGCAGGCAAAGTCGAGATATTGTTCGACCAGCACGATCGCGATGTTGCCGAGGTTGCGCAAATACGCGATCGCCCGTGCGATGTCCTTGATGATCGACGGCTGAATGCCCTCGGTCGGCTCGTCGAGCAATAATAGTTTTGGCCGCATCACCAGCGCGCGGCCGATCGCAAGCTGCTGTTGCTGGCCGCCGGACAGGTCGCCGCCGCGGCGCCCCAGCATCGATTGCAGCACCGGAAACAGCGAGAACACGTCATCGGGAATATAGCGGTCGTCGCGCTTCAACGGTCCAAACCCGGTCTTGAGATTTTCCTCCACCGTTAGCAGCGGAAAAATCTCGCGGCCCTGCGGCACGAAGCCAATGCCCTTGCGCGCCCGCTCGTAGGGCTTGAGCCCCGTGATATCGGCGCCGTCGAAGGTGATGGAGCCCGAGGCAATCGGATACTGGCCTACCATGGCGCGCAGCAGCGAGGTCTTGCCGACGCCGTTACGCCCCAAGACGCACATCACCTTGCCGGGCTCGGCCTTCAGCGAGACGCCGCGGAGCGCCTGCGCCGCGCCGTAATAGAGGTTGATGTCCTTGACGTTCAGCATATGCGACCTCCGGTCGCGTGAATAGCGAATGGCGAATAGCGAATAGATGGGACTCTCATCGTTTGTGCACCCTTATTTCCATTCGCTACTCACTATTCGCTATCTACCCAGATACACTTCGATCACCCGCTCGTTCGACGAGACCTGATCGATAGTTCCCTCCGCCAGCACCGTGCCCTCGTGCAGGCAGGTCACCTTGACGCCGAGCTCGCGGACGAAGGTCATGTCGTGCTCCACGACCATGACCGTCTTTTCCTTGTTGATCTGCTTGAGCAGTTCCGCGGTCTGATGGGTTTCGACGTCGGTCATGCCCGCGACCGGCTCATCGACCAAGAGCAGTTTCGGATCCTGCGCCAGCAGCATGCCGATCTCTAACCACTGTTTTTGCCCGTGCGACAGGCTTCCTGCCAGGCGGTTGCGCGCGCCGGTGAGGCGGATAGTCTCCAGCACCCGCTCGATGCGTTCGGTCTCGCCCTTGCTTTCGCGCCAGAACAGCGTGCTCTTGACGCCGTGATCGACGTTGAGCGCGAGCAGCAAATTGTCCTCGATGGTCTGGCTCTCGAACACTGTCGGTTTCTGGAATTTCCGGCCAATGCCGAGTTCGGCAATGCGAGTCTCGTCGAGCCGGGTCAGGTCGGTGACGCCGTCGAACAGCACCGTGCCCTCGTCCGGCCTGGTCTTGCCGGTGATGATGTCCATCATCGTGGTCTTGCCGGCGCCGTTGGGGCCGATGATGGCGCGCATCTCGCCGGGTTCGAGCGCCAGCGACAGATTGTTGATGGCGTGGAAGCCGTCGAACGATACGTGCACGCCGTCGAGGTAAAGCAGTGCGGAAGTGGCGCGGCTGTCCATGACGTTCATGCGATCACTCCGCCGGGTTCGGTTCGCTGACGCCGTCTTCGCGCGCCGCGCTCTCGGCGTTCACCGAGAGGCGCTGCGCCTTCCACGGCGCCCACCATGCATTGAAGGTGCCGACGATGCCCTTTGGCAGCAACAACGTCACCAGGATGAACAGCGCGCCCAGCATGAACAGCCAGTACGGCGCCAACGGACCGGACGTGAAATAGGTTTTGGCATAGTTGACGACGATCGCGCCGAGCGCTGCGCCAATCAGCGTGCCGCGGCCGCCGACCGCGACCCAGATCACCGCTTCGATCGAGTTACCCGGCGCGAATTCCGATGGATTGATGATGCCGACCTGCGGCACATAGAGCGCGCCGGCCACGCCCGCCATGCAGGCCGACAGCGTGAAGACGAACAGCTTGTAGGATTCGACGCGGTAGCCGAGGAAGCGCGTGCGCGACTCCGCATCGCGCACCGCGATCAGCACCTTGCCGAGTTTCGAGGTCACGACCGCGCGGCAGATCAGAAAGCCGATAATCAGCGCAAGGCAACTCAGCGCGAGCAGGGCGGCGCGGGTACCGTCGGCCTGCACGTTAAAGCCGAGAATATCCTTGAAATCCGTGAGGCCGTTGTTGCCGCCGAAACCGAAATCGTTGCGGAAAAATGCCAGCAGCAACGCGTAGGTCATGGCTTGCGTAATGATCGAGAGATAGACGCCGGTGACGCGGGAGCGAAATGCCAGCCAGCCGAAGCAGAATGCGAGCAGGCCCGGAGCCAGCACGACCATCAGCGCGGCGAACCAGAACATATCAAAACCGTTCCAGTACCAGGGCAGTTTTGGGTAATTCAGGAACACCATGAAGTCGGGCAGGATCGGATTGCCGTAGACGCCACGGCTGCCAATCTGGCGCATCAGATACATACCCATCGCATAGCCGCCGAGCGCGAAGAACGCACCGTGACCGAGCGAGAGAATGCCGCAATACCCCCAGATCAAGTCGATCGCGAGCGCGAGAATCGCGTAGCAGACATATTTGCCAAACAGCGCCACCAGATAGGTCGGCACCTGGAACGCCGAACCCGACGGCAACAGCAGGTTCGACAGCGGGATCAGCACGCCGAACGCGGCGACGACCAGCACGAACATCGTCGCGGCGCGATCCAGCGAGCGCGTCAGCACGTGCGATATCATGCTTCCACCGCGCGCCCCTTTAGCGCGAACAGGCCGCGCGGGCGTTTCTGAATGAACAGGATGATGAGCACGAGAATGGCAATTTTGCCGAGCACGGCGCCCGCGACGGGCTCGAGGAATTTGTTGGCAATGCCGAGCGTGAAGGCGCCGACCAGCGTGCCCCACAAATTGCCGACGCCGCCGAACACCACGACCATGAAGCTGTCGATGATGTAGCTCTGGCCGAGATTGGGGCTGACATTGTCGATCTGCGACAGCGCCACGCCTGCAATCCCGGCGATGCCGGAGCCGAGACCGAAAGTCAGCGCATCGACGCGCGAGGTCGCGATCCCCATCGACGCCGCCATCCGGCGGTTCTGCGTCACCGCGCGCATCTCGAGGCCAAGCGCGGTAAAGCGCAGCATCGCCAGCAGGATCGCGAACACCGCGAGCGTGAAGCAGAGGATCCAGAGCCGGTTATAGGTGATCGTGATCTGTCCGATCTCGAACGCACCGCTCATCCAGGATGGGTTGCCGACCTCGCGGTTGGTGGGGCCGAACATGGTGCGCACGGCCTGTTGCAGCACCAGCGACAAGCCCCAGGTCGCGAGCAGCGTTTCCAGCGGGCGGCCGTAGAGAAAGCGGATGATACTGCGCTCGATCAGAACGCCGATGCCGCCGGCGACCAGAAAGGCCAGGGGAACCGCGATCAGCAGCGAATAATCGAACAGGCCGGGATAGCTTGTGCGGATGGTTTCCTGCACCAGGAAGGTGACATAGGCCCCGATCATCACCATCTCGCCATGGGCCATGTTGATGACGCCCATCACGCCGAAGGTGATGGCAAGACCAATCGCCGCAAGCAGCAGGACCGAACCGAGCGACAGGCCGTACCAGGCATTCTGCACCGCCGACCACAGCGAAAGATTGCTCTGGATCGCGGCGATCGCGGCCACCGCGGCTTTGGCAACCGCGGGCGGCTGATCGCTGCCGATGTCGTTCAACAGTGCCAGCGCCTCCTGGTCGCCGCGCGCCTTGATGGTGGCGACGGCCTCCAACTTCTCGACGTCGGTGGCATCGGATTTGAACAGCAGGATGGCCGCGCGCGCTTCGGAGAAAGCAAGCTTGGCGGCCTTGTTGGTTTCCTTGTCCAGCGCGCCATCGACGACCGGCAGGAATGCCTCGTCATGGGTTTTGAAGACCGATTGCGCCGCCGCAATCCGCTTGGCGGGATCCGGTGACAGCAGCGTCAGGCCGCCGAGCGCAGCCTCGACGGTGCGGCGCAGGCGGTTATTGAGCCGCACGGCGCTGGTGCTGTCGGGAACGCTCGCGACGGCTGCGCCGGTTGCGGCGTCGATCGATTTGCCGTCGGGGCCGGTGAGGTAGACTTTCTTGCTGTCGGGATCGGCCATCAGGCGGCCGTCCTGCAACGCGCTGATGATCGCAAAGGCGAGCGGATTGCCCGACGTCGCGACCACGCCGATCGCTTCCTCGGTGTCGGAAAAATCGTCATTGGCGAACTTGCCGACCGCATCCTCGAAGGCTCCGGCGAACGCCGGCAGCGCGAACGCGATCAGCGCAATCGAGAGCGCAAGCGCGCGAAGGCGAAAGAAGACGTTGGCAAGCACTGCGCTACCCCGGCGGAAGTAGAGAGAAGGCGGCGGCATCGCCGCCTTCTCCGGTCACATCAGTAGTCAGGAGCCCTGACCGCCGCATTTGTTGGTCTTGACGTTGTAGTTGCCGCACTTCTTGCCGACCCAGTCGCCGATCAGGTCCTTGGAGCCTTCCAGCTCCTTCGACCATGCGTCGCCGGCCACCAGGCCAGGGGTCTTCCACACCACGTCGAACTGGCCGTTGCCCTTGATTTCGCCGATGAACACCGGCTTGGTGATGTGGTGGTTCGGCAGCATCTTCGAGATGCCGCCCGTCAGGTTCGGCGCTTCGATGCCGGGCAGCGCGTCGATAACCTTGTCCGCATCGGTCGACTTCACCTTTTCCACCGCCTTGACCCACATGTTGAAGCCGATGACGTGCGCCTCCATCGGATCGTTGGTGGTGCGCTTCGGATTCTTGGTGTAGGCCTGCCAGTCCTTGATGAACTTCTCGTTCGCGGGCGTCTTGATCGACTCGAAGTAGTTCCAGGCGGCGAGATGGCCGAGCAGCGGCTTGGTGTCGATGCCGGCGAGTTCTTCTTCACCGACCGAGAACGCGACCACCGGAATGTCGGTCGCCTTGATCCCCTGGTTGCCGAGCTCCTTGTAGAAGGGAACGTTGGCGTCGCCGTTGATGGTCGAGACCACCGCGGTCTTCTTGCCGGCCGAGCCGAACTTCTTGATGTCGGCGACGATGGTCTGCCAGTCACTATGACCGAACGGCGTGTAATTGATCATGATGTCTTCCTGCTTGACGCCTTTCGACTTCAAGTAGGCTTCGAGAATCTTGTTGGTGGTGCGCGGATAGACGTAGTCGGTGCCGGCCAGCACCCAGCGCTTCACCTTTTCGTCCTTCATCAGGTAGTCGACGGCGGGGATCGCCTGCTGGTTCGGCGCGGCACCGGTGTAGAACACGTTGCGCTCGCTCTCTTCGCCCTCATACTGGACGGGATAGAACAGGATGCTGTTGAGCTCCTTGAACACCGGCAGCACCGACTTGCGCGACACCGAGGTCCAGCAGCCGAACACGACCGCGACTTTGTCCTTGGTGATCAACTCACGCGCCTTTTCGGCAAACAGCGGCCAGTTCGAGGCGGGATCGACAACCACGGCCTCGAGCTTCTTGCCGAGCACGCCACCCTTCTTGTTCTGCTCGTCGATCAGGAACAGGACGGTGTCCTTCAGCGTGGTTTCGCTGATCGCCATGGTGCCGGATAGCGAGTGGAGGACGCCGACCTTGATGGTGTCGTCGGCCGCTTTCGCGCCTGTGAAACTGGCCAAGCCCAACATCAACCCGGCGGTCGCCGCCAGCCAGCGACGACGGCTCGAAGGCGTCGCTTTGCTTTGAATAATTTGAATAGGCATGAGCTGTGATCTCCCTGACGCAGACGTGGAAAAACGCTGCGACGGCCCCCGCGGCCGCCTGCGTTAACGGAATCGCAAGAACCATGCCACCGTCGCTGATGGACATAAGCAAATGGCTTCGTTGAGGAATCTTGCTCTACCCGCCAGCCTCCGGCGCTGCTTTCGCTCATTTTTTAGACAGAACAAATGTATGCTTTGTCGGCAAAATGTATAATTTATGGGCGAAATCGGACGATTGTCTAAATTTCCGGCATCGATTCATTTCGCATCGCAGCGTCCAAGGCTGGATTTCACCTTGAAAGTGCCCGGTTCGTGTTCCATATGGATGCCAAGACCTTGTCGTTTCATCGAATCGGGTCGTGGCGAGCCGCGTGTTCTAAGCCTCCAAGGTTCTAACCTCCGAGGCTTCTGGCTTGCCCTTTCAGCTAACCCGACCGACGCCCCAACACGCGGGTGTCCCTGACACCCAAGCCGTGCTCCTGGCTGATATTGCCAGGCGCCTGCCTTTTGACATGGAAAGAACCCTACTTTTGACCTCCTTTCAGGATTTCGGCCTCGCCGATCCAATCGCCCGTGCGCTCAAGCAAGAAAATTATCTGACGCCCACACCCATCCAGGCCCAAACTATTCCGCTCGCACTCGCCGGCCGTGACGTCGTCGGCATCGCCCAGACCGGCACCGGCAAGACCGCGGCATTCGCGCTTCCGATCCTGCATCGCATCCTTGAGAACCGCGTCAGGCCGCAGCCGAAGGCCTGCCGCGTACTGGTGCTCAGCCCGACCCGGGAATTGTCCGGACAGATCCTCGACAGCTTCAACGCCTATGGCCGCCACATGCGCCTGACCTCGGCGCTGGTGATCGGCGGCGTGCCGATGGGACGCCAGGTCCGCTCGATCATGCAGGGCGTCGAGGTGATGGTGGCGACGCCAGGCCGCCTGCTCGACCTCGTGCAAAGCAACGGCCTGAAGCTCAACCAGGTCGAGTTCTTGGTGCTTGACGAGGCCGACCGCATGCTGGACATGGGCTTCATCAACGACATCCGGAAGATCGTCGGCAAGCTGCCGATCAAGCGGCAGACGCTGTTCTTCTCGGCGACGATGCCGAAGGATATCGCCGAGCTTGCCGAACAAATGCTGCGCGATCCGGCGCGTGTCGCCGTGACCCCGGTCGCCTCGACCGTCGAGCGCGTCACCCAGCGTATCATCCAGGTCGACTTCGCAGCCAAGCCTGCGTTCCTCGCCCAGCTCCTGAAACAGGAACCGGTCGACCGCGCGCTGATCTTTACCCGGACCAAGCATGGTGCCGACAAGGTGGTGAAAAGCCTCGCCAAGGCCGGTATTGCCGCCAACGCCATTCATGGCAACAAGTCGCAGAACCACCGCGAGCGGGTGCTGGCGGCGTTTCGCTCCGGCGGGATCCGCACCCTCGTCGCCACCGACATCGCCGCCCGCGGCATCGATGTCGACGGCATCAGCCATGTGGTGAATTTCGACCTGCCCAACGTGCCGGAAACCTACGTCCATCGCATCGGCCGCACCGCACGCGCCGGCGCCAACGGCATTGCGATCTCGCTGGTCGCCGGTGCTGAGGAAGTTGCCTATCTGCGCGACATCGAACGCCTGATCCGCATCGCGCTGCCGCGGGAAGACCGTCGCACGCCGGGTCACCGCGACGCGGCCCCCGCGCCGGCACAACATCGCGGCGGCCGGCCGCACGGCCATGCGCATGGTGTCCGTGCACATGATGCAGCCCAAGGGCCGAAAGGGCCTCGCCGACCCCGCCGTTCGGGTGGTAATAATGGTGCTCCACCAAGCAATCGGCAGGAGCCGCACCGTGCGCCACATGGCGGCGGCAAGACTGATGGGATACAAGGCGTCGCCTTTTTGCATCGCGAAAGCCGTCCAAAGCTCCGCCCCAACCGCAACCAGCAACCACGCTAGCCGTCGATCGATCTGGAGAACCACATGGCTAAAGAAGAGCTGATCCAGTTCGAGGGACTGGTCACCGAAATCCTCCCCGACGCGCGTTATCGCGTCCAACTCGACGCCGGGCACGAGATCGTCGCCTATACCGCGGGCAAGATGAAAAAAAACCGGATCAAGACGCTGGCGGGCGATCGGGTGACGATCGAGATGTCGCCCTATGACCTCGAGAAAGGACGGCTGATCTTCCGCCACAAGGACGAGCGCCCAAGTGCCACTGGCGCTCCGCGCGGCGCCCCGCCCCGCGGCGGTCAATTCCGCCGCCGATAGATGCCGTCCGGGCAGCCTCGAGGCCGCCCATGACGGCCGCCCGTCACAACATCGTGTCGCTGCGCGGGCGGCCTTGCGGCGCCCTCGCGCGGGATTCAAAAAATCGTGTGGGTCAGGATTGTTTTGGAGACTTGATTCCAATAATATGGCCGCAATCGATTTTCGGCCGGACGACATTAGCTATCCCCCGGTACAGCCGGTTCAGGCGCTGACGACCCTTCCAAAAATTCGATCTCACCAGCCCGCCGAAAGTGGGTTTCGACATTTGATATCTGAGAAGGGACTATCCCGTGAGCATGGGAACCGTGAAGTGGTTTAACGCAACCAAGGGCTACGGCTTCATCCAGCCGGATGACGGCGGCAACGATGTGTTCGTCCATATCAGCGCGGTCGAGCGTGCCGGACTTGGGACGCTGCGTGAAGGCCAGAAAATCTCCTACGAGATCGTGGCGGATCGCCGCTCCGGCAAGTCTTCGGCCGACAATCTGCGCGCCGCCGGCTAGACGATTTTCGAACGGACCTTGTTCGGCAAAGGCCCTGGCCTTTTGCGGAAATCCTGCCTTGACAAGACCAAGCAAGAAAAAGGCCGCGCTGGCTGCGCGGCCCTTTTTGTTTGGCGTATTTGGCGAAGCGCCGCTTGCGCGCGGGCGCAATCGGGCAATAGTCGAAGTTTACAACGTCGGACAGGCGGGCAGACCGCTCGCAGGAGGATAGTAAACGCAGGTCGCCTGCCGCGGACGGGTATAGGCGACATCGCTCAGATTGATGCCGGACTTCGCCATCACATAGCCGATGGTGGGTACGTAGAGATAGCTGACCTCGCTGAAGATCAGATAAGTCCCGGCGACCGCTAGCGCCGTCGGGATCGTAACGGTGGAACTAACCGCGCGCGCCGTGCCCCCTTGATACGCCTTGCTCCACTGAACGCGGGCCTGCAGCGAGTTGGGATCGACGTACAATTCCGAGATGATCGCGTTGACCGGCGGCGTCGGATAGGGCGTCATGACTCCGTTGCTGGCGGCAAAATAGTTGTTGAGATCGGCGTCCGCGACCCCCGCGGGCGGCGATTGCGACGTGAGGTCCGACAGCGTGCGGGCCATCAACGTGACCTTGCGATCGACCGCCACCCCGGATGAAAACTCGAGGGTGCCAAAGAACAGCACCAGCATGAGCGGCACGATCACCGCGAATTCGGTCGCAGCGATTGCGCTGCGGTCTTCCAGCAGATCACGCGCCGAGCGCCTCGCGCGAAGCCATATTTTCGATACCGCTGTCATGGCGCTGCTCATGGGCAAGATCCGTTGTAAGGCTCGTTCCTGAACGCAGCGGTCGCGGACAACAGCCGCTTGCTGCCCGCTAGGTTCGAGATGTTGTAGCCAAGCCCGGTGACGAAGAGCGGCCATTGATAGAACAGCCTCACGACCACGATGCTGCACGGGCCGCCCGGGTTGTACTGCATGTTGTTGACAAAATTGCCGCCGCCGTCGATCTGGCTGTTGACCGTCACGTTCTGGAACGAGTTGTAGCTCTGGACGTCGATATAGATGTTGCTGCAGGTGAACAGCGCCGGAACCTGGCCGCAGACATAGGTCGCGAACTGCGATTGCGTGTAGGACGCGGTCTGCGCCTGCCCCGTGAAGATCATGCGCGCGGAATTCTGGTTGATAGTCTCCAGCACCTGGCCGGCGAAGAACATCAGCGCGGTCTCGATGATCGCAAACAGCAGCGCAAAGAATACTGGAGCGACCAGCGCGAACTCGACGGCGGCGGAGCCGCGGCGGTTGCGGCGGAATCGGCGCCATAGACCTTTGACGGAAGCCGTTGAAACAACGGACGGCATGGAGAAATCCCCGGACAGCAACAACCTACCGCGAATAGTAGAGGAGATTCATTGTTGAAAGCTTGTGCGCGGTCAGAACAAGCTGCCCGTTCGCATTATCCGATCGTTAACCAGAGCGGCGGCGAGGCCAAGGCTAACCGCCAGCGCCCGCCTTGCAGAGCGGCGTGCAGGAAAGCATCTCACGCTCATCGACGCCACGAAACACCGTGACCATCCCGTCGCCTGAATCGTCGGCGCGCGGAGCGTCCTGCGTATGGGCATCGACCAGGCTGCGCAACGCCAGCGAGAGCGTCCCGGTTTGCCGCGCCCGGGCCAGGGCCTCGGCCTGCGCAGGCTTCAGCTCGAGCGTGGCGGTCTTGCCGACCACCGAATTCTGGCCATCCTTTTCGCGCGGGGCCTGATCGATGGCAAGAACGCGGATATTGGGCAAAATGATTTCGGACGTGATGACATCCTTGCCGGTTGTCGCATTCTTCTGTCGCCTCGACAGGATCACGTCGACGCGGTCGTTGGGCAGGATGAAGCCGCCGGCACCCGTTTCAGGGGAAATTTCGGTCGAAACCGCCCGCATGCCGCCCGGCAATACCGCCGCCATGAACCCAGAGCCGTTGGTCTTGACCAGCTTCGGATCGCGGATCGGTTCGCCCGCGATGAAGGGCGAGCGAGCGATCGATCCAGTGAGCTGGGAGGTCGCGTCCGGGCGATCGCCGCGGCGAATGAAGTTGTTGCTCGCGGTCGCCGAGGGCCAGGTCTGCCATTGCACATCGTCGGGACCGACGGATTGCCCCAGTGCGATATCCGACTTCGCCACCAGAACATCGACCGTTGGCAATTGTGCCACCGGCTCGACTGCAACTGTCTTGGTGTCGGAGCCGCTTGCGAGATAGGCAGCAACGCCGCCCGCCGACAATGCGATGGCCAGAACCACAATACGCGCGGTTTTCATTCGGCTTACTCTTTACGCTACTCTGTTGGCCTCGAAATCCCGCAAATCCTCTTGAGATAGGCGGCAGACCGGAGCCGAAAGACACAACGATCCGGACCTGAAGATCCTGACGATCACACTTGGCCAATCTGCCTTTAATAGATGAACGAACTGCAAACCAGGAGCCGACAAGGCGATCAATGATCGCTCAGGCCTATCGCCGGAACGGAAAGGCCAGTTGCCCGACGATCTCGGCAGGCATGGCGGCCTCGTCCTTACCGTAGTTATCCGGAAGCTCGTTTTCCGGCATCCGGAAGGTGCCGAACAGCACATCCCAGATCGGGAAAGTGCCGGCGAAATTGGTGTTGCCGCCCTCTCCCAGCGCGGTGTGATGCCAGCGGTGGAACACCGGCGTCGCCAGCAAATATTTGAACGGGCCGAGCGTCCAGTTCAGGTTGGCGTGCACGAACGCGGAATGGAAGGTGGTGAAGGGTCCGACCCAGAGCATGACGTTCGGCGAGATACCCGCCATCAAGAGGATGACGTCGACCAAGATGGTGCCGAGGAACAGGTTCACGGGATGAAAGCGCGCCGCCGAAATCCAGTCCAGCTCTTCGGACGAATGATGGATCGCGTGATATTTCCAAAACCCGCCGCCATGAAACATCCGATGCAGCCAATACAGCATGAAGTCCGACATCACCAGAAACAGCAGTCCCTGCAGCCATAATGGCAGCGCGGCGAGCGGACCGTGACCGTTGTCGTAGAAGGCGATCAGCCCGTCGGCGTCGTGGATGTTGAAAACCACGCCGGCGCCGAGCACGAGCAGGCCGATCCGCAATACGCGCGCGAACAGCGGGACGAAGAACCAGTAGCAAATGTCGGTGACCAGTTCGCGCTTGCGCCACCACGGCGTGCTGGGATTGCAGGCCCAGAAATGGGTCAAGACCGAAAACACCAGCGCTAGCCCGATCGTGATGGGCACCACCTTCTCGATCGTCTGGCCGAGCATCTCGACGACTTCAAGCGGCAGATTGGACATGGGCGCCTCACCGGATCAGCTCCCTGAAGAGGCACCCCTTGCGCACTTAAGGAGCCGTGAACGGAGCGCCCCGGTGCCGCGCGCAGTCTCTATAATGTGTGGTTCGAAAACAATATCGAATTGCAGCGCAGGGCTTAATGCGAAATTTACTTTGCTGGCGAAGAGCCGGTTCCTGCGAGGTTTACGCAGTCGAATTAACCGCGCCGAAATTTGTCCGACCTTAGGGTGACGGCATGGTCACGGTGCTGAGAACGCCGTCGAGACCAGACCCTAGTTCGACCAGCCACGTGTACATGGAGTTACCTGATGAAGAACCTTATTGCTCGTTTCGTGAAAGATGAGTCGGGCGCCACCGCGATCGAATACGGCCTGATTGCAGCTGGCATCTCGCTTGCGATCATTGCTGCGGTCAACGGCCTCGGCACCAACCTGAGCGCGAAGTTCACCTCGATCAACGCCTCGCTGAAGTAAGCGACGGTTACGGCCGAGCACCAGGGGCCCCGGCAATTCCGGGGCCTTTGTTGTGTCTGCCGTCGCGTTGCGTATTGCGTATGCGTAAACCTGATCCCGTTGCTGCCGCGGCAAGAAAGGCCCTGCCTTCGCCCGGCAAGGAAGACAGCGCGCCCGTGCAGCTGGTTTGCCTGGCGCTGGCACTGTCGGTTGTGGTGCTTGGCTGCCGCATCGCCAGTATTTGGTGAAGCGCCGGCGTTTTCCGATTGTTTAACTCCGGCGGCTAGAATTCGGCGATGCCCCGATCCCCCGCGGGCAGTATGGCGTCTGTAAACCCATGATTCTCGATATTGTGCGCCTTTCGCTGTTTCCGGCTCTGATGGCGTTCGCAGCCGCCAGCGACCTCCTGACCATGACGATTTCGAACCGGGTGTCGCTGGCGCTGGTTGCGGGCTTCCTAATCGTTGCGCTCGCAAGCGGCATGGGCCTGTCTGACATCCTGTTGCATGCGGGCGCCGGCGCGGCCGTGCTGACGGTGGCCTTTGCCTGTTTCGCCATGGGCTGGGTCGGCGGCGGCGACGCAAAAGTCGCAGCCGCGGCCGCACTTTGGTTCGGTTTTGCCGATCTGATGAATTATCTGGTCTATGCCTCGCTGTTCGGTGGCGCCTTGACGCTACTGCTGCTCCAGTTCCGGCAATGGCCGTTACCCTATGCCCTGGCCGGCCAGACCTGGCTGCTCAGGCTGCACGCCAAGGAGAGCGGGATCCCCTATGGCATCGCACTCGCCCTCGGCGCGCTGGCGATCTATCCAGAGACCGAATGGGTGAGAGCGATCGACCTCGCCCACTTCGCGGTCCGCTGACCGCGCAAGTAACTCTCCGTTAAGGCAATTTACTCACGCTCCATTAACCATGCTTTGACGAATAGCTGGTCAACTCCCATCACGGCGGCGGAAGCGTCGCAGCGTAATGTGGAAAGTGAAGCGTATGAAAACCGCACGCATTATCGTGCCGACCATCGCACAGGATGCCGGCGGCATTGCCGCATATCCTGCGAGCGGGTCCGATCACACGCCAGCCCCGACCGAGCCGGTTGCAGCATTGCAGACGGTACACGTGCTCGCCGCGAAGCCCGACATCGGGCCCGGCCGAGCGGTCAAGCCCAAGAGGACACCGGCATGAAGTTCAGGGTAACTCGGGGGAAGATGCGGACTTTCACGGTCCGCGCCCTGTCGTTTTCGGCGGTCGCCGCGCTCACCCTCAATCCGGCTTTGATGCCCGTGGTGGCGAGCGACTATCGCGTCGCAGCGCCGTCGGTCGCCGACGGGGACATGAACGCCCGTTTCCTGTCGCTCGGCATCGGCAAATCGATCGTGATCGATTTGCCGCGCGATATCAAAGATGTGCTGGTTGCCGATCCGAAGATCGCCAACGCCGTCGTCCGTTCCTCCCAGCGCGCCTATATCATCGGCGCCGCGGTGGGCCAGACCAATATCGTGTTTTTCGATTCCGCCGGCCAGCAGATTGCCGCCTACGACATCGCGGTCAAGCGCGATCTCAACGGGGTGCGCGCCGCCTTGAAGCAGACGCTGCCCAATTCCGACATCCAGGTCGACGGCCTCGGCGATGGCGTCGTGTTGACGGGCACGGCGGCAAGCCCGATCGAGGCGCAACAGGCAGCCGACCTCGCAGCCCGCCTCGCCGGCGGCGCCGACAAGGTCGTGAACTCGATCGCCGTCCGCGGCCGCGACCAGGTGATGCTGAAGGTCACGGTCGCCGAAGTCGCGCGCTCGATCATCAAGCAGATGGGCATCGACCTTTCCGCCAATTTGAACTACGGCACCGCGGTCGTCAGCTACAACAACGTCAACCCCTTTACGGCGTTGGGCCGCGCGCTGGTCGCCAACAACACCGCAACGACCTCGTTCGGTGGCAAGCCTACGATCCAGGCCACGCTGCGCGCGATGGAAAGCGCAGGCGTGGTCCGGACATTGGCGGAACCGAACCTGACGGCGATTTCCGGGGAATCCGCGACCTTCATTGCCGGCGGCGAGTTTCCGATTCCTGCAGGTTATGCCTGCGATCCTACGACGCATGTTTGTACCACCCAGATCAGCTTCAAGAAGTTCGGTATTTCGCTCAACTTCACTCCGGTGGTGCTGACCGAGGGGCGGATCAGCCTGCGGGTGATGACCGAAGTCTCGGAGCTGGCGAACGACAATTCGATCACGCTGTCGCAATCGGTCACCGCCACCACGGTGAACTCGGTGACCATTCCCTCGATCAAGACCCGCCGGGCCGAAACCACCCTGGAGATTCCCTCGGGCGGCTCGATGGCGATGGCCGGCTTGATCCAGGATCAGACCAAGCAAGCGGTCAACGGGATGCCCGGACTGATGCAGCTCCCGATCCTGGGATCGCTGTTCCGCAGCCGCGACTACGTCAACAACCAGACCGAACTGATGGTGCTGGTGACGCCCTACATCGTTCGCGCGGTGGCGCAGAAGGACCTGTCGCGGCCGGATGACGGATTCGCGTCGGCATCCGACCCGCAATCCGATCTGTTGGGCAGCGTCAATCGCATCTACGGCATACCGGGCCGCACCGAGCCGCCGGCCCGCAATTACCGCGGCGCTTACGGCTTCATTACCGACTGAGGCGGGACGAGGACGAAAACGATGACAGTCAGAACATCCTTCGATCGCAGTCGCAGCCTCCGCATGGCGGGAGCGCTGATCGGTCTTGGCGTCGCGCTTTCGGGCTGCATGCGGACCGGCGAAGAAGTGACGACGGCGAGCGTTCCCGAGGATTATCGCCTGCGCCACCCCATCGCCATCGAGGAAGCCAACAAGTCCATCGTCGTCTTTGTCGGGCAGGGGCGCGGCGGGCTTTCCGCCGAACAGCGCGCCGACGTGATCGGCCTGGCACGGGCCTGGCTGCACGAGGCGACCGGCGCGATCAATGTGGACGTGCCGGTCGGCACGCCCAACGCGCGGATGGCGGCGGATTCGATGCGGGAAATCCATGCACTGCTCGGCGCCGCCGGCGTGCCGCCGCGCGGCATGGTCGTGCGTCAATATCATCCGGAGAATCCGCGCCACATGGCAGCGATCCGGCTGAGCTATCCGAAGATCGCGGCTGAGGCCGGACCCTGCGGCCTGTGGCCGGAAGACATCGGGCCCTCGATCAAGAACAAGAGCTATTTCGAGAACAAGCAGTACTACAATTTCGGCTGCGCCTATCAGCGCAACATGGCGGCGATGGTCGACAATCCTGCCGATCTCGTGCAGGCACGGCCCGAGACGCCTCCCGATGTGATGCGGCGGTCCGCCGCCTTCGAGAAATATCGCAAGACGACGGCAACCACGACCACCTATCCCGAGGCCGACAAGGCCAAACTCAGCGAATTGGGCAAATGATCAGCTACGCTCGCCAGAACTCCGAAGGGCAGCCGGGGGTCGCGCCACCGCCGGCGGACGACCATATTGCCCCGGCACCGCGGGTATCCGTGCAGGCCTTTTGCGAGACGGTGGAAACCGCTGCCGCCGTGCAGTCGGCGGGCGAAGATCGTCGCCTCAACAAGGCGCACCTGAAGATTCAGATGGGCGGCATGGCGGCCGCGATCGAGGCCTATCGCTCCGCGCCCACGCCCAACGTGATCATGCTGGAGGCCGACGGCCGCAGCGATATCCTGGCCGGCCTCGATCAGCTCGCGACCGTTTGCGACCCCGGCAGCCGCGTGGTCGTGATCGGCCGCGTCAACGACGTCACGCTGTATCGCGAACTGGTCCGCCGCGGCATCAGCGACTATGTCATTGCGCCGGTCACCACGATCGATGTGGTACGCTCGATCTGCAACCTGTTCTCGGCGCCGGAGGCAAAATCCGTCGGCCGCATCATCGCCGTGGTCGGTGCCAAGGGTGGCGTCGGCGCCTCCACCATCGCCCACAATATCGCCTGGGCCATCGCGCGCGATCTGGCGATGGATTCCGTGGTAGCCGATCTCGACCTCGCCTTCGGCACCGCCGGCCTCGACTACAATCAGGACCCCCCGCAAGGCATCGCAGACGCGGTGTTTTCGCCCGACCGGATCGATACCGCCTTCATCGACCGCCTGCTGTCGAAATGCACCGATCATCTCAGCCTGCTGGCGGCGCCGGCGACGCTGGAGAGAGTCTACGACTTCGGCGCCGACGCGTTCGACGCGATCTTCGACACGCTGCGCACCACCATGCCCTGCATCGTGCTCGACGTGCCGCATCAATGGTCGGGATGGACCAAGCGCGCCCTGGTCGGCGCCGACGATATCCTGATCGTCGCGGCACCCGACCTCGCCAACCTGCGCAACACCAAGAACATGTTCGATCTGCTGAAGTCGGCGCGGCCCAACGACCGGATGCCGCTTTATTGCCTGAACCAGGTCGGCGTGCCGAAGCGGCCCGAGATCAACGCCGGCGAATTCGCCAAGGCGATCGAGAGCCAGCCGATCGCCGCCGTCCCGTTCGAACCGCAAATGTTCGGCTCGGCTGCCAATAATGGCCAGATGATTGCGGAAATCTCCGCCAACCATCGCACCACCGAGATCTTTCTGCAGATCGCGCAGCGGCTGACCGGCCGCGGCGAGACCAAGAAACCCCGGGGGGGTTTCCTGTCGCCCCTGAGTGAGAAGCTGCGGGCAAAGTAGACCGCCCGCCTGGAGTAGCATCGTGTTCGGTAAGCGTAGCGGAACAGAGAATGACGCGCGGGTAACGAAGCCCGCCGCCGCGCCGGAGACTGCTCCGGCGCCCGCGGTTTCGCGCGTTCCGGCTCCGCCCTCGGTCTCCTCGCCGCCGCTTGCGCCGGCAAAACCGCCGCCGCCACCACCGGTAGCGGAAGCGCGCCGCTCCGATACCTACTATCAGGTCAAGGCGACGATTTTCGGCGCGCTGATCGAGGCGATCGACCTCGCCCAGCTCGCCAAGCTCGACAGCGAGTCGGCGCGCGAAGAAATTCGCGACATCGTCAACGAGATCATCGCGATCAAGAACATCGTGATGTCGATCGCCGAGCAGGAGGAACTGCTCGACGACATTTGCAACGACGTGCTCGGCTATGGTCCGCTCGAGCCCTTGCTGTCGCGCGATGACATCGCCGATATCATGGTCAACGGCGCCGGCACGGTATTCATCGAAGTCGACGGCAAGATCCAGCGCACCGGCATCCGGTTCCGCGACAACCAGCAGCTCTTGAACATCTGCCAGCGCATCGTGAGCCAGGTCGGCCGGCGTGTCGACGAATCCTCGCCGATCTGCGACGCGCGCCTTGCCGACGGCTCGCGCGTCAACGCCATCGTGCCGCCTTTGGCGATCGACGGTCCCGCGCTCACGATCCGAAAATTCAAGAAGGACAAGCTGACGCTGGACCAACTGGTCAAATTCGGCGCGATCTCGCCGGAGGGCGCGGAGATCCTGCAAATTATCGGACGCGTCCGCTGTAACGTTCTGATTTCCGGCGGCACCGGCTCAGGCAAGACGACGCTGCTCAATTGCCTGACCAACTACATCGAACACGACGAACGCGTCATCACCTGCGAGGACGCCGCCGAGCTTCAGTTGCAGCAGCCGCACGTGGTGCGCCTGGAAACCCGCCCGCCGAACATCGAGGGCGAAGGCCAGGTGACGATGCGCGAGCTGGTGCGAAACTGCCTGCGTATGCGTCCCGAGCGCATCATCGTCGGCGAAG
>Ga0210401_10001055_pt1 | contig 32934 bp, 32 predicted proteins | sample IncBWH32MmetaG_FD_150866 | JGI IMG/M metagenome (GOLD analysis project Ga0210401, IMG submission 150866) | Forest soil microbial communities from Barre Woods Harvard Forest LTER site, Petersham, Massachusetts, United States - Inc-BW-H-32-M | ecosystem: Environmental > Terrestrial > Soil >... | reverse complement strand
TGCCTTTGAATCCACAGAAGGCTTAACCGGCCCTTATCGAGCCATGTGTCCTTGTTCTAGCTGCATCGCAACATTTTGAGTTCTGCGCTGCATCAAATCGTCCTATATTCATTTCAACAAAATGCCCCCTCCAAGAGATGAATCTTAACTGCTAAGGAGACTACCATGTTGCTCTCGCTCATTCGCATGATCCAGGCGTTCCGGGACTATCAGCGCAATGTCAACGAGCTGTCCCAGTTGAGCGATCGTGAGCTCGCCGACATCGGCCTCGACCGTTCCGACATTCCGCGCGTTGCAGCCGGCACCTTTAACGGCTGATTGGCCCCCGAACCACCGACATCTGACCGATAACGCCCGCCTCGTCGCGGGCGTTATCGTTTCTGCCCCCAACTCCTTGCCATTGCGCATTCCACTGCGGTGGAAAAGGCGCTACCTGTCTCGAATGACAAGGATCTCGTCCCCGACACAAGTGCACGTCATTGGCGCTGGCCTCGCAGGCTCCGAGGCAGCCTGGCAGGTCGCAGAATGTGGTATTCCCGTCGTCCTGCACGAGATGCGTCCGCTTCGCATGACCGAAGCCCATCGCACCGACGGTTTCGCCGAGCTGGTCTGCTCCAACTCCTTCCGCTCGGATGATGCCGCCAATAATGCTGTCGGCCTGTTGCATGCCGAGATGCGCCGGCTCAACTCGCTGGTCATGCGCGCGGCCGATGCCAATCAGGTGCCCGCCGGCGGCGCGCTGGCGGTCGACCGGGAGGGCTTTTCGGCAGCCGTGAGCCAGGCGCTGAACGACCATCCCCTCATCGAAATCGACCGCGGCGAGATCGCGGGCCTGCCGCCCGTCGAATGGAACAACGTCATCGTGGCGACCGGGCCCCTCACCTCGACGCCGCTCGCGGACGCCATCCGCGCGCTCACCGACGAAAGCGCGCTCGCCTTCTTCGATGCGATCGCCCCGATCGTGCACAGGGAGACCATCGACATGTCGGTGGCCTGGTTCCAGTCGCGCTACGATAAAGCGGGTCCTGGCGGCACCGGCGCCGACTACATCAATTGCCCGATGACGAAGGCGCAGTACGACGCGTTCGTCGCCGCGCTGCTCGCGGGCGAGAAGACCGAGTTCAAGGAGTGGGAAACCAACACGCCCTATTTCGACGGCTGCCTGCCGATCGAGGTGATGGCCGAACGCGGCCACGAGACGTTGCGGCATGGTCCGATGAAGCCGGTCGGGCTCACCAACCCGCACGACCCGACGATAAAACCCTACGCCATCGTGCAGCTGCGCCAGGACAACAAGCTCGGCACGCTCTACAACATGGTCGGTTTCCAGACCAAGCTGAAATACGGCCCGCAGCAGCAGATCTTCCGGACCATTCCGGGACTGCAGAAAGCGGACTTCGCGCGGCTCGGCGGCCTGCACCGCAACACCTTCCTGAACTCACCAAAATTGCTGGATGACCAGTTGCGGCTGCGCGCGCGGCCGCGGTTGCGTTTCGCGGGCCAGATGACGGGCTGCGAGGGCTATGTGGAATCCGCGAGTATCGGCCTGATCGCCGGGCTTTATGCCGCCGCCAACGCGCGAGGGGCGTCGCTTGCGCCACCGCCGCCGACATCGGCGCTTGGCGCGCTGCTCAGCCACATCACGGGGGGCCATATCGAGACGATCGACGCAGGGAGCCGTTCGTTCCAGCCGATGAACATCAATTTCGGCCTGTTCCCTCCGCTCGCGAGTGCCCCGACCAAGAAGCCTGACGGCACGCGGCTGCGCGGCAACGAGAAGACGATTGCGAAGAAGCAGGCGCTCAGCGCCCGCGCGTTGGTCGACCTCGATCGCTGGATCGCCGACAATTTGCGCGTACCACGAGCGGCGTGAGCTTCCATGCGTTTAACCAGGGATGACGCGGCCCTCCTGCAGGCGCGATGGACCGACGGCGTGCTGCTCAAGCGCGACGTGTTCTCGACCGTGGAGCGCGGACACTTTCAAGGCGATGCGGGCAGCATCGACGCCGTGCTGCGCCGGCTCGACGAGGTCCCGTGGTGGTCCTTTCTTCCCGCGCGGCATCTATTTGCCCGCGAGAGGACCGCCCTGAGGCTGGCCCGGGGCCTCGATGTCGGCCCCGAATTGCTCTGGTCGGGCCAGCGCGCGCTGGTGCGCGGCTTCATCGATGGCGTCGCATTGCATCTCGCCAAACCGCATGGCGACGTCGCCTATTTCCGCTCCGCCAAGCAGGCGTTGCACCGGCTGCACCGCGCCGGCATCTGCCACAATGATCTCGCCAAAGAGCAGAACTGGCTGGTCGGCCGCGACGGCCGCGCCTATCTGACCGATTTCCAGCTCGCCGCCTGCTTCAAGCACCGCAGCCGGCTGTTCCGGATCGCGGCCTATGAGGACCTCCGGCATCTTTTGAAGCACAAGCGCAGCTACGCGCCAGAGGCGCTCACGCCAAGCGAGCGCAGGATCCTTGCCCGCAAATCGGCGGTCGCACGCCTCTGGCTGATGACCGGAAAGAAGGTCTATCGCGCCATCACCCGAGGTCTGTTCAATTTCACTGATCGCGAAGGCGGCGGCCGCCGGCTGGTCAATGACGCGCCGGTGCTGATCGATCTGATCAGGAAGAACCCGGCGGTGCGCGACACCGCCATCGTCGCCTTCGCCGACCGCCGCACCGGGGTCGGGCTCTATGCCTTCGTCGAGGCCGACCAGTCGGCGCTGGAGGCGCAGTTGCGCAATGAGTTGGCCGCAGCCAAAGGGCCGAAGCCGCCGGAGCATATCCAGGTGGTGCATGCGCTGCCACGCGATATCAAGGGCAAGCCGCGCACCGAAATCCTGCAGCTCGTGGCGATGAACCAGCTCGACCTGATCGAGCCGATGATGAAGAGCGATGCCGACCGGGCCTTCCTGAAGGACATCGTCCACCAGCGCAAGAACCTGCGCGATCGCTTCAATTTCGAGGCGGGCGATTTGAATCAGTCCGCGAACTGAGACGATCGGCTTCCTTTGAAGATTTTCGATCGCGACGCCCGCCACAGCGTCCACAGCGTTGAAAGTCGCGACCTGACGTGCGGTTGATACGGATCGGCGTCCGGGCGCGACATCCGTTTGAGCACGCGTCCGATGGGCGCCAGTGGAAGGAACGCGGGCCGTACCTGTGGCGGCACCTCGGCCAGCAACCGCATGGCTGTCGCGAGATGCCGTTCCGCCTCGCCGATCAATTCGACCAGCGCTGCGCGGATCGCCGGCGTCGGCCGTCCGGCAAAGACCTCCTCCATGCCGCTGCCATGGCTTGCCAGCAGTTGCAGCGGCACGAACAATTGCCGCCGCGACGCATCGCGCGGCAGGCCTGCGATCACCTGCGCAAATGCGAGCGCGAGACCGGCATGGCGCGCGAGGTGATCGATCGCCTCCGACGGCGGTCCGAGCATCCGCGCCGCCAGGCCCAACAGCGCCGACGAGGTATCGTTGGCGTAACCCTCCAGCGCCGCCATGGTCGGCATCGGGTCGTTGTAGAGATCGAACTGGTGCTCATCGATGAGCCGCGCCAGCGGCGCGACCGGCAGCTCCCAATGCTCGATCGCCGCCAACAATTCGGTCGCCACCGGATGGCCCTCGACACCGCCATGGGCCTTGCCGGCCAACATGTCGCTCCACCATTGCAGGCGGATCTCGCCCGGCAGCGGCTGGCTCACGGCCTCGCGCACGCGCGCGATTTCGACGTTGAAGGCATAGAGCGCGAGCAGCCCACGCCGTTGCAGAGGCGATACAAACAGCGTCGCGGCATAGCGCGGAAAGTCGTGGCTGCGCACGAGTTCGGCGCAGAAGGCGACCGCGTCCGGATGCCCCGGCGCCCCGCTCATGGCACCGCAATCAGCGCGGCGGCGACCCGTCGCCGCTCGCCGATCATGACATTGTAGGTGCGGATCGCCGGCCCTGTCTGCATCGCGTCAATCACCACCCGCACCGCGCGCAAGGCGGTGCGAAGCTCCGCGGGCACCAGCCAGACGTCGACGCCCGTGCCGATGATCAGCGTGTCGATCGCATTGGCCGCTTCGAACACGCGCCCAAGCGAATATCGGTCGATCTGCTCCGGCCGCTCCACCTCCCAGGCCCAGACCGCGTCGGGCAGGCACAACAGCGAACCGCGATGCGACATTCCGGCGAAGGCAAAGCCGCCCTTGCCATAGGCGTCGATCGACGCCGACCTCGGAAGATGCGGCGCGCTCTGGTCGATGGGCATGATCTCGTCCGAAACGGTTCCGTCGTTCCAGGTCAAGCCCGAGAGCGCGCTTTCGGTTCCTGCCCTGCTTTTTTGGCCGGCGTATCCGGCACGTCGGCGCGGCTGGAGTGGACGCCAAGATAGATCAAGATCGGGGCGGCGATGAAGATCGAGGTATAGGTGCCGACCAGCACCACGCCGAACATCATGACCGCCGTGAAGCTGTGGATGGCGTGGCCGCCGAACAGCAGCAGCGCCAGCAGCGCCAGCGTCACGGTGACGTGGGTGATGATCGAGCGCGACAGGGTCGAGTTGATCGATTCGTTCAAGAGCTGCGGCATCGGCATCTTCTTGTAGCGCCGCAGCATTTCCCGGATGCGGTCGTAGATGACGACGGTGTCGTTCAAGGAGTAGCCGAGAATCGTCAGCAGCGCCGCGATCGAGGTGAGGTCGAAATCGACCTGCGAGATCGACATGAATCCGATGGTCAGCACGATGTCGTGGACGTTGGCGATCATGGCGCCGAGCGCGAACTGCCACTCGAAACGGAACCAGAGATAGATCAGGATCGAGAAGATCGCGAGCATCAGCCCGACCATGCCGTAGGCGAGCAGCTCGCCCGAGACGCGCGGGCCGACCACTTCGACGCGGCGGTAGTCGACGGACTCGCCGAGCGCGCCGCGCACCTTGGTCACCGCCTCCTGCTGCGCGGCATCGCCGCCCGGCTGCTCGGCGACACGGATCAAGACATCGGCCCCCCCGCCGATCTGCTGCAGCTGGATGTCGCCGAGATTGAGCGCGGTCAGCGTCGCGCGCATCGCGGCGATATCGGCCGTGCCCGACTTGGCCTGCACCTCGAGCAGCGTGCCGCCCTTGAAGTCGATGCCGAAATTCAAGCCGTGGGTGAAGAACAGCGTGATCGCGACGATCGACAGCGTCGCCGAGATCGGGAACGAGATGCGGCGGAATTGCGTGAAGTCGAAATGCGTGTTGTCGGGAACGATGCGCAGCGACGGCAACAGCCCGAGCACACTGACCACGGTCAGCACGGCAATCAGGACGCCGAGAGAAATGAGAACCAAATGAGTCAAAGCCGGCTCCTGATGCGCTTTAGATCGGCACGGTCTGCGGCCGCTTCCAGCGCACCCACCCGGCGACGATCAGCCGGGTCAGCGTGAAGGCGGTGAACACCGTGGTGATGATGCCGATGCCGAGCGTCACGGCGAAGCCACGCACGGGACCGGTGCCGATATAGAACAGGACGGCGGCGGCGATGAAGGTGGTGATGTTGGAATCGAGGATGGTCGACAGCGCGCGCTTGAATCCGGCGTCGATCGCCGAGATCGCATTGCGCCCGCCGCGCAGCTCCTCGCGGATGCGCTCGTAGATCAGCACGTTGGAATCGACCGCGATGCCGACCGTGAGCACGATGCCGGCGATGCCGGGCAAGGTCAGCGTCGCGCTCAGAAGCGACAACAGGCCAAAGATCATCGCCACGTTGATGGTCACCGCGATGTTGGCGAACACGCCGAACAGCCGGTAGGTCAGCAGCATGAACACGATGACCATGATCGAGCCGACATAGGCGGCAAGCTCGCCCTTCTCGATCGAGTCCTGCCCGAGTCCCGGGCCGACCGTGCGCTCCTCGATCACCGTCAGCGGTGCCGGCAACGCGCCCGCGCGCAGCAGGATCGCGAGCTCATTGGCCGACTGCACGGTGAAACTGCCGGAGATCTGCCCGTTGCCGCCGGTGATCGCCTGTTGGATCACGGGCGCGGAGATCACTTCATTGTCGAGCACGATGGCGAAACGCGTGCCGACATTCTCGCTCGTGGCTTGCCCGAATTTGCGCGCGCCCACGGTATTGAAGCGGAACGTGACGATCGGCTCACCCGTGCGTTGCTGGTCGAATCCCGGCTGCGCGTCGGTCAGATCGCTGCCCGATACCAGGACCTGCTTCTTGAGCACATACGGCACCTTCGGCGTGCTCGCGCTCATCAGCACCTCGTCGTCCGGCGGCAGCTTGCCCTGCATCGCCTGGTCCGGCGGCACGCTCTCGTCGACCATCCGGAATTCCATCTTGGCGGTCCGACCCAAGAGCCGTTTGAGCTCGGTCGGATCCTGCAGGCCCGGCACCTGCACCAAGATACGATCGCTGCCCTGGCGCTGGATCACCGGCTCGACCGTGCCGAGCTGGTTGATGCGGCGCTCGACGATCTGGATCGACTGGTCGATGGTCTGGCGGATCCGCTCGGTGATGGCGGCCGGCGGCACGGTGAGCCGGATCAGACCGCCGCCGGCGTCGGTGATCTCGAGGCTGCGCTGGCCACTGGAGCCGAGCAGACCGCCAAGCGGCTGCGACAGCTCGCGCAGCTTGGCGATCGCCGCCGGAGCGTCGGTGTCCCGGGTGATTTTGACCTCGACGCTGTCGGCGCGCACGGTCAGGCCGGTATAGCCGATCTTGGCATCACGAAGCGCGCGGCGAACGTCGTCCCGGACCTGGTCGAGCTTGTCCTTGCGGACGGAGTTGGCGTCGAGCGACAGCAGGAGGTACGAGCCGCCCTGCAGGTCGAGGCCGAGCACGAGCCGGCGCTGCGCCCAGAGCGGCCAGCTCTTCACGGTCGCCTCGGGGAAGAAATTGGGAACGGCGCAGAGGCACACGAACAGCGCTATCAGGATGATCCCGAGCGCCTTCCACCGCGTGAAATACAGCATGGCGTAGACCCGTCAAAATGCGGCGTGCAAGCAAGTCAGCTTGCAGGCGACTCGTCCTTGGTGACATCGGCCTTCGCGGGCTCGCCCTTGGCCCGCACTCCCGAGATCATCTGGCGCATCTGGCGCACCCGCACCCCATCGGAAATCTCGAACTCGATCTGGTCGTCGTCGACCACCTTGGTCACCTTGCCGACCAGGCCGCCCGTGGTCACGACCGTGTCGCCGCGGCGGATGTTCTTCACGAGTTCGGAATGGTCCTTCACCTTCTTCTGCTGCGGCCGCAGAATCAGGAAATACATGATCACGAAGATCAGGGCGAACGGCAGCAGCGACATCAACATGCTGTTGGTGTCGCCCCCAGCCGCGGCCTGGGCATACGCAGGGGTGATCAGCATTGGCTTTAAGTCCTCGTGATACGGGAATAGGCCGGACGAGCCGCCTTGCGGTCTCCGGCGCGGGCAAATTCGCGCGGACTATAGCGGCCGCGGTCCCAATTGCAACGCTGGACGGTCCTTCATTTGGTGCGGCTTGCGGGCCCGGCCAAGCCCCGATATGGCTGCGCCGTCAGGAACTTGAGCCATGCCGAAAAAGCCCCTTAAGACCACTGCCCGCTCCGCTGCGAAGGGAGCCGCGCACAAGGCCGCCAAAGTTGCGGCAAAACAGCCCACGGGCCGCGGCGTCGACGAGACCGGCGGGAGGATCGCGCGGGCGCTGGAGGCGATTGCGGCGCAGCTGGCCGCGCGCACGCCGATGGCCGGCGCCGGCCCGTCATTCACCGACGCGGACGCCTTCGTCTGGCATCCGGACGGACGGCTCTCGGCGGTACCGCGGGTGAGCCGCGTCGATCTTTCCCTGCTCAAGGGCATCGACCGGATGCGCGACATCCTGATTGAGAACACCGAGCGCTTCGCCGACGGCCTGCCGGCCAACAACGCGCTGTTGTGGGGCGCGCGCGGCATGGGCAAGTCGTCGCTGGTGAAGGCCGCGCATGGCAGCCTCAACCTCGAGCGGAGCGCCCCCGAACGACTGAAGCTGGTGGAGATCCATCGCGAGGACATCGAGAGCCTGCCCGCACTGATGGACCTGTTGCGGCAGTCCGACTTCCGCTTCATCGTGTTCTGCGACGACCTGTCGTTCGACGGCAATGACGCATCCTACAAGTCGCTGAAGGCGGTCCTGGAGGGCGGCATCGAGGGCCGGCCCGAGAACGTCATCCTCTACGCCACCTCGAACCGGCGGCACCTGCTCTCGCGCGACATGATCGAGAACGAGCGCTCGACCGCGATCAATCCCGGCGAGGCCGTGGAAGAGAAGGTGTCGCTGTCCGACCGTTTTGGCCTCTGGCTCGGCTTTCATCGCTGCAGCCAGGACGAGTACCTCGCCATGGTGAAGGGCTACTGCAGCCATTTCGACATCAAGTTCGCCGAGGAGGAACTGGAGCACGAGGCGCTGGAATGGTCGACGACGCGCGGATCGCGCTCGGGGCGCGTCGCCTGGCAGTTCGTTCAGGAGCTCGCCGGACGCCTCGGCGTCCGGTTGAGCGGGAAATGATATCCGTGAGGCGCCTCAGGCGCCGTTGAGGAATTGAAGTGGGTCGACCGGCGAGGAGCCTTTGCGGATCTCGAAATGAAGTTGCGGCGACCCCACCTCCCCGGTTTGACCCGATTTGGCAATGACCTGGCCGCGCTTGATGGAATCGCCGCGCTTCACCAACAGCTCACTCGCATGGGCATATGCGGTGACGTAACCGTTGGAGTGCCGCACCAGGACCAGATTGCCGTAGCCCTTGAGCTCGTTTCCTGAGTAAGTAACGACCCCGTCCTCGGCCGCCTTGATCGGCGTACCCTCGGGCACCGCGAGATTGATGCCGTCATTGGACTTGCCGTTGGTCTTGGCGCCATAGCTCGTGATCACCTTGCCGCGCACCGGCCAGCGGAATGTCGGCAGCGCGCCCGCTGCCTCGCTGGCCTTGACCGGAACCTCAGCGGCTTCCTTCTCCTCGTCGGCCGGCGCAGCCTGTGCAAGCCTTGCGCTCTGCTGCGGTCCGGCTGCGGCGAACTTCGTGGTCGACACCGGCGCGGCAGCGACGGCCTGGACGGGCGCGGCGGGCGCAGGCTGGGTCGCTTGTGCGGCCTTGCCGGGAATTGCCAGTTTCGCTCCGAGCTTCAAGGGAGCTGACGCGTCGATGCTGTTGGCTTTCGCGAGCTCCGCAACCGAGACGTGGTTCTGATGCGCGATGCTGATCAGCGTTTCGCCGTGATTGACGAAGTGGAGGCTGGGCGCGGCCGCGACGAGCTTCGGCGCTGCGGGAGCGGCCGGTGCCGGCGCGGCGGCGGCGGTCGCCGTGGGGCGCGGGATGATCAGCTGCTGGCCGGGCGCGAGCGCGCGGGGGCCCTTATAGCCGTTGGCAGCGAGGATCGCCGCCGGCGTGACATTGTAACGGCGCGCGAGGATCTCGAGCGTGTCGCTGGTGCCGACGATGATCGTGGCGCCGCTGGGAGCGGCGAGCGGGGGATGGGCAGCGACGACCGGCGGATGTACCGCGGCGACCGAGCGCGGCGGCGTGACGCTGGCGGTCGTTTCCAGCCGCGGCGGCTGCGACGGCGGCGTATAGGAGGCGAGCCCGCGCCCTCCGCCGGACACACCGACATTTGCGGGCGGAACAGGCGGCACGGACTGCGGCGCCGAGATCGCCGGGTAGGATGCTTGCGGGCCAAAGTGCGGAGCTTCGCGCGGCGCTTCGATCGGTGCCGGGGGCTGAACGGAGCCCGTCGCTTCGCTCCTGTAGCCGAACGGATTGGATAATGGATTCTGGGACAAGCGCGACGAAACGTCCGCGCTGCAGCCGGCAAAACCGAATGAAATCAGCGCCAGCACCGCCATTTGCGGGATACGGCGCGCGTCAGGCAAAGCGGCAATCGACAACATGGTTACTCACTCGGACGCAACAAGCACACGATTTGAGTAAACACATCGGGAGTAAATAACGGCTTAACCCCTCCGATAAGGTGTTGGGACGCCTGCTAATCCAGACGCCTAGAGTTCACGTGCAATGCCCGGTAATGCCGGCACAAATCGCACGTCGACGAGCTCTTTTCTTTCAAAGCCATCCACGGTCCTGGTGACGCGGACGAGCGTCTGGACGCCATGATGCGGGCCGACCGGGGCGATCAGGATACCGCCCACCACGAGCCGCTCCTGCAGCTTGTCAGGAATTTGCTCCATCGCGGCGGTCACGATGATGCGGTCGAATTGCCCGGCGTCCGGCGGGACGTCGAAGCCGTCTCCGAGCAGCACCTCGACATTGTGCCAGCCCAGCCGTGCGAGCCGCTCCCGGGCGCCATCGGCCAGCGTGCGGAACCGCTCGATCGTCAGCACATGGTCCGCAAGACGCGACAGGATCGCCGCCTGATAGCCCGAACCGGTGCCGATCTCGAGCACCCGGTGGCGCTTCTGCAGCTGCAGCTGTTCGGTCATGTAGGCCACCACGAAGGGCTGGCTGATCGTCTGCCCGCAGGCGATCCCGAGCGCGCTGTCCCGATAGGCGTCGGCGCGGTCGGCTTCGGCGACGAAGGCCTCGCGCGGCACCTGCTCCATCGCCCGCAGCACCGCCTGGTCGCTGATCCCCCGCCGCCGCAACGTCAGCTGGAACATCATTTTCTCGGGAGGGCCATGTCCGGCAGGCATCTTTGTCTCGTTCGCGGCTCGCAAAATGCAGCCCGCCGGCACGGCCTGGCGTTGAAAGGTCGCGCCATCCATGGACGAGTCTACATAATGGCGGCACAATGGCGCTCAACGCGCCTTATGGCTATGTTGACATGGGTCCCTGTATCGAATTAGCGGAACTTCTTGGGGATGGGCAAGGACTGGCAGAATGAGTGCAATGCGGCCGGCCCGTGGGTCGGTATTCCTGGTCGAGGACGAGGTCATGATCAGGATGATGGTTGCCGACATGCTGGAGGAACTCGGTTTTTCGGTCGCCGCGGAAGCCGGTGAGATCGACGAGGCGATCCGCCTTGCCGAAACCGCCCATTTCGATCTCGCCATTCTCGACGTCAACGTCAACGGCAAGATCATTTCGCCCGTCGCGGAAGTCATCGAGACGCGCAAGCGCCCGTTCATCTTCGCGACCGGCTACGGCCTGTCGGGATTGCCGGAACAGTTTCGCAACCGTCCGTCGCTGCAGAAGCCGTTCCAGCTGGATACGCTTGGCAAGGCGATCGAGGCGGCCTTACGAAATGCGCCGGCCTGACCGGTCAGCGGACGCGGCCGGTCACGTCAGCAAATCGGCCAAGGCCGTGGAAAAGATCTCGTCCGTACGATCAAGCTTGAGCGGCGTGACTGAAACGTAGTTAGCCCCCAGCGCGGCGAGATCAGTCCCCTCGGCGGGTGTGTCCAGGACGGTGGCGCGGTCGAAGCCGATCCAGAAATAGGGGTTGCCGCGCCCGTCGCGCCGCTGATCGACCTTCAGGAAACCGAGATTGCGCGTGCCCTGCCGTGTCACCCGGACGCCCGCCACCTGCTCCGGCGCGCAGGCCGGAAAGTTGACATTGATGACGGTATTTTTGGGCACGCCGGCGTCGATCACCTTGCGCAGGATCTCCGGGCCGAATTTCAGCGCGGTGTCCCATAGCGGCCGATCGCGCGTCTCCATGCTGAACTCCTGCGACAGCGCAAATGACGGAAGGCCGAGAATGGTGCCCTCCAGCGCGCCCGCGATGGTGCCGGAATAGACCACGTCCTCGGCGACGTTGCGGCCCTTGTTGACGCCCGACAGCACGACATCAGGCCGCTTGTCGCCAAGGATATGACGCGCCCCCATGATGATGCAGTCGGTCGGGGTGCCGCGCACCGCAAAATGCCTCGGCCCGACGTCCCGCAGGCGCAGCGGATCGTTCAGCGACAGCGAATGCGACACACCGGACTGGTCGAGCTCAGGCGCCACGATCCAGACGTCGTCGGACAGCTCGCGCGCGATCTGTTCGACGATCTTCAGTCCCGGCGCGTGAATACCGTCGTCATTGGTGCAGAGAATTCGCATCCCGCCAAAAGCCCTTGTTCCCGCGTTCTCGGGCGCCGTCTTATCCGCTGATCGCAGATGAGGCAAACCGCAAATCGAGCCGAACAAGGTCGCGTTCGCTCGCCAACTCGATGTGCAGATGCGGTCGCCGCAGCAGTTGCGGCCTTTATTGCCGGATGCGCCATTGCGGTGCGAATTTCGCAAGCTGCCCTTCGGCGCGCAGCTTCAGAACCTCTGGCGAGAGTCGTGCCGGCTGCGAGAGGATGGATTCGCTGAGGCGCAACGTCGCTTCAACCGACGACCCCGCCTTCTGGCGGGACGGCTCCGGATAGCGCTTGCGGGCAGCGGCAAGCGCCTTGTCGAGATCGGCGGGGTTGAGCCAGGATTGCGCCCGCAGGTCATCGAGCGCGCCGTCCTGCCACAGCCTCGCGCCCTCGATATCGAAGGCGCCCTTCAGCCGTTGGTCGATCGCCTGCAGCCCAAAACCGGTCACGGCCCATTGCCGGCCAAGCCAATAGATATCCCGATGCAGCGCCATGGCGTTGCGCTTTCGAAAAGGTCATTGGTCACGGAAATCGAGGGCAAGGATACCGTGACGCCGCGCCTTCGCAAGCGCTCGCCTCAACCTCGCCGCACTTTTGCCGCGAACTATGGCTCCCGTGCAACGACTTTGATGCCCCCCATGTAGGGCTGCAGCACGTCCGGCACCGCGATCGAGCCGTCCTCCTGCTGGTAGGTCTCCATCACGGCAATGAGGGCCCGGCCGACCGCGGTTCCCGAGCCGTTCAGGGTATGGACGAAGCGCGGTTTGCCGTCGCCGGCGCGATAGCGCGCGTCCATGCGGCGGGCCTGGAAGTCGCCGCAGACCGAGCAGCTCGAGATTTCGCGGAACGCGCCGCCGTCGCCCTGGCCCGGCATCCAGACCTCGATGTCGTAGGTCTTTTGGGCAGAAAAGCCCATGTCGCCGGCGCAGAGCGTCATCACCCGGTAGTGCAGATCGAGCTGCCGCAGCACCTCCTCGGCGCAGGCCAGCATCCGCTCATGCTCGTCCTTGCTGGTCTCGGGCGTCGTGATCGACACCAGCTCGACCTTGGTGAATTGATGCTGGCGGATCATGCCGCGGGTGTCGCGCCCCGCAGCACCCGCTTCGGCGCGGAAGCAGGGCGTGAGCGCCGTCAGCCGCATCGGCAATTGCTTCTCGTCGACGATCGATTCGCGCACGAGGTTGGTGAGCGAAACCTCGGCGGTCGGGATGAGGCCGAGCCGTTCCGTTCTCAGCCTTTCATCCGGCGCCGCCAGCAATTCGCCCTTGATGGCCCAGAACTGGTCGTCCTCGAATTTGGGCAACTGCCCGGTGCCGAACATCACCTCATTGCGCACCAGAAGCGGCGGATTGATCTCGGTGTAGCCATGCTCGTTGGTGTGCAGATCGAGCATGAACTGCCCGATCGCGCGCTCCAGGCGCGCCAGCCCCTTCTTCAAGACGACGAAGCGTGCACCTGAAAGCTTCGCAGCACTCTCAAAATCCATATAACCGAGGGCGCCACCGAGATCGTCGTGGGCCTTTGGCGCGAACGCATAGTCGCGACGCGCGCCGAACACATGGCGCTGCACATTGCCGTGCTCATCGGCGCCGTCGGGGACCTCGTCGAGGGGCAGGTTCGGGATCGCCGCAAGCCCTTCGGCCAGCTCCTCGTCGGCCTTTTTCGCCGCCACCTCGAGCTGTGGCAGGCTGGTCTTGAGCTTGGCGACCTCTTCCATCAGCGCGCTCGCGCGCGCATCGTCCTTGGCCTTCTTGGCCTCGCCGATTTCCTTCGAGGCGGCATTGCGCCGCGCCTGGGCCTGCTCGGAGGCGAGGATCGCCGCACGTCGCTTTTCGTCGATCGCAAGCAGCGCCGGCGACAACGGGGCCAGCCCACGGCGCTTCAGGCCTGCGTCAAAGGCCTGCGGATTGTCACGGATCGATTTGATGTCGTGCATGGCTGATTGTCCTGAATCATGCCGGCTGAGGGCGGGCATCAAGTAGCCTGAATGGGATTGATTTGGAACAGGCGCGCCGGGGGGCCGGACCCGGCTCTTGCCGGGTCGAGGCCCCGTCGGCGAAGGCGCCCTACTCGGCTGGGTTAGCGGCCGGCGGGGCGCCGGGGGTAGAGGTCTTCGCTGCTGCCGCTTTCTTCTCCACCATGCGCACCGCGATGATCGAGCCCTCGTAGAGCGCGAGCAGCGGCAGCGCCAGTGACGACTGGCTGAGCACGTCCGGCGGCGTCAGGACGGCCGCGATGACGAAGGCGACGACGATGAAATAGCGGCGTTTTTCGCGCAACATTTTTGACGTGATGATCCCGACCCGTCCGAGCAGCGTCAGGATCACCGGAAGCTGGAACGCGATGCCGAACGCGAAGATCAGCGACATCATCAGCGAGAGATATTCGCCGACCTTGGGCAACAGCTCGATCTGCGCGCTGTCAGGGCCGCCCATCTGCTGCATGCCGAGCGAGAAGCGGATCAGCATCGGAAACACGACGAAATAGACCAGCATCGCGCCGAGCACGAAGAACACCGGGGTTGCGATCAGATAAGGCCGGAACGCATTGCGCTCGTGCCGGTAGAGGCCGGGCGCGACGAATCGGTAGATCTGGGTGGCCACGATCGGAAACGAGATGAAGCCCGCGCCGAACAGTGCGAGCTTCAGCTGCGTGATGAAATATTCGAGCAGTGCGGTGTAGATGAATTTCGAATTCTCCGGCCCCGCCACCCAGACGAACGGCCAGACCAGGACGTTGTAGATCTGCTTGGCGAAGAAGAAGCAGAAAATGAAGGCGACGCCGAAGCCGAACAGCGACTTGATCAGCCGCGAGCGCAGCTCGATCAGATGATCGAGCAACGGCGCCTTGCTGGCCTCGATGTCTTCGGCGCTCATGACGCTTTGGCGTCCTTCAATTCGTCGGCGGCGGGCGTAGCGGGTGCGGCCGTGGCCTCGGCTTCGGAGGCAACCGCAGGGGTCTCCGCGACGGCAGGCGTGTCCACAGCAGGCATTTCCGCCACGGCCACAGGCGCCTCGAGCTCCGGCTTGGTCTCCGCGGGCTTGTCGAGCGGATCGACGCGCAGGGAATTGCTGACGTCTTGCTGCAATGACGAGATCATGCCGGCCGGCGAGAAGCCGCTGGCAGCTTCCCTCACCTCATCAAAGCTCTTCTTCAGGTCGGCCATTTCAGCCTCGCGCATCGCCTCCTGAAACTGGCTCTGAAATTCGGCGGCCATCTTGCGCGCCTTGCCCATCCATTGTCCGACCATGCGCAGCACGCCGGGCAATTCCTTCGGGCCGATCGCGATCAGCGCGACAATTGCGATGAGGACGAATTCACTCCACCCGATATCGAACATGAAAATTTCCGCTCACGCGAAGCCGCTCAGTCCCTGACAGGACCGGCCCGCCCGCGTCTACTACAATGGTCAGCCTCAGACCGCCTTGCTGCCGACGTCCGAGCGGGCCGCCGTCGGCGCCGAGCCATGATCGATGGACTTGACCGGCTCGGTCTTCTCCGCGGGCTTGTCGTCGTCCTGCATGCCCTTCTTGAACGCCTTGATGCCCTGCGCGACGTCGCCCATCAGATCGGAGATCTTGCCGCGGCCGAACAGCAGCAGGACCACCGCGATCACCACGATCCAGTGCCAAATGCTCAGCGAACCCATCCTGCAACCCTCCACGCACGGCCGGCTTACGGCCCGATGTTAGCCGGAACGTAGGCGTCACAGCGGTCAAAAACAAGGACCGAGGCAAGCTCAAATCACCGTTGACGGCAGGACTAATGGCTACCGTTAACCCAAGTGTGGCGTGTCTGACATCCGCTTCCAGGCGCCGGCGTGGCTATTCGCCGCCCCCGCCCTCGGACGGCGGCTCAGGTTCGACCGGCGGCGCAAGCGCCAGGTCGAGATCACCCGGCTCCAGCGGGTCCTCGTCTTCCCTGGGCGTCGGATCGTCGGAGGGATTTGGAACGGTGAATCCGGTCGGCAGGCGGGTATCCAAAAGTCCCGTGCCCCTGAGTTCCTCCAGACCCGGCAGGTCGCCGAGCGCCTCCAGGCTGAACTGGGACAGGAAGCTTTCGGTGGTTCCGAATGTCAGCGGACGGCCCGGCGTCTTGCGGCGGCCGCGCGGCCTGATCCATCCGGTCTCCAGGAGCACGTCGAGTGTTCCCTTCGACGTCACCACGCCGCGAATTTCCTCGATTTCCGCGCGCGTGACCGGTTGATGGTAGGCGATGATCGCGAGCACCTCGATGGCCGCGCGCGACAGCTTGCGCGTTTCCGTGCTTTCGCGCGTCATCAGCCAAGCCAGATCGCCGGCGGTGCGGAAGGTCCATTTGTTGGCGATCCTGACCAGATTGACGCCACGCGAGGCGTATTCCACCTGCAACTGGGCAAGCGCAGCCTTGACGTCGACGCCGTCCGGCATGCGCTTGGCAAGCGTCGCCTGGTCGAGCGGCTCGGTGGAGGCAAACAACAGGGCTTCCAGCAGCCGCAGCTCCTCCGGCCGCGCCTGCGGGTCCATGGAAGGCTCCTCGACGTCCTCGATGCGCATTTCCGCCAGGCTTGCCATGGCACGCTCTCCTTCTTTAACGCGTTACTCGGCCGTCAGGTCCGGCGCGGTAGCAGCACCGGATGGCGGGGACATACGCTTGCGAAAATACAGCGGCGCGAACGCCTCTTTCTGGTTCAGTTCCATGTCTCCTTCGCGCACCAGTTCCAAGGCCGCGGCAAAGCTCGACGCAAACACCGTTGCCCGCTGCGTCGGATCGACGACGTAATTCAGGAGGTACTCATCGAGGCAACTCCAGTCCTCGGTGATCCCAACGAGGCGCTCCAGCGTCGCGCGCGCCTCGGCCAGCGACCACACCGTGCGCTTGGCGAGATGCACGCTCGCGAGCACGCGTTGCTGACGCTGCACGGCATAGGCGCTCAAAAGATCGAACAGCGTGGCGGTAAATTTCTGATGGCGGACCTCCGCGATGGTCTCGGGCTCGCCACGTGGAAAGATGTCGCGCTGCAATTGCGGACGATTCATCAGCCGGTTGGCGGCTTCGCGGATCGCTTCCAGGCGGCGCAGACGGTTGGCGAGCGCAGTCGCCATTTCCTCCGCGCTCGGGCCGTCAGGCTGCGGCGGCTCCGGCAGCAGCAGCCGCGATTTCAGGTAGGCGAGCCATGCCGCCATCACCAGATAGTCGGCGGCGAGTTCGAGCCGGATTCGGCGCGCGGCCTCGATGAACCGCAGGTACTGGTCCGCGAGCGCCAGGATCGAGATTTTTGCGAGATCGACCTTCTGCTGACGCGCCAGCGCCAACAAGAGGTCGAGCGGACCCTCATAGCCCTCGACATCGACGACCAATGCCGGCTCACCCTCGGCGAGCTCGGCCGGCCGGCCGGTCTCGAACGACAAGATTTCCGCGGTCATACGCCTGCCGCTCCCAATCGCGCGACCAGCGCGTCAAGATCCGCTCGGGCCTCGGCGCGATCGAACGGACGCGGCGCCTTGCGCGCAGCGAGCGCCGCGCGGGCGCGCTCCAGCGCTTTGCCCGAGAGTACCGGCGTCTGACCGGCGACGTCGTGCATCTCCTCGAGCTTGCCGTTGCAGTACAGGACGACGTCACAGCCCGCGGCAAAGATGGCCCGCGTCCGCTCGGCGATCGATCCCGCAAGCGCATTCATGGAGACGTCATCACTCATCAACAAACCCTGGAACCCGATGAAGGCGCGAATCACTTCATCAATCATTGTCGCAGAAGTCGTCGCCGGATGGGCGGGATCGATGGCGCTAAACACAACATGTGCGGTCATGGCCATCGGCAGGTCGGCCAGCGGCCGAAATGCGGCAAAATCGACCGTTTCGAGCTCGGATCGAGGCGTAGCGACCACCGGCAGGCTCTCATGCGAGTCGGTGGTGGCCCGGCCATGCCCCGGAATATGCTTCAGCACCGGTAGGATACCACCCGCTTGCAGCCCCTCCGTGACCGCCCGTGCGATCGCGGCAACCGTCACCGGGTCGGTTCCATAGGCCCGGTCGCCGATCACATCAGCCGCGCCGGGAACCGGGACATCGGCCAGCGGAAGGCAATCGACGGTCACCCCAAGCGTCAGCAGATCATCGGCGATCAGCTGCGCACTCAGCCTTGCCGCGGCCATGCCGAGCGCCGGATCGAGCGCATAAAGCCGGCCGAACGTGGCGCCCGACGGATAGAGCGGCCAGTGCGGCGGGCGCAGCCGCTGCACCCGTCCGCCCTCCTGGTCGATCAGGACCGGGGCGTCGGCATCGCCGACCGCCTCGCGCAATTGCTCGATTAGCGATGCAACTTGTGCCGGGGTTTCGATGTTCCTGCGGAACAGGATGAAACCCCATGGCCGGTTCGCGACGATGAATTCGCGCTCGGCCGGCTCAAGTCGGGGACCAAGAATCCCGGTAATGAATGCCCGTCTGCTCATCGTCGCGGATTAGCCCCGCGGCGAACACAGGGTCAAGCGAGCCGCAGCTATTTCCTTGGGACGAAACACTGTCCGCCGGCCGTTTGCAGGCCCTTGCAGAACTGGTTCGCCGCGTCCGAGGTGTCGAACGGCCCGACCATGGCGCGGTACATCACGCCCTTGCCCGGAATATCGACGCGCTTGATGACAGGCGCATAGGCTCCCATGGCATCCGCATATTTGGCCTTCAAGGAGCGGAACGAGGCCTGGGCGTCGGCTTCGCTCTTTTGCGACGAGACCTGGACGAGATAGCCTGCCTCGGCTTCGGCCGCTGGCGCAGCGCTGGCAGCCGCATCCTGCGCAGGAGCAGGATTGACGGCGGCCATCCGCTTTTCGGCGGCCGGAGCCGCCTGCTGCGGTGAGATCGACATCGGCGCATTGGCGCTGGCGTTCGCCGAAGCCGGCGCGTTGCGCCCCTTCATCGCCTTTGGTGCCGCCGCCGCCGCGGGAGCAGTGCCGCCATCGGCCTGATCGCCACGCACCGAAAGCGTCTTGATGCGGCGCGGTTCGCCGGCCGGCATCGTACCGCTACCGCTGCCGCTGTTCGATGCGGGGCTGTCGGGCGGAGCAACCGGCGGCATCTGCATCGCGTCAGATGCAGCGGCGTTCGAGGCCGGCGCCGGTGCGCCGCCGTTCTGGTTCAGCGGCGGGAACACGACACGCGGACTGATTGACCGCGAATTGACGTCGACCGGGGTCTCCTCACGCGACACCATCTTCTCGCCCTGATCACCGAGCCGGTCAGGCAGCTTCGGGATGCCGTCCGCCGGCACCGCCGCAATGATCTTGGTCGGGCTGTTGTCGGCACGGATGATCGGCGGATCGCCGCTGCGCGTCGACCCCATATAGGTCCTGTAGGCAAAGGCTGCGCCGGTGCCGATCACGCCAAGCACGAGAAACACCGCGAGCTTGGCAAAACCATTGCCGCGTCTCGGCCTGTCATCCTCTTCGCCCTCGTCGTAGCCGTCGTCCTGGAAGGCGTAGGGATCGTCCGGATAGGGCTGTTCGCGTTGAAACGCCGGCCCGCCGGTATCGACCTGGCCGAACAGCGCGTCGTCATAGCGCGCGGGCTGCTCCTGCTCGCGCTCATCGAAGCCCGGCTCATCACGGTATTGCGGATGAGGCAGGGTCTGTTCGGCGCCATAACGCTGCATCGGGTGGGGGACCTCCGGTTGATCAAAGTTGGGCTCGGCCACCGGCGGCAGTCGCGGCGCCTCCGGCCGGCCGGTCCGCGCCATCCAGGGCGGCGGTCCGCCGGCGGCGAGGGCATCGTCAACCGGACTTGGCGCGGGCGGCATCGGAGCCCGGTACGGCTCGGATGCGCCCCGCTGCTGCGGCTGGACTCGTGCATTGGCGCGGCCCATGCCGCCACCAGCACCGGCACCGCCACCACCGCCAAATGGATCGTTCTGGCCGATCAAGCGGGCAAGCTCCGCCAACGGGTCGGCGTCGCCGCCCCGCGCCGGACCACGCCCGCGTGGATCCAGACGATCCAAATCATCAGGGAGGGGCCTATCCTGGAAACGATCTGCCATCGTGCTGCTGTATCCCCCTTCGGGCTAGCGGCCAACTCCATACAAAACGGTCCGGCATTTACCGGATGCCCGCATCGGCCGCAAATCCAGACCCAAAAGCCCCCTCAGACTACCGCATCTCGTCGGGGGCGTGCACGCCCAAGATCGCCAAACCCGATGCCAGAACCGAGACGACGGCCTGAACCATCCCCAGCCGCGCCTTGGTAAGGCTTGCATCATGATCGCTAATGAAGCGTAAATGGGGCAATTCGGTGCCGCCCTTCGTCCAAAGCGAATGGAACTCGCTGGCGAGATCGTAGAGATAAAAGGCGATCCGATGTGGCTCATGGGTTGCCGCCGCCCCCTCGATCATTCTGGGGTAGAGCGCGAGCCGGCGCAAGAGGTCGAGCTCCTCGGGCGCTGTCAACCGATCGAACGGAGCGTCGGAAAGGTACTTCCGTCGCGCACTATCCTCAGTGGGGAGATCGGGCACGACCTCGCGCGCGCGACGGAAAATCGAGTAGCCGCGCGCATGACCGTACTGCACATAGAAGACCGGGTTATCCTTTGACTGTTCGATCACCTTGGCGAGGTCGAAATCCAGCACCGCATCGTTTTTGCGGTACAGCATCATGAAGCGGACGGCGTCCCGGCCGACCTCGTCCACGACCTCGCGCAGGGTGACGAAATCGCCCGAGCGCTTCGACATCTTCACCGGCTCGCCGTTACGCAACAGTCTCACGAGCTGCACGATCTTCACATCCAGCGTCGCCTGGCCGGCCGTCACGGCCTTCACCGCCGCCTGCATGCGCTTGACGTAGCCGCCATGGTCGGCGCCGAACACGTCGATCAGATCGGCAAAGCCGCGATCGAACTTGTTCTTGTGGTTGGCGATGTCGGAGGCGAAATAGGTGTAGGAGCCGTCCGACTTGATCAGCGGCCGGTCGACGTCGTCGCCGTAGGCCGTGGCACGAAACAGGCTCTGCTCGCGCTCTTCATAGTCCTCGACCGGCTTGCCCTTCGGCGGCGGCAACCGGCCTTGATAGATATCGCCGTGCACGCGCAAAAAATCGATGGTCTCGGCAACCTTGTTGCCGGTTTCGATCAGCGAGCGCTCGGAAAAGAACACGTCGTGATGGATGTTCAGGGCAGCAAGATCCTCCTTGATATCGTCCATCATCATCGCGATCGCCTTGGCGCGCACGATCGGCAGCCACTGCGCCTCACTCATCTGGCGCAGCCGATCGCCATGTTCGGCCATCAGCGCCTGACCCACCGGCTTCAGATAGTCGCCGGGATAGAGCCCCTCCGGGATCGCGCCGATGTCCTCGCCGAGCGCCTCGCGGTAGCGCAGGTAAGCCGAGCGCGCGAGCACGTCGACCTGGGCGCCGGCATCGTTGATGTAATATTCGCGGGTGACGTCGCGGCCCGCGAACTGCAGCAGGCTGCACAGCGCATCGCCAAACACCGCGCCGCGGCAATGGCCGACATGCATCGGCCCGGTCGGATTGGCCGAGACATATTCGACATTGACCTTGGGCGCGCCAGGCGCCGCGCCGCGACCATAGGCCTCGCCTTCGCGCAGCATCGCGCGCAGCGCCTCCACCCAGGCGACCGGCTTCAAGGTCAGGTTGATGAAGCCGGGGCCGGCGATATCGACTTTGGCGATGAGATCGTCGCTGCGCAGGCGCGCCGCGATCTCGTCGGCGAGGTCGCGCGGCTTTGACTTGGCGTCCTTGGCGAGCACCATGGCGGCATTGGTCGCCATGTCGCCGTACGCGGCATCGCGCGGCGGCTCGACCACGACGCGCGACAGGTCGGTTCCCTCGGACCAGCCGCCGTCCGCGGCGAGATCGGCACAGATCGCGTGCACGCGCGCCTGCACGTCGGCGAACAAATGAAGCGAAGGGGCAGTCTTGAGCATGGCCGCGCCTAACGCAAATCCGGGGTCGAGTCAAAGAGCCTTTGATGCTCGGTGAGCGCGAAACGGTCGGTCATCCCGGCAATGAAATTGCCGATCAGGCGGGGATCCACGGCCTCGTCGGCGCCGCGGTCGCGGCCGTGCGGCAACCACTCGGGCGGCAGTTCTGACGGATCGCGCCGATAGCGCTGGAACAGATTGATCACGATCTCTTCGGCATCCCTCATCACGCGCATCACCCAGTCATGGCGGTACATCCGCGTCTTCAAAAAGGCCTTGATGGTGGCCTCCTCCGCCGCGACATTGTCCGGGAAAGCGGCCAGCTGCGCGCCATGCCTGCGCACGGCATCGACGGAGCCAGGCCGCGCGATGGCGAGCCGCTTCGTCGTCTCCGCGATGACCGCCCCGATCAGATAGGCGATCAGCTCGCGCACCAGCTCGGCGCCCCGACGGTCATCATCGAGAAGCGGATAGCGGCGGTCGATGTCCGCGATCATTGCTGCCGTCAGCGGCATCTCGTTGAGGTCGTCGAGGCGAAACAGCCCGGCCCGCAGACCATCGTCGATATCGTGGGCGTCATAGGCGATGTCGTCGGCAATCCCTGCCACCTGAGCCTCGAGCGAGGCAAAGCTCCAGAGCTCGAGATCGTAAACGCGGTTGAATTGCGCAATCCCCGTAGGGATCGCAGTCTTCAGCGGGCCGTTGTGCTTGACGATCCCTTCCAGCGATTCCCAGGTCAGATTGAGGCCGTCGAAAGCCGGGTAGCGGCGTTCCAGCGCGGTCACCACCCGCAGCGACTGGGCGTTGTGATCGAAGCCGCCGGCGTCCTTCAGGCAGGCATCCAGCGCCCGCTCGCCGGCATGTCCGAACGGCGGATGGCCGATGTCGTGCGCCAGCGCCAGCGTCTCGGTCAAATCCTCGTCGAGCCCGAGCTGGCGGGCGAGCGCTCGCGCAATCTGCGCCACTTCCAGCGAATGGGTCAGTCGGGTGCGGTAGTGATCGCCCTCGTGGAACACAAAGACCTGGGTCTTGTGCTTCAGCCTGCGGAACGCGGTCGAGTGGATCACGCGGTCGCAGTCCCTGCGAAACGGGCTGCGGCTTTTGGCCGGCGGCTCGACAAAAAGCCGGCCGCGGCTCAGATCGGGGTCGCAAGCATAGGGGGCGCGGGGGGCAGCCATTCCGACCGACACGGTGGTTTGATCCCTAAAAGTTTGATTCTCCGGGCATTCGCACTTAACTATGGAGATGGCAGGATACCAAATGAATTGGGCATGACGCCTGCGCCCCTCAAGGAGATGATTCGCCATGACCGCCGTCACCATCAGCGAGCGCGCCGCCCGCCGAATCGGCGAAATCCTCAAAGGCGAAGGCAGTGGCGCCATGCTGCGCATCTCCGTCGAAGGCGGCGGCTGCTCGGGCTTCCAGTACAAGTTCGACATCGAGCGCGCACAGGCCGAGGACGACATGGTGATCGCGCGCGACACCGCGGTCGTGCTGGTCGATCCGGCGTCCGCGCCGTTCCTGGCGGGCTCCGAAGTCGATTTCGTCGACGACCTGATCGGCGCCTCGTTTCGTGTGCACAATCCCAACGCCACCGCCTCCTGCGGCTGCGGCACCAGCTTTTCGATTTGACCTCGCGCGCGGGGATCTGGGCTTCATGGTTCGAGGCGCGCCGCGCCACAGCCAACTCGCTCAGGCTGTCCGGATTTGGCACGCGGCGTTCCTCACCATGAGGGTCTGACATTGGCGCCGCGTACACCAGCCTAGCGGGAATCACGCGGCCAGCATCATCCTTGACGGCGGCCTGGTCCAAGCGACACGACAGCAGGAACTCGAGATGCGCATTGCCACCTGGAACGTCAATTCGATCCGGCAGCGGCTCGAGCCGCTGATGGCCTGGCTCAAGGAGTGCCAGCCGGACGTGGTCTGCCTGCAGGAGACCAAATGCGTCGACGAGGCGTTTCCGCGCTTCGAGCTCGAAGCGCTCGGCTACAACGTCGTCACGCATGGGCAGAAGACGTTCAACGGCGTGGCGCTGCTGTCAAAACTGCCGTTCGACGAGACCAAGTCGGGGCTCGCCGGTGACGACGAGGACGCGCATGCCCGCTTCATCGAGGGCGTGGTGACGCTCAAACGCGGCGTGGTGCGTGTCGCCTGTCTCTATCTGCCCAATGGCAACCCTGCCAATTCCGACAAATATCCATACAAGCTCAAATGGATGTCGCGGCTGCTTGACTACGCCAGGGAACGACTCCTGGCGGAAGAGCCGCTGGTGCTCGCGGGCGACTACAACGTGATTCCGCAAGCGGCTGACGTTTACAACCCCGCGAACTGGGTCAATGACGCGCTGTTCAAGGCTGAGACGCGCGAGAGCTTTCAGGCGCTGCTCGGCCTTGGCCTCACCGACGCGCTGCGCGCCGTCAATGACGCGCCCGGCCAGTACACGTTCTGGGACTACCAGGCCGGCGCCTGGCAGAAGAACTGGGGCCTGCGCATCGATCATCTGCTGATGTCGCCACAGGCCGCCGATCGCCTGGTCGATGTCGGGATCGACTCCTATGTACGCGGCTGGGAGAAGCCGTCGGATCACGTGCCGGTGTGGGCCGATCTCGATCTGGAGACGGCGTAAACGGCATGGCCGCTGAATCTCCAACGGCAATCACGTACAGGTCGCGACGGCGATGACGGGCGACATGGGAATGGCCGCTGGCGTCAACAACATTTCTGACCAGCGGAAGTTCATCAGGCGGCTCACAGAGACGATTTTCTGGTGCCGCGACGCGGGCTCGCTCGCACAACCGAAGACGTCTTTGCGAACGTGCAAGCCCAAAGATCTGACGTCTCCGAGTCACCAGGTGTTTTCAGTCTGTTCGAAGCGATCACGACTTCTGTGGTCCTCGGGAAAGCGCAATCTTGCGCCGGCAACCGATCTGGGTGGAGGTCGGCTCCTTGCATATTTTCCGGACAACAATCTCGCCTGTGGCGTCGCAGAGGTCGAGTCGCAGGGTTTCTTCGACACCAACACATCCCTCCCTACGATACCTGGGGTGTGGATGGTTCAAAATGTCAGGAGCTTTGCGTACGCTGACGTCGCAAAGGGTGAGATGGAGGTGAATTATCTGGTCGCCTGGGCCCCGCCAGATTTCATTGCGCTGGCAAGCGGCGGGGTCGATGTGAATCCGGAAGGCTGCATCCTCTGGCTCGACACGCTTAACGACGCGTTCGTGCGCTCGCTTCGAGGCCTGGGATTTCTTTGCTGACGCCCTTTCGTGGTCATGCCGCAGCGATAAGAGGGCAAAGAATGTAGGATCGGTTGAGCGCAGCGAAACCCATAACGCTACGGGCCCGTGGATCGAATGGTGGGTTTCGCTGCGCTCCACCCACCCTACTCGAGCTCAATTCCGGTTGCCCCGCACCCAGAGCTCGAGCATCTGCAGCGCCGAGGCGCGATCGTCGTCGGAGGCTTTCGCGAAGGCGCGGTTATAGCTCTCCTTGATCCAGGCCTCATCGGGCCCCGCGCTGTCGCGCGCCAAGGTCAGCCACATCAGTCCGCGCGCCGCCTGGCGCGGCAACCGGTCGCCATTGAACAGCATCTGACCGAGCAACGCCTGGGCCTGATGCTGGCCCTTCTGCGCGGCGAGACCGAGCCAGCGCGCGCCGTAGCGGAAATCGTCACGCGAGGCATCCGACGACTTCAGATAGAGCCGCGCCAGATCATATTGGGCATCCGCGTTGCCGAAATAGGAGGCCGCGTAGGACAGCATCTCCCGCGCCCGATCCGGATCCGGCTTGACCTTCGAATTCGGGATGCCGCTCAGGTAATAGTGACCCAGCGCCACAAACGCATTGGCGACGATCGCCGACTGCGGCGACGACGGGTTGTCCTCGGCATGCGCATTGGCGATACGGCTGAAATATTCGAACGCGCGCATATCGTCCTGCGCAACGCCTTCACCGTTCGCATACATCCGCCCGAGCTTCCATTGCGCGACCGGATGCCCCTCTTCCGCAGCATATTGCAGGGCGGTCAGCGAGTCGGCAGGCGTCGCGGCCGATGATCCCGCCGGCGCGGCCTTCCTGATCGCGGATGCAGCCCCTGATTGTCCCGACATCACGGCAATCGCGGAGTCCTGGTTCGCCGGCGCGCCATCGAAGGCCGACGCCGGACCCGACAAGGGCGCGATCACCAGGAACCACCCAAAAATAATTCGTTCAAATGTCCGCATAGCACTGCTTCTCGTGAGCACCGCCGGGGTGCGTCACTGCTCCTGCAACCGCTGGTCCTACTTGTTGCGCATATTTCCAGAGCGCGCCCGATGTGTGCTTGGTCTCCCGGGCCGTCCATCCGGTTTTGCGCTCTGCCAATTCGGCATCCGACAATTTCACGTTCAAAGTACCCGCGACCGCATCGATCTCGATGATGTCGCCATCCCTGAGCAATCCGATTGGCCCGCCCACTGCCGCTTCCGGCCCGACATGGCCGATGCAGAAGCCGCGGGTCGCACCCGAAAACCGACCATCGGTGATCAGCGCGATCTTGCCGCCCATCCCCTGCCCGGTCAGCGCCGCCGTGGTCGAAAGCATCTCCCGCATGCCAGGGCCGCCGCGCGGCCCCTCATAGCGGATCACGATCACCTCGCCCTCTCTGTAGGTTCGCTTCTGCACCGCTTCGAAGGCGTCTTCCTCGCGGTCAAAGCAGCGGGCCGGTCCCGTAAACCTCAGGTTCGACATGCCGGCGACTTTCACGATCGCTCCTTCGGGCGCAAGATTGCCCCTCAACCCGACCACACCGCCAGTCGCGGTGATCGGTTTGTCAGCAGGCCGCACCACCTCCTGGTGCGGATTCCATTTCACGCTCTTGAGGTTTTCTGCGATCGTCCGGCCGGTGACCGTCAGACAGTCGCCATTTAAAAATCCGTGATCGAGAAGCGTTTTCATCAGAAGCGGAATGCCACCAGCTTCGAACATGTCTTTGGCGACATAGCGGCCCCCCGGTTTCAAATCCGCGATATAAGGTGTCTTTTTGAAGATTTCGGCGACGTCGAATAAGTCGAATTTGATGCCAGCTTCGTGCGCAATTGCCGGCAAGTGCAAGCCAGCGTTGGTTGAACCGCCCGAAGCTGCAACCACGGCCGCCGCGTTCTCCAACGCCTTTCTGGTCACAATGTCGCGGGGGCGAATATTGGCGGTGATCAGCTCCATGACCTGCTCGCCGGCGGTCATGCAGAAGGAATCGCGGATCTCATAAGGTGCCGGCGCGCCGGCCGAATAAGGCAGCGCGAGCCCGATCGCCTCGGAGACGGTCGCCATGGTGTTGGCGGTGAATTGTGCGCCGCACGCGCCCGCCGATGGACACGCCACCCGCTCGATCTCGTCGAGATCCTCGTCCGACATCGCCCCGACCGAGTGCTTGCCGACGGCCTCGAACATGTCCTGCACCGTGACCTGCTGGCCGCGGAAATTGCCGGGCAGGATCGAGCCGCCATAGATGAAGATCGAGGGCACGTTGAGCCGCAGCATCGCCATCATCATGCCGGGCAGCGACTTGTCGCAGCCGGCGAGCCCGACCAGGGCGTCATAGGCATGGCCGCGAATGGTCAATTCCACCGAATCGGCAATGACTTCGCGCGACGGCAGCGACGAGCGCATGCCGTCATGGCCCATCGCCATGCCATCGGTGACCGTGATGGTGCAGAACTCGCGTGGCGTGCCGCCGCCGGCCGCCACACCCTTCTTGACCGCCTGGGCTTGGCGCATCAGCGCGATGTTGCAGGGGGCGGCCTCGTTCCAGCAGGAGGCCACGCCGACGAAGGGCTGATGGATCTGCTCGGTGGTCAGCCCCATGGCATAGAGGTAGGAGCGATGCGGCGCCCGCTCAGGCCCCTCCGTCACATGACGGCTTGGCAGCCTCTTTTTGATAGGCGTCTTGGCGTCCATCGCGACGAAACCCTGTTCCCTCGGCCAACCCTGTCAGCCCCGGAAAATCCACAGCACACAACACAGGATTTTCGTTCGCCTTCGCGGTGGTCTTAAATTTTGAAACAAACCTTTCGTGTAGGGGTGTGGCCAAAAAGCGGCGGACGCAAGTGTGGCCCATCATGGTTGCGAAGATGTTCTACCGTTGTTGCCGGGCCGCAACATTCGTGACCGCGAAGCAACCATTTGTTAATTTTTGTTACCACCAGGCGAGCCCGCGACGGCCCGCTCGCGTTACGACACGGCTTGACCGTGACATTCGTGCTACTCGACCTTGACGTCGGCCGCCTTGATCAGGGGCCACCACTTGGCGATCTCGGCCCTCTGCCAGGCTCCAAGCGCCTCCGGCGCGGATTTGTCCCTGTCCGGCATCTGCAATCCCAGATTTTCCAACTGCTTTTTAACCGACGGGTCGTTGAGCGCCGCCTCGGTCGCGGCATTGAGGCGGGCCACCACCTCCTTCGGTGTGCCCCTGGGCACCCACAGACCCGACCACAGCGTCATATGGAAGCCCGGCAGGCCGGCCTCGTCCACGGTCGGGACATCAGGCGCCTGCGGGAGCCTGTTCTCCTGGGTGATGGCGTAGGCGCGGATCGTGCCGGCGCGGACCTGGTTGATCGAGTTGGAGGTCTGGTCGACGATGAGGTCGATCTGGCCGCCGACGAGATCGTTCAGGGCCGGCGCCGTACCGCGGTACGGCACGAACTGCAGCTTTACGCCCGCCGCCTGCTCGAAATAGAGCCCGGCAATATGGCTGCCCGAACCGGCGCCGGCGGTGCCTGCGGTCGCGGGCGTCGGCTTCGACTTCAGCCAGGCGAGCAGTTCGGCAAGCGACTTTGCCGGCACGTCGTCCTTGCTGACGATGATCATCGGGTTGCTCGGCAACAGCGCCACCGGCTCGAGATCGTCGAGCAGGTCGTAGTTGAGCTTGTAGATCGCGCCATTGCAGACATGGGTGCCGAGATGGCCGAAAGAGATGGTGTAGCCGTCCGCGGCCGCGTGCGCCGCGCGGCCGACGCCGATCGAGCCACCCGCCCCCGTGACGTTCTCGATCACAACCGCCTGGCCAAGCGCGAGCTTCATGCGTTCGGCGAGGATGCGCGCCATGGCGTCGGAGGGACCACCGGCTGCGAACGGCACGATGATGGTGATGGGGCGCGAGGGGAAATTGTCGGCGGCCCGCGCCGCATAGCCCATCGCCAACAACGCGACGACGACCAGCCAGACTGCCCTGCGCATCAATTCCTCCAGCGGCGCCGGATTTCAGAGGCTCGCATAGTCGATCGGCTTGAAGCGATCGAGCTGACGCGTGACCGGCGGCAGCGGATATTTAAGGCCGGTGGCGCAATTGAACAGCATGACGCGATCACTTTTGCTGACGCGACCGTCGGAGAGACTCTGCTTGTACGCGGCATAGGTCGCAGCGCCCTCGGGACACAGCAAGAACCCCTCCTCGCGGGCGACCTGATTGAGCGCGGCGGAAATTTCATCGTCCTCGACCGCGATGGCGAATCCTTTGCTCTCGCGCACGGCGCGCAGGATCAGAAAATCTCCGACCGCCTGCGGCACGCGAATTCCCGAGGCGATCGTGTGCGCATCTTCCCAGCGCGGCGCATGCTCGCTACCGGCCTCGAACGCCCGCACCATCGGCGCGCAGCCGGCTGCCTGCACCGCGACCATGCGCGGGCGCCTGTTGCCGATGAAGCCGATCGCTTCCAGCTCGGCAAACGCCTTCCACATCCCGATCAGCCCGGTGCCGCCGCCGGTGGGATAGAAAATGACATCGGGCACGTCCCAGCCGAGCTGCTCGGCAAGCTCAAGCCCCATCGTCTTCTTGCCCTCGATCCGATAGGGCTCCTTCAAGGTCGAGGTGTCGAACCAGCCAGCTTTTGCCTTGCCCTCGCCGACGATCTTGCCGCAATCGTCGATCAGGCCGTTGACGCGGTAGACGGTCGCGCCCTGCAGCTCGATCTCGCTGACATTGACTTCCGGCGTATCGGCCGGACAGAAGATCGTGGTCCTGATGCCGCAGCTCGTGGCGTAGGCGGCAAGTGCTGCGCCAGCGTTACCGTTGGTCGGCATCGCCATGTGCGTGATGCCCAATGCCTTGCCCATCGACACCGCCATCACCAGCCCGCGCGCCTTGAACGATCCGGTCGGCAGCCGCCCCTCGTCTTTCACGATGATCTCGCCGCCGCCGAGCTTTTGGGCCAGCTTCGGCAGCCGGATCAGCGGCGTCATGACCTCGCCGAGCGAGACGATGTCCTGGCATTTGCGCACCGGCAACAGCTCGCGGTAGCGCCACATGTCGGCGGGACGCTGGGCCAGTGCATCCTTGGAGAACGCCTGCTTCACGCCGGCGAGGTCGTAGCGGACCAAGAGCGGCTTGCCGGCCTTGGAGAGATTGTGGACCTGGTCGGCGGGATAATGATCGCCTTCGAGGGCGCATTCGAGATGGGTGACGAACGTTGGCCGCTCGATTGTCAGATTATCGTTGTCTTTCACGTCTTGGTTCTTTCCTGCGCCGATCGCAATTTGTTGCGCGTCTTTGCGAGGAGCGTTTGCGACGAAGCAATCCAGACTGCCTCTGCGGACACATCTCTGGATTGCTTCGCTTCCGCATTCGCTCTTCGAGCTAAGGCGGACAAGTCGCTCGCAACGACGGCAACCTTAAATGTTCAGCACGCGCCCGTAGGCGTCGAGCACCGCTTCCTTCATCATTTCCGACAGCGTCGGATGCGGGAAGACCGTGTGCATCAGCTCTTCTTCCGTGGTCTCCAGGTTCATCGCCACCACATAGCCCTGGATCAGCTCGGTGACCTCGGCGCCGACCATGTGCGCGCCCAAAAGCTGGCCGGTCTTCTTGTCGAACACCACTTTCACCAGGCCCTGGTCCTCACCGAGCGCGATCGCCTTGCCGTTGCCGACGAACGGGAAGCGGCCGACGCGGATTTCGTGGCCGCCTTCCTTGGCGCGCGCCTCGGTCAGGCCGACGGAGGCGACCTGCGGCTGGCAATAGGTGCAGCCGGGAATGAGGTTCTTGTCGATCGGATGCGGATGCAGGCCCTTGATGGCCTCGACGCAGATCACGCCCTCATGCTCGGCCTTGTGCGCCAGCATCGGAGGGCCGGCGACGTCGCCGATCGCATAGATTCCGGGCACACTGGTCTTGCCGAGCCCGTCGACCACGATCACGCCGCGGTCGGTCTTGACGCCGTGTTTTTCGAGCCCGAGATTCTCGATGTTGCCGACCACGCCGACGGCCGAAATCACCCGCTCGAATTCGGCGGTCTGTACGCTCTTGCCGTCGTCGATGGTCGCGACCACGCTGTCGGCCTTCTTCTCGAGCTTTGCGACCTTGGTCGAGGTCAGGATCTTGATGCCCTGCTTCTCAAAGCGCTTGCGCGCCAGGCTTGCGATCTCGGCGTCCTCGACGGGCAGGATCTGCGGCAGCACCTCGACCACGGTGACCTCGCTTCCCATGGTGCGGAAGAACGAGGCGAACTCGATGCCGATCGCACCGGAGCCGACGACGAGGAGCGATTTCGGCATCCGCTCCGGCACCATCGCCTCAAAATAGGTCCAGACCAGCTTCTTGTCCGGCTCGAGCCCCGGCAGCTCGCGCGGCCGTGCACCGGTCGCGATGATGATGTGCTTGGCCTGATAGGTCCCCTCGCCCGCCGCGCCCTTCGGCGCCTCGACCGCAGATTTCTTTACGGTGATCTTGCCTGGGGCGTCGATTGTAGCCTCGCCCCAGATGACCTGAACCTTGTTTTTCTTCATCAGGAAGCCGACGCCGTCGTTCAGGCGTTTTGAGACGCCGCGCGAGCGCTGCACCACCGCCTTCGGATCATAGGCGACGTTGTCTGCAGACAGCCCGTAATCCTTGGCATGCTGCATGTAGTGATAGATTTCCGCCGAGCGCAGCAGCGCCTTGGTCGGGATGCAGCCCCAGTTGAGGCAGATACCGCCGAGATAAGCCTTCTCGACGATCGCGGTCTTGAAGCCGAGCTGCGCGGCACGGATCGCGGTGACATAGCCGCCGGGCCCGGAGCCGATGATGATGACGTCGAAGGATGTGTCGGCCATGCAATACGCTCGTTCTCATCGTTACCGGATCATCGTCAATTTCCGTCATTGCGAGGAGCGAAGCGACGAAGCAATCCAGCTTTCCGGACGGGCATGGATTGCTTCGCTGCGCTCGCAATGACGGTGACCGGCATCAAACCATCATCATCACTGGATTTTCGATCAGCTGCCTGAAGGCGCCGATCAGCTCGGCACCAAGCGCGCCGTCGATGGCGCGGTGATCGCAGGACAAGGTCACGCTCATGATGTGCGCGATCTCGATCTTGCCGGACCGCACCACGGGGCGCTCCTCGCTGGTGCCGACCGCGAGGATGGTCGCATGCGGCGGGTTGATGACGGCGGTGAAGTGGTTGATGCCGTACATGCCGAGATTGGACACCGCGGTCGTGCCGCCCTGATACTCCTCGGGCTTCAGTTTTCGCGCCCGCGCGCGTGCGGCAAAGTCCTTCATCTCGCCGGAGATGGCCGACAGCGTCTTGGTCTCCGCCTTGCGAATGATCGGCGTGATCAGGCCGCCGGGCATCGCGACGGCAACGCCGACGTCGGAATGCCTGTGCTTGACCATGCCGCCCTCGGTCCAGCTCACATTGCAGTTCGGGACCTTCTGCAACGCCACCGCCATCGCCTTGATGACGAAGTCGTTCACCGAGAGCTTGTAGAGCGGCTTCTTGTCCTTGTCGGTCGGCGCCGCCTTGTTGATCTCTTCGCGTGCAGCCAAAAGCTTGCCGATGTCGCAGTCGATCGTGAGATAGAAATGCGGGACGTTCTGGATCGACGCGGTCAGCCGCTGCGCGATGGTGCGCCGCATGCCGTCATGCGGCACGATCTCGTAGGACCCCGGCTCGAACAGCGCCAGAATCTGCTTGTCCGAGATCGACGGCGCAATCGCCGGAGACGGCGCGGGCGCGGCGGCCGGCGCCCTCAGCCCCTTGCCTGATTTCGCCTCCGCGACATCGCGGGCGACGATGCGGC